>WSSedL2TaDRAFT_1000030_pt1 | contig 14488 bp, 23 predicted proteins | sample WetSurSiteL2Tule_FD_9463 | JGI IMG/M metagenome (IMG submission 9463)
GGAGCCAGTACATCGAACCCTGTAAGGGTAGAGTCATAGCATTTTTTCCATACTATTTTCTGCCTAAATGTTTTGCCTTCATCATACTCGGCAAAGACTTTAGCCACACTAAAACCACCACTTACTACTTCATCGAATATACTAACTTGCACGCCATTTTGCTTTGCTTCTTCAAATATATAGCGCAAATGACCTTCGATCAATTCTCTTACTTGCTCTAATTCTGGGGTGTTTTTAACATCGTCTGCAATCGTCACCATTATGCCGGGCTCATTCTCAGCAAACTCCCCTCTTAGCCTGCTTAAAAATGCCTCTGAGATATTAAACTCAAGAACAGGCATATTTAAAGCCACAAGCGAGTTGCGATTCTTAGTTGATAAAGTGGATTTAAAAATGAATTCACGAGAAGAATTATATCTGTCAATATTGCCAGTATTCTCCTTCATACTACGATCTATATTTTCAGAAATACGCGTAAGCTTATCATTGTCCTTTTTTTCAGATGATGACATAAAAACTCCGTTTTTTATATTACCTAAACTATTTTCCACTATTTGTGGATGTTTTGCAAATTGCTTTTCCAAATATATTATACTATAATTAAATAGTTAAACAAACATACGGAGCGTATATGCAAAAAAAGGATTATGGAATTGTTGATTTCGCAAAGGACTTAGGAAAGACTAAGCTATCATCAGCTGCTATAGATTTGATTATCAAATTCGAAAAAGCACAATTTAGAATTGTTGATGCCAATAGCATTTCTGAGATTAAAAGCCTTATCATCATTTTAAAAAGACGAGGGGCTATATTTGGGTATATTTCAATAATTTTATTTATAATAAATATAATATTATCTTATCTTTTAGTGCAGAATATAGTAGTTTGGTAAACATTAAAACTCTCCTCATAGAAATGTCAATTTTAATAATGTTTTTCATTATTTATCTAGCTATTGGATACATCTCTTCAAAGATTACTTTATTTCTATTGCTTTCTAAATAATGTACTATACTTATATCTCTAAAATGTTTTAATACAAATTTAAGAGGATATAAGTATGCAACAAACTAGAAAACAAAAGCATAAAAGAGAACGCAAGATAAATGTAATCGGAATAGGCGTATCTCTTTTTATGATTACCGTTGGATTAATTTATATTTTTACCGCTGCGGTTGCAGTGGGTATTCCTATGTTGTTATTCTCAGTTGTAGCATGTGTTTTATTTTCAGTCCTTTTCTTTTTAAGTCATAAAGAGGTATTAATATCAAGAAGAAAAGAATATTCTGAACGTGATATTGAAGTTGCAAAAGGAGTCATACTTGTTGATAACGATTATCATGCTAGTTTTACAATGGTAACAACTACTTCTGAAACTGCACAAAAACCTAGAAAGATATACCTTAGAACCGATATACTTACACGCAATCGTCCATTTTCTGAACTAAAAGATATAAGACTTATGTGTCTTCCTAGTACAAATGGACAATTACTATATTCTAAGCCAATATCAGATGTGAATGTTATAAAATCATCAGCATGGTTAGCTGTAAAAAAAATATTTCGTGATAGTAGCGTAGAAGTTAATGTAACACATATGGAAGGTAGAGAGCGCTGGTTATAAAATACAATACCATAAATCATATTATGCTATAATAATCCTGTAGAGTTAAAACAAAAGGAGGTGGGTAACTAAGGTAACATAAATTGGAGAGGTGATAGTATGATAAGCAATAAATGTAATAAAAGGAGTGTAAAGTGTGTAGTTGTAGCGTTGTTAGGTATATGTTTATGTACGCCTGCGTTTGCTTTCTTAGATTTTGGAGGGCAAAAGCCTAATAAAAATTCTGATATAGATATAGTTGTCTGGACATAAAAATTCCCACTCCCCGCTCTTTCTAGGGCGGGGACTTTTTAGCATGGAGGCTAATATGAAAATTAAATATAAAGTAATAATTGGGTTGTTGATTTTAAATTTATGCGGTTCGGCTTTGGCTGGTAGCATTCAAAAAAGACATATTAATCCCCCGGTAATTTTTCCTAATCAGCAAAACCCTTATAATCGCCCTTATCCGCCAAATTATCCTTTTCCTCATAATAGCGGTATTCCAATTATCATATGGAAATTTTAATTATCTTTTTAATTTATAAAATATATTATATAATTAAAACTCACTGTTCATCATTATGAACCTTTATTATTAATTAAATGGAGGCTTTAAAATGGAAAATAATAATAACCAAATAAATAAAATTATCTCTTCTTTTCATGAATTAGGTGAAAAAATGTGTGATATTGAAGAAGTTATTAAGGCTATACAAAAAGATGTTCTCTTACCGGAGGATGCCCCTAGCCCACAAAAAACTAAGGAAAAGTATAAATCAGGCACACAAGTATTAGTAGAAAAAAGATGCGCTCTTTTATTATTTGATGTGAGAGATGCCTATTCTTTAGAAGTAGACACAAAATATAAATTTGAAATAGACTTTACTACGACCAAAGACAGTACTTCGATCATAGTAAATCATATTAATCTATTTAAAAAGGAATAGCCTATATGGATATGGGATCTCCCCATATCCTAGCTTTCTTCACAAATAGCTTCTTTCTCTTAGTAATAGGCTTTGATGTCCATATTAAGTTATCAATCTTATTATTTGCGCGGTTAAAGTCTATGTGATGCACGTATTTATATCCATTCTTGTTTTCTAAAAACGTTTTAGCCATCAAGGTGTGGATATTATAACTCGCCCATTTATTATCTTTAAGCATCCTCACACATAAAAAGTCTTGCCTATCTATGCCACCGCATCCGTTAACTTTCGCGTAATATTCATGTGAATAACATCTTCTTCTAGATAGTAGCCACTCTTCTTTATCGCAGCTCCAAATCCTACCATCTTTAGTTATCTTATACCGCCCATCAAAGTCTGGTATCTCAAATAGCTTGGCATCGTATACTACTTTTTTTGATTCCATTTCATTATCTCCTTAGTTTTCTAGTTTCTAGGCTATCATCAGCATATCCCCATAAATAACCACCTGTTTGATAACGCTTGCCGTTAATATAGTCTTTTATTGTTTGACTACTTATCTCCATTGCGTCTACTGCGTCTTTGATTGATGGGAAAGTCCTAAGATATTTACCTTCCATTGTATATTGTGATACTCTCTCATCCTTCTTTGGCTCTTGTGGCTTTGTTGGCTTTTCCGGCAACATCGGCATCTTTATTGTCTCCTCTGCCGATTTTACTGGTGGTTCTACTATTTTAGTCTTTGCCTTCTTTGCCTTCTTTTCCACCTTTTTATCAACAATATTGTTTTTCGTAATTTTCTTACTATTCTTTTTTTTAATTTCCATATATTCTCCATTATTATCCCCATACGTTAGCCCTGTCGCTATTAACGACTCCTTGAGTGCGTATTATCTTTTTCGCATACTCCTGCTTGTCGGCAGTGTTTGCTATAAAGTGCAACGCAGTCCTATCCTGAAAAACCATGCGCACCGCATCAAAAACAGTATCTGCTATATCGCTCCTTCTTTGAGAGCCTGCAGCGTTTATCTTAACCATGTGATCAATGCACATCTTGATGTGGGGCGCACCATAGGGGAATGTGATGAGTTTATTATTAATGTACTGCTGCATAGATATATGCCGATCAGTTTTAGAGCCAGACTTAGTAGTCCTATCCACTGCAATTATATTTAAGCCTTGTATTGAGCTAAGCACGCTAACAAGTGTGACGCCAGTGCTTTTCTTCTCAATACATACAAAAGACGGTAGTTTATGCTTAGCAGCAGATGCATAAAACTGCATGAACTCAGCTTGTAAGTCTTTAGGCTCTACGAATATTTCAACGCAGTTTAGCCAGTGTAAGGCATATAGGTCTGTCTCTTTGCTAAAGTGTTCGATCGAATAGACCCCCCACAAGCTAAACACAGTAGCGTCGTTGATTTCTTTACTTGTCTCGGCTGTATCAACGGTGAGGAAGGTCATTAATATTTCTGGTTCTTTGTTTAGAATAGGGAAGTTTTCAGCTTTAAATAGCGAGCCACCAGGTGGCGTGGGGTTTTGCTGATATTGGCTATTAAACACGTAAGGCTGCAAGTCTCGCAGCTTCTTAAGTTCTTGTATGCTCATGAGTTCTGGGCATATAGCATTGTTCGATTGATCTATGGCAGGCAATATAACGCTATCCCAGCCCTTTTGCTGCAATAAGTGCCCAGCTAGGTCATCTTCATGGGTTCGTTGACCTATGAAGACTATAGGCGTCTTCTCGCCTGCATTACGACGGGATAGTAGTGTGTTATAAAACCATTCATTTATACCATTACGGATAATATCCGATCCAGCCTCGGATGGTTTTATTATGTCGTCAATGCAAATTATCCCACCAAATCTATCTACTCCACGAAGACCTGCACCGCGTCCCGTTATAGTACCACCGCTACCAACTGCCGTGATAGAGCCTCCATTGGTAGTTATAAAGGCATCCTTTGCTTGTGAATCTTCTTTAAGCCTCACATTAAACATTGATTTGTAATAGGGAGATGTGATTATATTACGTATCTCGGATGTGGCAAGTGAGGCTAACTCATGGCTTAAACTCACGTATAAGAAATTACTATCAGGATAACGCGCTAAGCTCCAAGCAACAAAATTCATTAGCATTGTTGTCTTGCCATACCTTGGAGGTATATTGATTATTAGCTTGTTACATTCACCACGAAATACACGCCCCAATGCTCTGCTTATTATTTTATAATGCGATTCACGCCCTATAGGCTGAGATATAGCAAAGTCTCGTCCAGTTCTAAGCTTATAGAACACCTGCGTGAAAGTAATTAAATCAGCTAATAGGCTTGACTTGGCTTCAGCTGTTGTTTGAATGATATCACTTTCATTGGCGTCGGTAACTTCTCGACATTCCATGGCTTATATTTCTTCCTTTTTTTTATTTTAGTAGTCTTCTTTGCCTTTCCCATTTCCTTTCTTCCATTTTAAAGGCTTCTTATTCTTTTCGCGCCTTTCCTTACGCCATTTTTGTACCATATCTTCTGGTTCTTTTTCTTCAATAACTTTTTCCAGTTGACTAATAAACTTCTTAGGCATATCATCAAACTCCGTTACTCTTCCCTTACACGCTGGACACTTAGTCATACCCCCGGTATTAGTCCACACCATGCCCAACCCCTTGCATAGAGAACAAACATTATTAATCATTTACGTTAGTCCTCTCATCTGTCCTTCGCATCTCTTCTTCCTTTTTCTTAACTAATTCCAATGTCATTTGGTTTATAGCCTTTAGTTGCTCATCATGCTCTAAGTTCATCACGATAGACTTATCTGGTGCATGATGCCCTTGCATTTTATTTAGTTCAACTATGGCATTTATAGCAATATTAGCGTACTGTAAATCTACCTTATTTGGGTCATCTCCGTTTCCTATAACGGATTCAATGATGGTGGTTAATCTCTTAGTCTTCCACCAAAAATCAAGCCCTATGGCGTTGTTTAGCTGTTTACGCTGTTCTTTGATGTATTCTTTAACGTGAAACTTAGGCAATATTGTGTAGTTAGACGAGGCGTATCCAGCAGCCTCCGAGGCTTTTCTTACATCCGATGTTACTAAATAATTATCGCAAAATAACTTTTCTTGTGATGTCAATCTTTGTTTTAACATACTGCAAATTTAGTTATTATTAGCAGCGTTGTCCGCTAAAATAAAAGGAGGTTAAACATAAAACGAACAACGCTGGTAATATACGCACCATCATACCACCAATTGCTTCTTTTTCTTACCAACGTTCGGTTCGTTTTTCTTTACAGGTTTGTCTTTGCAATTTTTCATTTTGTATCTCCATGATAGTTGTTTAGCGACAAAATAACTTTAGCATACAATAATATTTATAGCAATAAAAAAATACTGTTTAAGATTTCTTTAATAAACTTTGCTTTTATCCAAAATGTGATATACTTCTTATGTGCGTAGATTTATAACACGTGCTGATATGTGGGCGATCAAACGTTGTCGTTCATAAACATGTGAAAAGGATTTCACGGGCTGGCATTCCTCTTAGTGCCTCAGTGATTCTGCATGTCAGCACTTGTTATAAATCTCAGGGGACTTAAGGAAACAGCACAATGATTTTGCACCATTGGAATGATTCGGAGCTTTCTTCAAGTTTGCCCATCTTCGCAGACCAACCAATCAACTTCTTTCAAACAAATAGCCGCATCTTTGTGGCTAATTTCTATTGGGTTTTATTATAAATAAAATAATCTAAGGAGGATTCACCATGTCAAGCAATCAAACCTACACGATAGTCTACAATGAAAGCATGTCGAGCATAGATAACCCCAACGCACAATTAGTTTTTTATTGGTTGTGTTCGTTTAGAAATTCCATAAGCGATTTATGCTGTCCGTCAATTTCTACACTTTGCCAAAAATCTCATTTAAGCAAAAGTAGCATAATTCGTGCATTAAAATACCTCTACGATAAAAATGTTCTGCAATTAAAGCCTGGATTTGGGAATCGAAACAAGTATATCATAAAAGATAATAAAAACAAGGATTTAAATAAAAAGCGGTGTCACACAGACACCAGTGTCACACAGACACCAACTGGTGTCTCACAGACACTTGCTATAATAAGTAATAACAATACTAATAAAAATACTACTACTAACTATCCCCATCCCCTTTCACAGGTTTTAAGTTTTGTTTAAAAAGTTAGTAGTTAGTTTTTTTTGGTTTTTAGTTTTAGGAGTTAGTTTGTTCTAGTGAGCTCCATAAATTGAATTTAAGGCACTTTAAGTGGGTAGGTGCTACTAAGCCCTAGGTCGAGGTGAGATCGTGGAAATTTGGGGCACTAGCGTTCGTTTAAGGTATGGATTTGACCCCTAGATTTACCCTAATCAGGAATGTTATTAAAAATCTCTATCCATTTCGTCTTTCGGAACACTTCAACACATGAAGATCGGCAAGTGCCTTCGAAGTAATAAAACCGCTGGTGAGCGTTGGAAGAAAGATCGTAGTCAGGAAACAATTGCTTAAGCTCGTCGTTGCTAAGCTCATTGAACCATTTGAAATACTGCCGATCAAACAATGCTTCGTTTCTTTCCCGATCCTCATCTTGCTCTTTCTTCTGCTCAGCAATGGGCTTTAAAGGCTCAGCAGTGGGCGAATGATAGCTTGGCTCTATCCAAGAACCCCCTTTGAGCAAAACTCCCATAATCACGTTTAAAGGGGCTGGGTAGAGCTTTGTCTTGGCAGAGTGCATTAAGCCAAAGGCAAAGTGTTCGATTGATTCCTGCACGATCTTGGCTGTGGTGTGCTTAGTGGCGTAAAGCTGCAAAAGCTGAGTCTCTGAGAAACCGATATGGCGGATAGGTTCATAATTTATAGCCTTCCAATCTTCGGGTAAGTTATCCACAGGCAGTATAGTATTAGTAGTTAGTTTATTAATACTACTACTACTAGGAGGGTTTGCTACCAGTTCTGACACCACTTTGCTACCACTTTGCTCCCAGTTTGCTACCACTTTGCTATCAGTTTGATACCACTTTGCTACCACTTTGCTACCAGTTTCTATTTGCAACAATTCTTTAAATAAATCCTCTGGAATAGAATATTTCGACCATCCTCCCCTACCATTCTTATACTCTACGCGAGTAAGTAATCGTTTGTTTTCCAAACGCCTGATAGCTGATTTTATAGTACCAATAGAGGCTTTCAAAGAATCACTAAGATGTTCTAGGCTGATAGGATTGGTTATTTTTGAACGAGCAGCCTTGCAAGATTCGTACAAAAAAAGGATTATTTTCTTTTGCAATCCGATTAATGAGGGGAACGAAATATTTGCTACCACTTTGCTACCGGTTGTGCTACCAGTTTCATTGTTTTCTGCTACTAGTTTGCTACCACTTTGCTGCCACTTTGCTACCAGTTTGCTACCAGTTTCTGCTACCACTTTGCTACCAGTTTGTAGTAGGCTTATTTCTGGCTTGTAGTAGAGCTTATCAAGCAGGTCTATATCGTAGCACCGCCTAGTTTTTGGGATAAATTCTTTTTCTTTGTTGTCTTCCATATTTATGACATCAAGCTAATTATTTCTTTTGCCAAGCTATCAATATCATGCTTAGCGGTACTTTTTCTAAAATTATCAAAAATAGATTCTTTTCGCTTTTTCACATTAGTAAAGTCTCTACTATTTCTAATAACGCTTTTAAATAACTTTTCGGAATAATACTCATCTTTCATAACTTCTATATAGTTTTTAGGTAAAATGGCGTGGGAATCAAATTTATTTAATAAAATTTTCCAATTTAAATCTCTATTATATTGTTCTTTAATATTAATAATTTCTTTATCAAATAGTTTAATGCCATCGTCGGAATAAACATCAGGATTAAGAGGAGCAATAAGTAAATTAGAGGCTAACATTGATGCGCAAACTGTAGCACTAATAGTCGATGGACAATCCATTATAATTACATCGTATTGATTAAAAACATTAGCAAAAATGCTTTTAAAAATAGTGGATAAATTAATTCTATTTATCATTAAACAACCATCCATTGTTGCATTATCAAGCCTACTTGGGATTAAGTCTAAACCTTCAAATACATTTAAAATGCAGCTTTTGGGGTTTATTGATCTATCCGAGATTGCATCGATTAAAATAGGTGTTTTTTTAGCTTGCTCAGTAAGATTAAATCCTTTTGTTAGGTTTGCTTGTGGGTCGGTATCTATAGCCAAAACTTTTAAACCATATAAGGCTAATCTTATAGCAAGATTTTCGGCAATAGTTGTTTTTCCAACTCCGCCCTTAACAACAGATATCGCAATTATCATTTGTTTTAAATCTTTATGATCTATGAGCTTCTTAACTGTTTCATGACCTAAGAAAAAGGCATGACTATTTCTAGAGATTTTTAACTTTTGTACTTTAATTCTAGCGTGCACAGCTTGAGCCGTGATATTTAGATAGTTGGCTATCTCAAGGACTGATATTTTTGGACTTATCATTAAATTACCTCTTTTTTTTATAATGTAACCAACAATAACGTCTTTTTATAAAAAAGTAAATACAGATTGATTAATTCAACTGGTGACATTTTGACACCAGTTAATTAGCCCATTAGCAGTGGGGAAATATGAACATTGATAACAGGTTTATCAACAGAAATTGGGGATAAGTTTAAAGATATGTCGAAATAATATGTAGAAATGTACGTATTGGAGATTCATGTCGATTTAATAAATCATTAATTATTCTACATGGAACGACACCTCGGTGTTTTTTTAAGTATCGCCATTTCACCCCCATTTTAACGACAAAAGGGCAGAGGCACATTGCCACCACCCTTCTGGTTACTCCCGCAGGATAAGACTTTAAAAAGATTCAAGAGCAAAAATATTAATTATACTTATGAAACCAAAAAGCATAAAAAGCCAAAATGAAGCATGAAAAAGAGCATAAAAAGCGAGAAGAAATATAATTATAAAAAAAATAATAAATGCAACGAAACCTATTCCTTCCATTATAATTTACCTCTTTCAGCTAATATCTTGGCATTCTCCATGATCATATAGCGCACTGCTATTCTTTCTACTGCATAAATAACTAATAACTTTTCAAAGCAGTCTTTAGAAGTAACGTTTTTAGCATCTTTAAGATGTCCTATCACCTCAAACACAGAATAACCCATATCATCTGCATCGCTATGGAGCAAAGTCCAAATTTCTTTATTGTATTTATTATATATAGGAGAAGTTTCCCAAGAGTAAGTAAGTTTATAAACTTTTCCATCAGCATTGCCATTGCATATAGTTACGATCTCTTCACGGGAGAAGGTATTAATTACCCATTCTTTTAATGAAGTAGGTAGCAAGTTAGTTGCAGATTCGTTAGAATTAACATTAGTCATGATTAAACTCCTATTAAGTTTATTTATGATTAGAAACCCGTCTTAGTTAGTGCTAAGGCGGGCTTCGCCTTTTATGTATCCACGTAGAGATGAATCACATATTTATAATATCAGTATAGCACGTATAACGCTATTGTCAATAGCGATATTAAAATAATTATTCTTCGCATAATTTAGTATTACAATACAGTCTAATTATCTTATAAGAGATATCGTCTTCGCTTGTTTTGCTAGTGGGATAGGTATTAATGAAATTCTTAAATTTTATTAGATCATCCATGCTTATAGATAGCGCGTTTGCAAGCTCAGATGTACTATATCTCCTACGTTTGACTTCTATTTTTTCCAATCTTTCTTTGTTTTGTAGGTCGTATATCATTTTTCTAATTGTTAGCGGATTTACCCCTCTCTTTCTATTGTTGCTATCTTTTGTTAAATTCTTTAAACTAAAATCAGTCATAGTGCCTCCTCCAAAGGTGTTATGATTAGTGGCGTATCAATGTTGCAAGCATTGGTACGCCACGATCAGTTAATTAAAATGGAATACAACAGGAATCTTCATTTGCACTTTGTTGAACTTCCGCTGCTTTCTTTTCAGGAACAAATCTCTCTACTTTATTGGACTCACCATAAACTGGGCTAGTTTCTTTTTTTAAAACTACAAACCCAGTTGACGAAAGTAAATCTTGGTTTGTTAGTTCTTTGCCTATTAATTCTGGCTTCCCAATAACAAGTAAAAGACTATTAAGCCTTTTTTCTATAAACTCATAAGGCTTGCCAGTGGCTGGATCAAGCTTTTTTGTGAGATATTCCCAGCAAAAATGCGTCTCCCCATCATGCTCTATAGCAAGCCCAAGCTTGATACTTTTATTGCCTGCGTTGCTTATATGATCTACATCACAACGCGTTATTCTAAATTCATAACGCCCAGCTTCCAATATTTTACTCATATTATTTCTCCATTTTTTATTATCTCTTGTTTTCTCGCACCACATGCCCTAATTAAATCCTTATTTTCGCTGTCGGATGTCATTAGGGGTAAACTTTCTTTGTATAATTTGGTTAAGCTTTCAGCTGAATTGCATGCATTGATCTTATCTACAAGCTCAAAACTTATAGTATCTCTAATAATGCGCTTAGGAGCTTCATCTCCCTTATTCAGCCATTCAACTAGCATTTGACCAATTTCTGCCGTTATTAAGTAGGGCTTATCATTAAAAAGCTCCGTTCTGTCTTTGGATACAGTGGAGAAATGATTTTCCCTAGAGATATCAAATACAACTTGGAATTCATACTCAGTGTTGTCCCGCTGTATTGGTTGTAGTCCTATCTTTACTGGAGTCTTCTTGCCTTGTCCGTTATCCATGATTTCATAAGCTGTCTTTGATCGCATACAGGCTATGATATGCAAGGAGCTAGTTAAAATCTTTTGTATTAGCTTTTCTTGCTCCTTAGTTCCTGTACTCCAAGCCATGTAGCTATTCTTAGATTTAGACGAACGAGTTATCTCATCCACCATCTCTAATACGCCGCCGCTACCTGCCCAAGCTGCGCTTAAAGAGTCTATGATAAGCACATCATAGCCGGCATCTTCCGCTGCTGTAATGGCGTCTATATACTTATCTGGGCTATATGGTGCGGATAGCTCTAGCACATCAAAGTCTAAAAGATGAGAATATAGACTAGCGCTGCAAGCCTCTGTATCAACACAGGCTACTTTACCTCCCAATCCTTTAGCAAGCATAAGCGCGCTATATGTTTTACCAGAACCCGATACGCCGGTTAGAGCTAATCGTAGTTTTGCTTTCTTTCTTGTAGCTTTTTTAAAAGTATTTTTAGACATCATTTTGCATTTCCCCCATTTTCAAATTAAAAGTTCTTGTTGTTGTTTTGGATAAACATTCATTGTATATTTGCGGATATTTTTTCTTCAAAATATCAGTTGAAACTCTAGAGCCATTTCGTTCTTTCCACGTGGCTAAGCATTCGCCAAGAGAATCCTCCATAATGGCAGCGTCGCCAATCTTAATGCATATAGCAGTCTTTAAAGCATCGTATTCTACTTCTCTTTTCTTTATGTCATTTTTTAGCTGCACCATCCTTGATATGGCTTCGATGTCTTCTATAGAAGCTGTCGCCTTTTTGTCTACGACTGCATGTTTATAAAGCAATTGAGTTTCTGCATAGTCGAATGGTTGTGGCGGACTCTTTTTACAAACCTTGTCCCAAAAATCCACTGCATAGGCTATAATTTCCTTTTCTTTCTCCACATCTCTTTTATAGTCATAGGTTTTTATTTCGCCTGTATCACGAAATAGCACAACTATTTTTGCACCATCTGAGTTAGTTAAGTATGAGTAGTATGCAACCTGTGCTTGCACGTAAGGAGGTAATCCATTTTTCCATGCACACACAAGCGAAGAGGTGGTTTTAACTTCAAAAACTAAGTTGCCGCACATACCATCTATAGTTGCCCATAGAAAATCATATGTGGGATGGAAAATGCGCTCCTGCCTTCTAGTTATCTTTTGTCCTGTATCTTTTTCAAAGGACTCTATAACATAAGGCTCAAGCATGTTTCCCATATTTAATAGGTGCTCATGCTTGGAGCTTTCTAAAGGCTCATTGCTTTCGTTGATTTTTTCTAGGTATAAAGCAAGAGGAGATTTCCACTTGGATAATCCTAGTAAGGCTGGAATGTCTGAACCGCCCAATCCTTTATTACGATCAAATTGTATTTTTATAGCATCCATTATACGATCTCCTTTTCAAGAATGTCTTGTTTAGTATACACTATTTTTAAGTATTTATTCATTGTAGTTATCACTCCGAACATCATAAAAATTAAACTCAGGTTCTGGATCGCCATAGTCTTTGTCATTAGGGTCATATTTAATGGTTATCATGCCCTTAAGTTCATTGGCTATTGTTCTTATCATTTGGCAATCATTTTCTAACGATAGAACTTCATCCTTTAGCCTTCCTCTGCAACCATTGCCAACACCAAGGCTTGATAATCCTCCCAATACTATTTCTGCATCTGTCATTTGTGCTGTTGTCATTTCTTTTCTCCAAAGTTATTATTGTTTATAAATATATCAGTATTTATGATATTAGTATAGCATGTATTTTAATATCGTCAATAATTATTTTACAATTATTTAAATATGGTCTATAATGATTATCAATACATAATTAATGGGGCATACTATGGCAAATACATTGGGTAATAAAATTGCAAGAATAAGAATTTTAGAAAATTTAACACAAGTAGACATGAGTAAACGCTTGAAAGTTTCGCAATCAAGTCTTTCTGCATGGGAAAATCATGGAGCTATTCCACCATGGTCAGCGATGAAGGAGATTATAAAACTAGGAGAAAAATATAATGTTAAATTTACTATAGAAGACGTTATGAAAGAGTCTAGAAGAAGACCCAGTGATACTTACAAAAGAGGCGCAAGAAAAACACAAAAAATAATGGAGAATTAATAATGATTGAATTATCAAGAAACGTGGGCGAAAGCATAATGGTTGGAGATGTGAAAATAACAGTGATAAGCGTAAATATTGCTAATAAGCAAGTGTCTATTGGTATAGAAGCTCCAAAGAATGTTTCTATATATAGGTCTGAAAAGCATGATTTACTTAATGAAGATACAGAAAAGCCCCAATCTTTTGCTTTTACATCTATTTAGTATTAAGCAGAAGCTTCTTTGTTTTTCCTTTCACGATGATACTTGCTCGTCATGAAGGTTTTAAATGCTTTAACTGCTGCTGAAGGCTCTTCTTTCTTCACTTCTGGGGCGCAGTCAATTGCCTCTAAATCTTCCTTTCTAGTAGTAGTGTCCATGCAAACAAACATGTATAAAAGACCAATAATTATCCCTATAAATACTATAAATAAAACTATTCCCATCATAATATACTCCGTTTTTAATCCCTAAAAGAATCCCCGAGAGCTTATCTATTATAACATTTTTAACTTATATGTCGATTTATTAAGAAATAAATAATTTGAAAACTCTAATAAAAAAAGTATACTGTGTTTCTTTTAAAAAAACGTTAATCATTATGAAGATAATAACTTTTGGCACTTGGTCTATTTGGCTTTACTCCGAATATGCAACCTTTTTTTATGGATATGGACCATTAAAAGCATCTAGACCTTGTTCTTTAATATATGGAGATGAAACACAACAGCCATTCGTTACTGAAGGATTGACTGATTATTCTAAAAAAAGAAAAAATGGAACTAGAGCTGATATTCCAAAAAATATGAAATTAACTGAGGAAGAGCATGCAAATTGTCTTCAAACAGATATTCCATATGATGGTAAAACAATATGGATTAAGGGACGTGTAGAAGGGGAGCGCGTTTATGGAGTTAAAAATGATGAAGGATGTTATGAATATGAAGTACGATATGAACCTAGTGAAAGAGATAAGGCTTGGCTCTTAGAATGGGATCAAAATTATTTAGAACGTCTCCAAGACGAAAGAAAATTAATTATAGAAGAACCAATTATTTGGTATTTACGTTACGAAGA
>WSSedL2TaDRAFT_1000031_pt1 | contig 14457 bp, 21 predicted proteins | sample WetSurSiteL2Tule_FD_9463 | JGI IMG/M metagenome (IMG submission 9463)
CCGAGTTCGATTTCGTTTTCGATTCCGGTAATGTTCGCGATGATCTGGCCGTTTGTTGAGTTTAAAACCATTGGTTTCTCGAACTCGTCAAACCAAAGCGTCCATTTCATTTCAGGGTCTGCACCTTCTTTCGCAACGTTTTCCTGTGTTACGGCGCGGATTGTGACCAAAACGCCCTGCCCAACATCTTCTTTCTTTAAAAATTTGCTGGACTTTAAATCGTGAATTGATGCCATAATGTTCTCCTTTTGTTAGGTTGTGAATTGTTATTTAATTCGTAATGATCTTTTTTGTTCAATGTGTGTCCCAGCAACACCTATGCCGGTTTCCCATGCCTTTTTGATCGCTACTTTGTCAATCTCAATGATCGTTTTTGTTCGTTTGTATGTTTCCGGAATTTCGCCTTCATTATCAACAACAACCGATGGCGGATTATTCTGAATTTTCAAATTGATCGTGGGCGATTCAATTTTATCGGTTCGTGTTGCTTCCATCGAAGCTTGAAGATATTTTTTCATCCATTCAACGTGCCCAGTCAATGTTTTTTTCTTCGCAGATAAACGAGCGATTTCTTTGTCGATTGCATCAACGTCCGAATCAATGTTGATCGTGTAAAGAGCGCAAGCTGTTGCCTTTTCGTTGAACGACATTTGAATATTGTTCAAGGTCTGTTCCAGTTCCAGAAGTTGTTCGTCCGTTTCGCATTCGTTGTACTTCTGAATTGCTGTTTGCATTTCGCCGGTTATTTCGTAAAGATGTGCCATTTTGTTCCTCCATTTGACAAAGTTCGTATAATTCCGGATCGTTACGAGAGAGTGCCATTATTCTTTCTTCTCCTCGATTATTTCCGGTCTCAATAATATCTCAAATATCGTCGCATCATCGGCAGGGAACCATGATTCTTTTTCTTTCGCGGTTCCATGAATCTGGATAATACTCTTTTTCAAAAGCTCAAAATCGTTTTTTGCTTTATCAAGAACGATTCTCGACGCTCTGAATTCGATTAATATGTCTTCTTTTGACATGGCTTGAATTTGTCCGTTGTTCATTTTCTCTCTCCCTTCAGTTCTTTTTCTTTCTTCTCCTCGGTTATTTCAATGTCTGTTTGTGTTTGTGTTTCTGCTTGTTGCATTTCCCAAAGCTCTGCCGCCTTGATAGCTGTAGCAAGTGCGGCTTCTGGGGAATTTCCTTTTTCTTGGATTATATCTTTTCCCGGCTTTCCCGATATGAAAATTGAGACCTTATATTCGGTTTCGTCGGCAACGGTATCCAATTGCGGGTATGTCCGATACTCGCATTCGACAAATACACCCTTTCCGGGAAATGCCTTTTTTGCCGCGTCGAAAAATTCCTCCATTGATTTCATTTTTTTGCTCCATAATTAGCGAATAAGAAGCGGAGAACTTTTCCAGTATCGCCGTCATACTGTAAATAATTAGATACTTGTTCAAGAAGTTTAAGAAGATTCTCAATATCGTAATTACGAATATCAGCCATTTGAGCCTTGACCTCGGCAAGTTCTTTTTTCAATGGTTCGACAAGAGATGCAATGCTTTTTATTTTATCTCGTGCCGACGAAATGTCACCATCGGCATTCTCCCAGAGAGAATTGAGCTCTTTAAGCTCTGCATCTTTTGCTTCTTTGAATTGTTGTTTTGCTTTAATCATCGCGGCTCTGAATTGGATTATATCATCATCAATATTCGCAATATAGTTTCTGATTTCATCCTTCATTTCGGCGACATAGGAAAGTATCTGACGATCTGTTTCCTCATTGCCATTGACATCTTTTATTTTCTGCGCAAGTTCTTTGGGAACCCAAACCAATTCTGTTTCGTTGTTCATTTTCTCTCTCCTTTCAGTTCTTTTTCTTTCTTGTCCATGAATTCTTTGATTTCAATCCCGAAAGTATCCAGGTACGCGCCGTGCGTAAAACAAAGAGAAATTTCTGTCGCGTGCCGGTTTATTCCTTTCGCAATCAAAGACCGTGTAAACTTTCTGTCTTTTTCTTTGATCCGCCAAAATTGACGGTTCAAAGACTTTTTTGTGATTTGCATTGGTTCCCTTTCATTGTAAATGTGAAACTCGATTTGCTTTGATGCTGAAAAGTTTTATCCATGCCCGAGCCTCGACCCTTTTACATTCCGCCAATGCCGGAGCTACGACCCTTTCATATTCCGCCAATGCCGGAGCCGCGACCCTTTTATATTCCGTTCGCGCCGATTCGGACAGCAAATTTACAAGTGCCTCGTCAATCTGTCCGCACTTTTTGACGTGAGAAATAAGATGTTTCGCGTCCCTTGCACATTTCTTGTAAGCATTTTTGAGTAATGATAATTCCACGCGGCTCGGTTCCCCCGATTCGACTGTGAATTTATTCCAAGCTGAAAAATCCGATTCAATAGAAACAACCCTTTCGCCTTTCGCCTTTTCCTTCCATCCCGCACGCTTCAGTTTCTTTTTGTTCGCAGCGAGAAGCTGGGAATGGCTGCCGATCCCAGTAAGGACTATCCGTTTTGTTTTTCCGCCAGCTTTAAAGCTGACCAAAATTCCGATCACGCCCTGACACATATGTTTCCTCCTTTAATTTAGATAATCATTTCTTGATTGCAGTATATAGTAATAATTTGTAAAAGTCAATAACTATTTTTTAATTTGTTAATTATTTTGACAGTCTGGGATCATAAAAAATAGGCTATACCATCTCGGCACAAATTTGTCGGAGCGTTTCACAATGTATTTAAAACATAAGGCTTTCATTTGTTCTCTCCCAAGATTTTATAAAATTCGTTCTTTTCTGTTTGGCTCATTTTGTTTCGCAGAAAATTTGCATTTCTGCATCAATTTGCTCTGCAACTTTCGCGGTATCTTCTGTATCCGCTTCGATTTCGGAGGTATATGGCTTTGTCAAAAGTAAGATTCATTTCCCCCGCCTCAATAGCTTTGCAGTAACAACCTCAAGTTCGCGTTGTTTCCGCGTGTAAAAGTAATAATTCGGCTCAAGGTGGGGGCGTGACGAGTCTGTCATTGTCGCCCTCATTCTTGTTAAACCATTTTCTAAAATTCTTTTCGCTGTTTCCAGCCGGGTACGATTGTTCTTTATGCTCATATTTTTTCCTTTTCCCTATCCTTTAGTTTACTTTATTTGCTCCCTCGGCGTATTCCTTCCCGCGTCCGGTGTAACGTTCAGCTCTGCGATATTTTGCATCTCTTTCTTTTTCCAGTTTTGCTTCCTACAAGAATTTCGTTCATTTTAAAAGTTCCGGATTCTCGAAGACGTTTCCGATAATTTCGTATTCGTCCATGCTTTCGGAAATTTCGGAGAACGGCATAATCCTTATGCCAATATATTCAACCGCGTATATTTCTTCCGATGTTCCGTCGGCATCGCAGTAGTTTCGCATATCTACTGTTCTTTCTACAATGTCCCCCTCGTAAATCTCTTTGTTGGTTTTGTCGCGGAGTCCGATGAATTGACCAACGGTATTTAAATCGACCTCATGAGCGTCCATTGAAACACCATCGCTATCGAAATGACGGCATTCGTCTATAATCACACGGTCTTCTTCTTTGCTGAACATTTCATAAACGAATCCGTAACTCCAACCCTTACCGTCTTTTCTTTTTCCTCTGAATTTGATTTCTCTCATTTCATCACCTCTTGTCTTTTTACTTTTTTAATTGCGTTCGCTACGTTCATTTTTTCCCTATCCTTTATATTGGTTTATGTTATAAATCGAGAGCGATAAGTTCGTCGATCTGCCGCTCAAGCTCTTCGATTTTTTTGTCCTTTGATGCTATTTCTTCATCGTATTTTTCTATGTCGGTTTGTAATTCGTCGAGCAAGTCTTTTGCTTGCGATATTCTTTTCTCCATCGCGTAATCCATTTTTTCCCCTTATTCTGAATCGTTTAAATTGGTTTATTTCGTTTGCTCCCTCGGCGGGAGGCTGAAACGTTATCTCCCGAATACTTCATCAATCACCGTATGCATTCTACAGTGATTGTATTCCTCTAAAATTCCCCTTAGAACTCTGAATGGTCTGTGCCAACCTTTTAAATAATTGGACAGGCTTACTCCCTCGTCGGCGCAAGCTGGCTTGTAATAATATACAAGCTTTTCGCCGAAATCTCCTCCAGAACTTATGACCATATCTTGTCTTTCTTGACGGTTCCACTTCCACCTACCGTCTTCGAAGTAAAATCTTACTGTGTCTAGTACGTTTCCAGTACTAGAGATTTTTGCGTAGGCTTCCCCTGACTTACGCAATTTCGCTTCCAACCCTTCAACTTCTTTCAGAAGGGTTTCTAACGATGTTCCCGTTTCCATTTTGACCTCCTTTTGTTATTTGTTATTTGCTCCCTCGGCGGGAATCGAACCCGCCGGGAAACATTGAGGGACTTCAGGCTGCAAAACAAGCCTGAAGTTGTTTTTTCCAAACCAACTCCGGGCATGGCATCGGGTGATTTATTCCCGATCCATACCAAAGCTCATTTGTCCGACGCTGCTCCATTTCCAGCGCCTTCGCAACTTCGCCGGCGTGGAAAAGAATTTTCCCGGAAACTTGCTCGGCAACTGCAAGCACCGGAAGTCGGGCGCGACCATCTTTCATGGAAAAAACGCCCCCGTCTCGTCTAACCTCAAACGTTATCTCTCCATCCCTCACAAGCTCGGCTAACTTTTCGAAGTATTCTTCCTGCGTCATTTTCCTTCTCCCTTTTATTTGGTTTTTTATCCTAAGACGCGGATCGCTCCGCGTTTCGCCGTTTCCGGCTCGTCAGTTAGGAGCGCAATTCAGTGATTGCACTGACACGAATCATCGTAACAGCGTCCTATTTCTGTTTGCTTGAAGAGCAATTCTTCCCCTTTTTTCTCCATCGCTGCATCGTATGCGGCACGGAAATGGTTAAATCTTTTTTCTTTCATCACACTTACCGACAATCCTCGTTTCGATTTTACACGAGGAAAGCGAATTATCGCCCAATTTACAATTCCGTTAAAAGTTTGGAAATCAACAGATTCCCAGCCTCGGTTGCTCTCTTCTGATAGTAATCTAAAAGAGTGCTTTGTGAGCATTACATGTGTTGTTTTCATTTTCCCTCTCCTCAAATTTTTTGTTTGTCAAATTAACTACATACAATATAATACAACGTATTATCAATGTCAAGTAAAAAATGAATTATTAAGAATTATTAATCTTCGCGCTTTCAGCCTCGAAAAATTGATATAACGCTTTGACGATTACACGAGTACGATTTAATCTATCGTACTCGTTTTTAATGATGTAATCATTGATTTTATCGCTTAAATTTTTGGGGAGCTTAAACGAGGTCGTTACTGTTATATTTGTTTTATCGTTTGTCATGCTGTAAATATAATACATCGTATTTAATTTGTCAAGCAAAATCTCAAAGATTAACGATTTTTAATGTTCGTCGCTACAAAATAACTATATTTTAAAAAACTCTTGAGGATGCGATATGAGCGACGATCTCAAGTTGAGGGCATATTATGTCGTATTACAATAGTCTAAAATTAATCAAAAACGAAGATACTGGCAATAAACTGGCGAAAACAGAAAGAAACGGGGAATTGAATCTGCGGGACACATAATACAATATAATACAGACGACAAAAAAAGATTAAATATATTTACGATTTTTCTTGACAAATAGAAAAAAAGTGTTAGATTATATTTTATGGTTAATCTATATAAATATGTTGTAACAACAGGCACGGGATCGCGCAAGATTTTCCGTGCTTTTTTGTGGGGGCTAAGATTAGATTAATGACAAACACACCCGACACAAAGAGAGATTTTTTTTCAGACGCTACAAAAGATTGGCGGGGAGCTTTTAACGCCGACCAAAATCGCCGATACGCGAATCATTCAACCCGTCCCAAAAATACATTGATAGACAAAGATGTGCAACGCGAATTGAAAACGCGCGGGAAAAGCTGAACGAACAAGCGATAGCGACTAACGCTATCAATTCAAAACTTTCCGAAATGATACCGTGAATTTGGATCAGGCAAAGCAAAATATAAAAGCACAGTATGAACAAAGGATTTTTACCGCAGTTGCTTTGCTTTCTCAAAAAGCTAAAAAATCGGGTGGGGCGTAAAAAAGTGTACAATTTAAAGCATCTACAAAATTACAGATTGCAAAGCCAAAAGATTCTTTTCCGGGCTGAATGTTAAATGACAAAGAAGCAAATTAAAAACAAAACCGAGCGATACATCAAAGACTTCTACGCTGCAAACACTTGCATGGCATTAATAGAGCATCAATGTAGGCGCTGTGGGAGTACGATTAAGAAAACCCAAATTCATACTTGTGAAAGAATTTAGTTGAAACTTAAAACAAAAAAGCAATCTCCCGCTCCCGCACAAAAGAAACTTGAACAAACGAGAAAAATGTACGAACTGTTAGAATCCGGAGCTTTCGGAAAACCAAAAATAAAAATTATCGGAACTATAGATATTGATAATATATCTAATGTTTGATACTACAAACTATATCATTGATACGTTAGGACGTTCACAACAATTCAATAAGCCCGATTATATTTCAATCATCATAGCAATTATCGTAATTTCATTAGTAATTTTAAAAATAAAATGCCAGAACAAGAAATAAATTAGAAATAAATTAGAAAATGGCCGGTAGATTCAAAAATACAGCAAAAACAGGGGGAAGGAAAAAGGGTTCCCTTAATAAAACACGAGATGAAGCGCGTGAATTAATCGATAAAGTATTGAGATCAAAAAACTTTGGCGGAACTAAGTTTATATTTGAAAAATTGGCCGAGCTTGGAAATGGGGTTGAGTGTGCCGAGGTGAAAGATGGCGAAACGAGAGTATATTCAAAGGAGCCAAATGCTTTAGCGTTGAAAACATTGGCGGAATATCGATTCGGTAAACCAGCGCAAATTTTGGATGTGAATGCAAAAGTTGAACAGATTGGGATAAACCTTGATTAGGTTCATTAATAGATTTTTAAAATCATTGAGCAAAGGCAAAAATCTTACGGGAACGATTTTTCAGAATCTTATTTTGGTTCATTAATGCAATGGAAAAACTTTACAGAACTTGCGCAATTCCAGCCGAAGCAATTGGAGGCGTGGCGAACGCTGAAACAGAACGATTGCAAGTACATGCTTTACGGGGGCGCGATGCACGGAGGTAAGTCATATTTTTTGCGCTGGGCTGCGCTTGGATTGGCCTTATTTTTTTACAAGGAAACAAAAGCCGTCGGCATCCCAATCGGTTTGTTTTCGGAAGATTATCCTACCTTGCGAGATCGACAAATTTCAAGAATCAAAATGGAATTTCCGGCATGGCTCGGAGATTTAAAAAGTACAGAGGCTGAGGGGTTGTGCTATTTTATCCGTCCCGAATATGGTGGTGGTCGGATACTGTTAAGGAATTTAGATGATCCTGCAAAGTATCAGTCGTCTGAATTTGCGGCGATTCTCGTGGAGGAGCTTACAAAAAACACAGAAGAAACGTTCACCAATCTTCGCACACGTTTACGCTTTCCCGGTGTTGCTAATTCAAAATTTGTTGGAGCTACGAACCCCGGCGGCGTAGGGCATGTGTGGTGTCAAAGATATTGGATAAACCGGAACAGCGGAGATCACGAGCAAGCCCTTTTCAAATACCTTCCTGCGACTCTAAACGATAATAAATTTACGACTCAAGAATATCGGAATCAAATGGATGCGCTGCCCGAACGACTTCGGAAGGCGTACGTAGACGGGGATTGGGACGCATTTGAAGGGCAGTTCTTTTACACGTTCAACGCGGAAAAACAATTGATTGAACCGTTTGAGATTCCGGAGGGGTGGGAATTGATTGGGAGTAATGATCCAGCTTGGGGAGGTCAAGGTTCGTTTGGATTACAAGCAAAGGATTATGCGGGTTGTATTTATCGGATAGGAACCTTATACCTCAAAGAGAAAACGCCTCAAGAGAGGGCTGAAGCAACAAATAAATTCATTTTAGAAAATAAATTCACAAAAGGTAGAAAACCTTCAATGATTATTTCGGGCGTTGACGCTTGGGCGAAGAAAGATCGGTATGCCGTCATGGCTAATGATTTAACTTTTGCGGATGTGTTCGCGCAAAACGGACTGTTTCTCACAAAGGCAATGACAGACCGGCACAATGGATGGGGAGCTATGCGCTCGGTTATGCCGGATAAATATAAGATATTCAAAAACTTCAACGCTCCGCTGGTCGAACAGCTTACTCAGACATTAACAGACGACGATGACAAAGAGGATATTTTAGGCAAGGGCAATGATTCGGCGGTCGAAGATCATGCGCTTGACGAAGCAAGGTATGGACTTATGTCTATTTACACCCCCTCAGAACCGAAAAAAGAAACTTTCACGCAAAAGCGCATGAGAGAGTTATCAGAAAAAGTGAATAATCAGCAATGGGAACCGGGAATGTTATGATAGAGAACCCTTATATTAACGACCCTCAATCCGATATAATGCCTCAAGTCAATTTATCGCATCTTGATACAGACTTTGACCCGATTCAACTTGAGATAGCCGCAGCGGAGAAAAAAGAGGCAGAGCCGGAATCGTCGCAAGAAAGAGCAGAAAAAGCCGGCAACGTAAAATCACTACATGCCTCTTTGTTGACGTACTGGACACCGTACTTTCGCAAATGTGCGAAAACAATCCGGTATGTAAACGGAGATCAGTTCAGCAAAAAAATCAGGGAAGCTTTACGCCGGGATGGATTGCCTGAGACAGCATTCAACTTTTTGTTGAAACTTGTATTATATATTTCGGGAATGATCGAGCAGAATAAAACTAAAGTCAAGGCTACGCCGTTCCGGCAGGGAGACGAGAAGAAATCCAATCTTCACACCGTGCTGACCGATTCGGCGATGTACAACTCGGACGGAGATTATGAACATGCTATAGCGGCGAGAAATGCGGCCATCTGTGGCATCGGCTGGACAAATAACTATTACGATGTAAACGCCGGAAAATGGTTCACGGGTTCGGTATCGGCTTATGGTCGCATTATGTTTGACCCATCGGCACGATCAAGGGAGAGCCAAAAAGATTGGCAGTATCTGACGTACGACGATTATTTCACCGCCGAACAAATTTGCAATATCTACGATTTAGGCGAGGGAATATCTGATAAAATCATGAAAGAAGCGTCTGACCTTGAGGGCAGAACGCAAAGGAAAACCCCGTTTTCAGCGTATGATAAATTTGTAACAGGAATTAAAGACTTCTTAGCTGACGACATAAACAGAGATCATACGATTGATGATTACGGAGATACCAAAGGCGGGCTATATCGGGTCGTAGAGCTTCATGAAAAAAGATATGTAAGAACACGCACGATGTTCAATCCGTATACACAAGAGAGTTTCCAAGTCCCGCCGGTCGTAATGAAAAATGCCGACCTTCTCAAAAAATACATGGAGAAGTACAAGGAATGGATTTACAGAGATAAAAACGATGAGCAGATATGGGTAACGGCTATTTGTCCTAAGTTGTTACCTGACGATTTATTGATGGAAAAGATTCATCCGATTCAGGGCAGAGGATTTCAGTTTAAACCTACATTTTGTTATGACTTTGACGATTCTCCGCTTGAGACAAGATCGGTATTGGATAACTTGCTCGACCTTCAAGACTTCATCAATCAAAGAGCGATTCTTGAATTGACGTGGTTAATGGCGGGAGTTTCGCCGGATATAGTGTACCAGCGGGGTGCGATCGATCCTTCTCAGGTTGATACTTGGAAATCCAAGGTTAGGGGGAAACTCAAAGAATGGACTGGGGGGCAGGGAGCTGAGCCTAAAAAAGAACATCCCATGACTGAGGTTGGAGCAGCCTTAGTAAACGGGCAAGAAAGGGCATGGGATTTAAGGCAAGAGCTTTCTGGATTCTCTCCGAATCAATTTGGCCAGCAGGAAAGTTCAAAAGAATCTGGGACGCTGTATAATCAGCGAGTTCAAACAGGTCTTGTGATGCTGAAACATCTGTTCACGCATATTCAGAGAGCGCAAGAAGAAACATGGAGGTATTGCGATAAGGGTCTTCAGATTTTTATGAATACCCCGCAGATAGTAAGGATAGCCGGTGAACCGGTCGAAGGTATGGAAGGCGTTGATGAAAAAGTCCAAAACGCCTATTGGCTTAAAATCAATTATCCCACCGTGGACGGATTTTTGAACGATTATTCCGAAGGTGAGTTTGATTTTAAAGTTGACCAAACACAGATTGGACAGACGGCAAAAAATGCACAGTTTATGCAAAACCTTGACCTTGTAAACTTGGCCTTAAAGGTAGATCAAGATTATGCAAAAGTGATGTTCCAATTCATTCTTAAAAACTCCGACACCATCGACGCTAAAGAAATGGCCGGAGAGGTTAAAAAATTAGCCGCCATGAAATTCGGAATACAGGAACAGAATACAGCGATGAATGCGCTTGGAAAGCAACAACAACTGATGGCGGGACAAAAGCAATTAGAGGCTCCACAAGCACAGCCGGACAGCAACAATGATAAAGGTGGGCAATCTGTATAAATTATCAAACGGTAAAACGGTGAAAAACTTTAGGATTAGAAACTATCGAGGTGATAATTGAGCCACAACAGAAAAAAACTGAAAGGAATTGCGATGACCGACATGAATGTGAAGAAGTGGGCTATGGATTTACTAATGTCAACCCCCATTTTTGAAATAATAAAGAATGATGGAACCAGAGGTTTAAAAATATACTCCGATGGTTCAACCGATGAGTTAGAAATCCCCGAAGGTGCTGTAGTCGTCAATAGGTTACCCATACTAATGAACATGATTATAGGAAAAGTATTGAATGATGGGATTGGATTATTTGGAGAGAAAGATGCAGTTCCAAAAGAACAATTTGAAGTCGGAGGATTTGTTAATCACAACCTCACACACGAGAAAATGCTTATCGTCGAAAAAACCAGAGATGGAAAAATTGTTTGTAGGCGGTCTGGCAAGATGAAAATATGCAGTTTTTATCCGAGCGAATTAACATCGATTAAATAGGTGCAAAATGCCTCTTAAAAAAGGTTCATCGAAAAAGACAATTTCAAAAAATATCTCAGAAATGATGAAAGCAGGGCATCCGCAGAATCAAAGTATCGCGGCGGCATTGAGACAGGCGGGAACAGCCCGCAAGAAAAAACAATAACCCCAATAGGAGGAACCATGTCAGTAGAGGATGCAGCACAAGCAAAAAACAGTGTTTATGATATGAGAGATCGGCGAAGGGCAACGAAAGAAGAAAAGGAACGCCTCAAGAGAGAAGTTGCATCAGTACGTAAATTCGATGGTGCGCCGGTCAGAGTGTTAGGTTCCGAATTGATCGAAGCGTGCAAAAAAAATATCGAACGCGCAAAAAAGGAATATATTCCGCAGGATGGAAAGCCGTTTATTCATCCCAGTATCACGATAGAGAGACGGGCAAAGTTCGATGTCCGGGTGAATAAATTTGCAATGACACACTACGAACCCGAGTCCGAGTACTACATGCCATTAGAGCAGGCAATAGAATATGGACTGGTCGGATCACCGGACGACGAAGAGGTGAGCGATGCTATTTCTAACTAATCTATATCTTGTTGTCATTGAATTGTTCTTCGTCGCGATTCTCGGACGGGATATTTATTATTCTCGGACTGAAAAGCCTGTCGAAGTAAAAAGAGTGGGAATAATTTTAGTATATCTTATTATTCTCTTGACTATCAATATTTTAATCTATAAGTTGGTGTGAGACATGAAAAACTTTTTCATTTTCATATTGAACTTGTCAAAATTAAAATGGTACGGAACGGTAATTGTAAAGATGCAAGCTGGACAAATATATCATGTCGATAGTAATAAATCCGAGAATATCGAACCGTTCAAGTCTGATCCAAAAGAGGTGGAAGAATTAGAAGGTATATTGAATAGGTTGGTAAGGTAGAGTTCTTTTAACATATTAGCTAACTGAAAAATTCAGAGGCTTTGAAGCAAGTAGTGGTGAACGTTGCAATCACCGCAGGACAGCTTTAAAGCCTCTTTTTATTTATGGAGAAGCAAGGTGAAAATAGACGGCATTGAACTGAAAGACGCGGGAAGAAAACCGGACAAGAATAAAGAGCTTTCGATCCCCACGGCAGAAGTTACAGAATCGCCGAAAATCTCTTACCCCTATATTCGATGCGATCCGAATACTGACGGATGGAATCTTCCAATTGATCTTGAAGGATTTAAAGTCGGAGACAGGGCTATTTTCGTTGCCCTTGTGAACGTAAAAGAGAAGACGAAACGAGAAAGTGAATCACAAGGAAAGAACGAATCCGGGACTACCGGAGAACTTGAATTTCTCAAAGTAGGATTGAAGAAACAGGGCGAGGAAGAGATGCCCGAAGAAAAAGAAGCAAAAGACTTTCTTAGTAAGATTGAAGATTAATTCACAAATCAATAACTCAGTACCTCATAAAGGAGCCTGAACAAATGGAAAAGAGCATTACAGAAACAGCAGAAGCCGAGCTGAATGCATTAGTTGACGAACCCGCAGCACCCGTAGAAGCCCCCGTTAAACCGGACACGGCAGAAGCGGTACCGCCAGCGGCAGAAGCAACGCCGGAGGAAACCGAACAAACACAGGAAAAGAAAGAACCGGAAACCCCGATTGATACCGCGAAAGTGGTAGAGAAAAAGGACGCGCCTGCCGTTGAACCTGCAAAAGCAGATAAAGCGGAAAAGACATACGCCGGTAAGAACTACGCGGACGAATTTGAGTTCGTTCATTCAGTCTATGAAGTTGCCAAAGCTCTTGACAAAGACAAAAAGGAGTTTAGACCCCTGATTGACGAAGCCAAGAAAACTGGCGATTATTCAAAACTGGAAGCAAAGTATAAGGAGTACCAAGCAGAGTTTACGCGAAAGAGCCAAGAACAGAAGGAGAAGGAAAAGACGCTTGTTGACACTCCTGCGAAAGCAGAACCCAACAATACCGAAATTCCTATCACGCCTGAAGTCGCGGAACAAATAAATGCGGAAGCTATGCGAAGGTTCGGTGAAACCGATGTCGCTCAAGAATTGAAAGAGCGCGGAATTGAGTTTCCCAAAACGCCGGAAGAATTTACCGAACTTCGATTATTGGAGCGCGGTCTTGCGAAAGATTTACGCGAAACAATAGAAAGAATCGGTAAAGAAGTTCAAGAAGATGCAAAGAACATTCTTCGTTCTCGGCAAGAGGCTCCTGTACACAATAAATCACAAATTGAAAAATCAAAATCACAAATTGAAGAGTTCGGCAAAAAGTGGAATATAACATTCACACCTGAAGAACTTCAATCAATCCTTGAAGAAGCCCAAAAAGTGGACAGCGTCTACGAAGATAAAAATGGCGCTAAATTTCTCCGCGATAAGGCCATATTCAAGTATTTCATGGCGGAAAAGGCTTCTGAATATCTCGAAAAAGCTATTGATTCACAGAAGAAAGCAATTGAGGTCGATGCAAAGGCCAAAGGTGCTATCGAGGCGGATCAAAAGCTTAAAGAGAATAAGGATAGGTCTTTATCTACCATTAGTACGACGAACATTCCTTCGGGAAAGCCGGCGGAAAAGAAAGCGATTGACTGGAAGAATCCAGCGGATGTTGCCCATGCTACAGAGATGGATGCACAAAAATTCATCGAAGAGTTTGCCGGAACTTCGGAATAGGATAAAAGATTATGGCATCACCTTATTTTAGTTTACTCGGAGATCAGGGTGCTGCGATTCGTACAGCCGTTGGAAAGGTTGTAAGTTTCTCACCACTCTATGAACAAACGTACGGCAAATGGATGGCTCCGCGATACGTCACCGCTGTTAAAGGCGAGGCAACGCCCGTTGGTGGAATGAAGATCGACAAATGGACGGATGCCCCGATTGAAACACGTTCAGCTGAGTTCGTCAATGGTGGCACGGAAATGTTCATTCCCGTTCGCAAACATTTGACAGGTACGCCGGTATTCGCCGGAACACCGTTGTTCGGTCGTGGCAAGGTTTCTGATATTATGAATCGTCGGGTAGCGATTGGCGAAACACGCTTCTCGTACGCTTTACCGACAGGTTTAGAACTTCAGAAGATTCGCGGTTGGAAGAAATACTTCGTCGATAACGTTACTGAAGAACTTCGGTATCATTACGCCGGTTGGACTGGTGTCAATGTTAAATTGGCCTCGTTCACGGGTTACTCGGCTGATTTAAACCAAGCGGCAAATATCGGTGGATTGGCTGAAGCATACGCCTCTCACCCGAATTTCTACGTTGCTGGTCAGGCAAATCAAGTCGGTTGCGATGCTACTGGTGCGTATATCGCCGGAAACGAACCGTATAAAGTTGGTTACGAAGCGGCCGTCGCTACGGCAATCGATACATTGGCGATCGGTGCGGCTGGGACGGGG
>WSSedL2TaDRAFT_1000032_pt1 | contig 14452 bp, 24 predicted proteins | sample WetSurSiteL2Tule_FD_9463 | JGI IMG/M metagenome (IMG submission 9463)
TATACATGCGAATATCACAGTTCCTATCACCTAAGGGAGCATTAAAATGCAGACTATCGTACACACCCCTAAAGTTTATGCGCCTGTTCCGCCATCCTTCGAAGACTGCATTCGAGCTGGCGGCAATGGCGGCGGCGGCGCGCCTTGCCCGCCTCCACCGCCGCCGCGTGTGACTTATCACTAAGCGCCACGCAAAAGATCGCCGCCGGTGCAATGGGCTAGCACCGGCGGCGTTTCCTTGCGCGCTTTAGGGGAGGGGCTAAAGCCTTGGCGTCATGTATCGATCACACCATTTTACGCAAGGCTAGAAAAATCACCATTAGCGCCAGTGCAGCAAGCGCTACGCGCACAAGTGTTTCATTGGCGAAACCCGTCAAGGTATTCCAATCAAAGCCTGTCGCGCTACTCACGCCCTCTTTAACAGCTTTCGCTGTATTATCAATTAAATCAGCACTATTCACAGCACCGCTATTTTGCGCTGTCTCTTTCGACGTCGTAAATCCGCCGACAAGCGTATTAAACCAACTAGGCGACTGACTCATATCGCCTTGCATCTGCGCTTGAACACCGGGTTGAATAGTTTCGAATTGGGCAGCCCAAGAATTTTGCGTGGCTTGTGTCATTAAGCTTTGTTGCAGCTTAAGTTGATCGCTTTTCGCCGCATTATTCACTTGCGACGAAGTATTAACATTCGCCGTTGTTCCAAAATCCCAGAATTGCCAAGCTTCTGTCACTTTGGCGTCCTTATTACGCGCGGATTATATCCAGGGGCCATATTGGGGAGCGATTGTGGCAGCACAACGGCCGGTTGAAAGTTGGCGTTTGCCGTTCTTGCAAAGCCTACTAGCGGCGCATTAATGGTATTCGCGGCTTCCGCTTGCGACACTGGCAGAAAATAGTTGTTGTGTGTGGGATGCGCCGTCGGCCCCATTGTGGGCAATAAAAATGCCATAGCATTATTTCCTTATGACATATGCGACAGGTGGCAAAAAAGACCAAAATCTCGCGCGCGTTTTTGGTCTTTCGACTTCCTGCGGCTTTATTTCATCAGCGTTACTAGTTTCACGATATTCCACCCAAAGAATAGCTGCAACTAGCATCAGCGCAAGGGTTATATATAGTGGGATGTATTTGCGCATTAGAAGATCGTATTCCAAAGGTTCGTCAGAAATCCGCCAGTTGTTTTATTCTGTTGTACAGATACGGCTGCACTTGCATTGCTAGCAGCAATCGCGGTGTTAGCCTGCGACTGTATTTGTGCAATCTGTATTTGTGCGAGATTTTGATATTGTGAAGCTTGTAATTGTGTATTGCTAACAGCGAGCTGTGTATTACTCGCTATCTGCGCGCTTACAATGGCCGCATCACGCTGCGCTTGCGACGTTTGCACTTGAGCGTTAGTTGTCAAAGCTGTTTTCTGTACATCTGCGGTATATGACGCTAATTGCACATTGGCAGCATTTGTGCTTTGTGTATTTGCGATACTGGCTTGCGTGACATATTGAGCAATAGCTGTCGCGCTAGCATATCCAGCTTGCGCGACCGCCGTGTTACTAGCTATTCTTGTTTGTTCTGTTTGTGCTGCATACTGCGCCTGTACAGCTTTTAAGCTAGTAGTCGCGGTTATTTGCGTTTCAGCTTGATGTGCAGTAATTGCGGCAATATTAGTTTGCGCTGTCAATTTTGCAGCATCGGTAAGCTGATTAGCTTGCACCGAAGCAATCGCAAGTTTAGTCGCATTTTCATCGGCGGCAATTTTAGCTTGTGCAGTAAGCGCCGCCTGTTGGCCTTGCAAATTTAATTGCGCCTGTTCTGTCGCAGTATTAGTTGTTGCAACAGGCGAATATGTCGCATAGGCCGCGCCTCCCGTATCAGCGGAGGCGCTATTTGAAAACATATAATACGCTACAATAAAAACGCCAACACCTATTGCAGCGCTTGCGGCGGGGTGTTTCGCAACCAATTCACCAAGTTTATTTGGCATAATTTGAACCTCTTAAACAACAGGCATTTCTGTTATGCCGCCATTATGCGCAAACAAATATGGATCACCAACGCTCCCGTTGTTATATGCCATGACGCCGTTATCGCGATCATACAATGGCGACGAAGTAACGCCAGTCACTTGACGGCCATATGTGCTAGTGATAACAGCTTTTCCAGCTTGCATTAACATTGGTGCACAAGGCCGCATCATACGGTCAACCATAACACCTTGACCTATGCAGCTTGCGCGTGGGAGCGCTAAGTTCGCATAGGCTAAATTGCGCACACCGCCTGGATTATTCAGCGGTTGTGTAACATATTGTACCGGATGATAGTTAAAGTCGTTTTTATCATTCGGATCACTTGTCTCATCGGCTAGCAAATCACGCACAACAACCGGATTGCGCCTAAAAAACGAAAACATTGGGTCTTCCTCGTTATTGTGCGCGATTATTTGCGCTTATAGCTGCCCATACAGGCTTAAGTTGCTATTGCCGGGAGTGTATCCCGTTACCGGCCCCATGGCCGTTGCAAGCATGTTAGAAAACGCGTTTCCACCGCTAGTAATTACTTGCGACGTCTGGGAATTTTTGCTTACGATTAACGCCAAAATTCCGGCGCCAACAATAAGTGTCGCGATTGAAACAACCGCTTCTGTAATGTTGTTCATTTAACAACCCTTAGTGATACACGGCTATTGGCGTGTTGATTCCGTTTTGCACAACTGGCGAAAGCGCTGTATTTAGCATCTGGGAAAAGCCGGAGCTAGCCGCGCTAATGACATTTGCGGTTTGTGATTTGTTGGAGACTAATAGCGCAAGCAATGAAGCGCCAACAATCATTGTTGCAACCGCAACTGCCGCTTCTACTATGTCTTCCATCGTTTTTCTCACATATTAAAATGCTAAAGCGATATATTTACCATATTTTGCAACATTGGCTAACATATCGCCGCCCGGCGAAGCATTATTTGCTTCTTTTAATGTCATAGGCTTTTCTTGCGCATTAGTATCAACAGGCGCAGCTTGCGGTGCAGCGCTAATTTGCTGCGTGAATTGTTGCACAACGTTAGGATTGCGCAAAATGAGTGCAGCTAGTATTACGATCATAAACAATTGCGTCAGATTTTGCACGCCTTTGTTTTTGTAATTAGCGGCAGCGCTCCCTATAACGGCAAGTATAGCTATGATGACAATCCACACGATAAAACCGCTTTGTTTTTCATCGCCGAATAAATCAAGCTTAAGTTGCGCGCCTAATGCTACAGTAGTGCCACGCATGGCGCTAACTAGTAGCAACAAACCAACAACTAGAAAAACCAAAGGCATGATTTTTATCCTGTCAGAAAACCGAGATATGTCCGCAACTCGTTTTTAGCAGTTATCCAAACAATAAAAGCTATCACGATTACGATTGCTGCGAACATATTCGGTTTCATCTTGCCACCTATTTTGATCAGGCAATGCCGATACGCTGCGCACCGCTCGGCCATTTTGCGCCGATAACATAGCCAATGAGGAGTGCAAACACGATAGAAAGCGAGATATGAAAACGAGGCATGTTTTACCGTCCTTATGTCAGTGCTGTTTCGATGTGGTGAAGTATTATGCGCCAAAGCATCAGTAATACCACAACTAAGCCGATGAATAGAAACCATTGAGCGACGCTCATATCTTCACCAAAGGGTTTTGCAACCCAATTTTTGGCATGTGATAGAACATCGCTCATCTGATTACCCTCTTTATTTCTCGGTTATTTAGTGATTAGTTCTGGCGGAATGCGCCAGAAAGCATAACGGTGTTTTGATCGGCAATCGCCTCCCACCCAACAAGCAAGCGTGCACCGCCCGTGACAGCACTTGGCGTCACTGTAAGCTGCATGTTGCCAAATTCCTGTGTAATAATTGGCTGCCGCCTAAAATCGATGTAATAAGTTCCATCAGGCATATCGCAACCAAGTCTTTCACGCGTATAAGCCTGACAAAGGAACGGATCAACCTGCAAAATGCTTGTCATGTTTGCAGACTGTAGCAAAATTTCGCTAATATCCGTGCCAACGTTTAGCACACCTGCGTTATCGTAAATAAAGGCCGCAGATTGAAATTCGCGCCAGTTGGCAAAGCTGATAGGAAACTGAGCAGTTGCAGCAAGGCCAGTGTAAACACTGGAATTAATCAAGTAAGCTTTCGCCAAATCAAGCGGCGGAAGAATGACAAGTCCGGTATTTGGATCAACCGGGAGCATATCATAATATTCCTGATATACTGCGACAGTAATTCCAGTTGTGCTAAGCGTCGTGATAGCGTCGCCAGCGTCCATCATGTAGACGGCTTCAACTCCGTTAGTGGCATTTGCGACAGCAAAATTTGGATTGATAGTAACCTGCAAGTTTAAAGTCGCGGATGTAACAGCGGCATAGATCGCGCCGCGAAGGTCATCCGGACCATAGGCAACAGGAACATCATAAACATGGCGGAAAGCGGTGTGAGTGATAGCGCCGCCGGCGGTGATTGCCGCAGGCATAGTATTCACAGCAAAATTCGCGCCATAGCCTGACGTGTCATCCGAAGTATAAGCGGCGGTAAATGGCGCATTACGTCGCGCGGTCGCGAGCATATGCAAATACCATCCAGGCGCATTAACTCGCGTGTTTGATGACAAATCAATAAGGCTAATATTCGAGAGCACATTAGCAGCGCCATGACCGTCGCCAACCGTGCCAGTCGCAACGGTATCAGTGCGTACAGCGCCAGCGCCAATAGCTCCATCGATAGTACCAGAAACAACGATTTTGAGCGCAGTCAACAAGCCGACGGGTCGAAGGGGAATGTTGATCGTGTTTGCAGCGCCAAAAGTGTAAGGCACAACCTGTTGATAGGTGCGCTGCACCATTTTCTTTGCACGCTGGCGCACAAGCATAGATGCGTAAGCATTAGCTTGCGCGGGATTCACTGACTGTGACTGTGGAGCCATTTTGTTACTTCCTTATAGTGCAGCTAAGTCTTTTCCAGTTATTGTATGGAATATCATTCCGAAGATGAATATTATTCCAAACACTACAATCCAGTTAATTGGATGCGACATAATGCGCATATTTAGTGGGAGATATTGCATTATGCGCGCACATTATTTTCGTCGCCTTTATAAAAGTACGACGTTGCTGCGCCGATGACTACTGCAACAATTAACCACATCAAAAATATAGTGATTATATTGATTAGGTTAAGTTGCAGATAGAATTTATCGTCCATTATCCAAATCTCCGCTTTGGCCTAAGCCTATCTTCAAAGCGCTGTAAAATAACGTCATCATTTGGACAGGGTTTTAGTTCCCAATAAGCATGCTGCGCTATATCAAACCATCCGGAATGAAAAGGCTTAAAAGGTTTGATCAATCTTTTATGCCCAATATATTCTTCGATTCTTTCTTGATCGCCTCGTAACGTCAAGTTAAATGCTGCATGCATATCAGCTTCACTAAAAAGAAAACGCGTACAATGACAAGGTCTTTGTGTGCAAGCTATAAGTGGCAGTCTTTTACTGCGGCCTTGCATAAGAATACCTTCGATTGCGTTTAATTTGCCGCGATATGGTACATGCGCAAATTCGTCGAAGTATAATCCTATGCGTTCTTTTCGCCACACACGTTTAAGCCAATCGTCTAATTCGGCTTTGCTTTCATCACTAATATCTGGACGAATGATATAAACACCATTCTTTGAAGGCAGACTTTCATGCATACCAATTTCGCGAATGCAATCGGTAAGCATAAATAATTCTTCGCCTTTAAAATCGACTATTACAAATGGCTGTTTATCATATCCAGCTAAACTCAACAGATGTGCAGAAAGACGCGTTTTTCCGCTCCCAGTTCGCCCGCTAACGCTTACGCGCTGCGATAAACTTGGTAAGCGAAATTGCGACATTTATTTTGCATCCTTATTTTCCGCACCATTATTTGCGATTGACTGGACAGCCGCAACTATAGCGGGCAATCCGCGAATGATGTTATTCGTAGCAGTGCTAAAATGTAGCGTTTGTGATACAGCGCTAAGAATACTAGAAATAATTAAAGCGCTAGCCATGTAACCATTTCCACCACTACTTAATAATCCAGTTGCTATTGCGCCCGGTATTGCTGTGACAGCAACTTGAATAGCATTATGCACTGTAGGGGATATTTCGATACCCATTATAATCCTCATGTCAAGCGGTATTTTACACTATTTATACTGTGACGCAACCAAAATCACGCGTCACATTCTGTGCGCGCGTTCGGCGTCAACACGCATTTTGTAAGCAACAACATGTGCGCCTATTATGCCGCCAGCGGTCATAGCAAGATTTGCCCACGCGACGGCTTTACTGTTCAAAGAAAAGTCATAGAATTGTGCGACATTTTCAACGGCTTCACTAATGAGTGCTGTTTCATCATTACTTAGCGCGGCCTCTGGGACTTTTGTTGCAGCAGCGAGCATTAGTGTCATGTTCGCCATTATACTTGCTAAACCTTCTACGCCCAAAGAACCTTTCGCCTTTTTACTGGCGCGGCTTTTGGTTTCGGCGCCGTTTCCTCCATCGAGCCGCGGTTGTCTTCCACGGCGTTTTCTTGGTGTTCCGTCGGCTTTTCTTCCGTATGGGGCTTCCGGGTCGGCGGCTTCGGCGCCGATTCCTCCGTTAACATCACTGATATCGATGACATCGCAGTCTGACAATCCGCTAGCGACGTCTGAAGTATGCTGATCGTTAGCGCCTGCGACGTCACCATTTCCTGCAACGCTGTTATCTGCGCGCTTAGTGAGACGCGTAATTCTTCCAAAGCCTGTTGGCATTTTGTAATTTCCTCTGCTAGTATTATGTCGCCTGTCGCGGCATCATCCGCCGCTTGAATAGCTAAATCGACGGCTAAATCTGCCACATGTATCGCGCTGTCAGCCGTTGCTATGGTGCTATCCTCAACGTTATCTAGCGCGGCATCAACGGCACGTTCAATCGCTTGATCGATAACGTTATCTAGCGCGGTATCAACGGCATCTTCAATCGCTTGTTCGATTGGTGCTATCTCCACCAATTCCGTTTCCTGCACTAATTCGTCCATCGGTTAAAGCCCTTGTTAAAATTGTGTCGCTCTCACTTCTAATGGCGCTATTTGCATTCGCAGATTCGCCAAGGTGCGTAATAATCAGTTCGTTCTGGCGTGTGATAGTCGAAAGCATGCCATGAATTTCCGCAACCATAGCTTGCATGTTGTTTGCAGCGCCCATTAACTCCGCAGGATTTACACCCATGCTTTTTAGCATGACGCCCATTAAATCGGCCATAATTCTCCCCTGTATCTTACAAGTTCTTTATATGCGATAATAATTCGCGCATTACTGCATTTAATGCGCGCAATTCGTCAAGGATTAGCTCGTCTGTAGGTTTATTTGCAGCAACTATCGGAAACATAGGCTCTTCAAAGTTGCTAATAAAAGATCGTTTAAAAGACGGCTCGCTAGTTTTAGTAGGTCTATCGTGCGGATTATCCATTAGAATTTATCTCTAACCTGTATTGTTTGCGCAGCGACAGTTGTAACAGCTATACTTTGACCAGCAACGAATGAACCTTGTATTGCAGACACGGATTGAAAGTCATAATTTATTACGTGACTTCCCGACGGATCAGCGGCAGAATTTTGTGTAAAACCGTTAAATCGCGCGCTAAACGCAGTCGGCCCGTAGAAAGTGACGCGCTTGCGCATGTAATTTGGATAAAGCTGAAATGTCCCACCAATGGCGAGTACCTGTTGGGTTGAAGCGGTATATTGCCCGTTAAATCCGACAGTATTAAAATATGTGTCACCTGGAAATGAGCGCAACAAAATGTTAACGTCATACCCATAGATGAAATTATTTTGCGCGGCATTATTTGCTAAATCATATGCGGCGAAAGTATAACTTACACTCCCAACACGCAAAGATGAAAATTGAGCAATTGTATATGGATTTATAATCGCAACTGTTGCGCCAACACTAGCATCAGTAACAACAAAATGCTGAAATCCTGCGGAATTATCAATAAAAAACGTTTGCCAATCTGGCACATTATATTGCTGCATAGTATTTGTAAGCGTCAATCCCCAACTATACGCGTGATTGGCGTCCGAATTGCCCATAGGCAAAGTATACTTAATATTTCGCACATTATTTAACAACCCTTCTTTTGAATAGAAAGGTTGCGGAACATTCGAAAACCAAAGCCTTACAGGGAAACCGGCGATATTTGCGGTTGAACATTCGGCAATTAACAAGCCTGTCGCAGCGCTATCACTCATATAAACAGGTTCTAACGATTGCGAAAAACCATTAACTATTATTCGTTGTTGTATGCCTGGCAATGTTATTATGACACTTGCCGCATTAAGCGAATTATCAATATATAAACACTGGACAGTATTAAAACACCCATCTTGTAAAATAGACGTCATTGAAACATCTATTTTTGGTGTAGTGGAATCAAAGTACAGATCAACACGCACACATTGTCCATTACCTTGGCCACTCGGTGCGCGACCTGTGTTAATCAACATTGTGGGCGTGATGACTGTAGCTTTTGCCATTTTATTTAGCCTTAGAAAGTTGAGCCGTTCGCCGCAATCGGCAAAGGAATATTTGTGAAAACAAGCTGGAATGAATGATCGGCTGGGCCAGTCAGAATATGCTGAGGCGTCCCAATAGGGGCCATATATGGGAATATTATTTTCGCATCATGCGCGCCATCACCAATATCTGACGCACAAGAAAAGCGCACACCTGTTATGCCGTGCGTAAATATCATAGCGGCTTTTGATGCGGGATTAATCTGTGTTAAAATTACAGACTGAATATGACCAAGCAAGTTGCGGTTGATGCATTCCGACAGATCAACAAGGAAAATACCTGTAGCATCAATCGTGCCATTAACGATAAACATGCGCGCCTGAAATTCGTTAACCTCTTCAGGCATGCGACCGTAATCGAATGCAAATGCGGTGCCTAGGTTATCTGTGCTCATTAATTTAATCCTTGTTTCATGTGAAACGCTATTATGCGGCACATAATTCTGTGCGTTTAATTGTGCGCGTTTCGTAAACTTGCGATCCGTCGCGCTTCAAAGTGGGCGCAAAATTGGTCTTCGGAATTGCTGCACCGTTCACAACAATATCGCGCATTTGTTCCCAAGTCAAACCATTGCGGTGTGAAACGCCTTTGTGTCTAATCTTTGGTTTTCCTATAACTTCACCATTTATTACTTGCCGGCAAGCATACAATTTCTTGCCTCCTATTAGAACTTCATTGAATGATGCTTCTAAACCCCAACAACCTAACTTGGTCTTATCTATTTCCACACCGCGCAATTCTTTGCATATAAGACTATCTGTATCACAATATACCGGATCACTAGCCTGAAAAATAGCATCAATAAGTTTTGCGCGCGCTGCACCAGTAATGCTTGCTGCGATTCCGACATTATTAAAATGCTTGCCGGGATTAGGGCGTTCCCACATCCAATATGCATCATTAATAACAGATGGCTCGCATTGTCCATCGCCAATATCCCCCCAAAATCCTTCGCCGCGACCAACATTATCTGGCGGATATGTTTCCGGTTCTGTTAGATATACCTCTTTAAACTTACGAGAATTTTGCGCATATTTGCCATAGCAATTATTCATTAGTAATTTCAAAATAAGTTCGCGTCGTTTAGCCGCGATATCGTCAGGATTCGCTTGACAGTGCGCTTTTAACTGTTGACGTTCGGCATAGATGGGCAAAATAAAATCAGCAAAAGTTCCAACATTGAAATAATCATACATTTTGATTATTTTAATATCGGAGAGCTTGCCGTGTTTTATAGCATTATTAAATTCATGTATCGTTGTGTGAAATACGCCGGACTTGGCACGCGTGCTTAACTTCTTATCTTCTGTACGTCCAACTAATGCTCGCTCATTTTTACATTCTAGTGTAATAAAGTATGTATCATCTGTTGGATAACCTTTTGTCCGAACTTCATATTCTGTATCTAATGGGTGTTTTACTTGTGCCATAACCGCAGGATACATCGAATTTACGTCATATAACTTATAATCACCTAAAAATTCGCCATATCCTTGAATGCAATCAACTAAACCGCCGTAATAATAAGCGCGCATTTTTTCATCTTGCGCATCTGTTGTGCGTCCAGTCTTCACAACTTTGCGGCACGCTGTTATGGACGCTTGCCCAATGCTTATCGCCATACCATGTTCCGCGCGAAAAGCTTGCACGTTAGCATAAAGAAACTCACAATCATTCATCATATATTTAATGATTGCGTTCTTGTGCACTTCGCGCGTGCCACGCTTCAATTTGCTGTAATCAAAAACATCCTTCTGTACCGCCGCTAAAGGCGCGGGGATAATATGCATGCTATCCCGTATCTCATGGCCGCACAGTGTCGCTTTCATCAATGCTCGGCCTTTAAACGTTGCCTCACCCTTGATGTGTCGCAAAAAGAAAAGCCAATCGAATTTGCCACCGTTATGTGCGTAAATAACGTGTTCATCTTCGACGGACGCAAGAAATGTGGTGATTTGTGCGATTAGCTTGACGCTATCGCTTGCCCAAAAGACGTTGTGCCCTAATTCTGGCGAATAGACGTCGCAAGCGAAAGGTTCAATTTCTAAGTCTGGTCGCGTGAAATCAAACGGATCGGTTTCAAAGTCTAATACTGCAAGTTTTTTAGCTGCCCGCTTGTTAGCGCGTACATTTTTCTTGTATTCGGAATGAATGATATTTCTTTTAGCACGATTATTAGGATTAGCGCGCCATTTATCGTAAGCGGCTTTTTGCGCGGCTTTGCGTTTGGCTTTTTTCGCTGCAATAGCCGCAGCATATGCGTCTGAAAACTCAGTCATTATTTGCCTATTCCGCTAAATAGGGCTATTTTATCTTTGTGATATTTCTACATGCGCTTGCCAGTTAGTATAGCGTGCATACATACTTTCCATTTCTTCATTCATCACATCTAGATTATCAAAAGCGCGTGGATAATATTCAACGTTTTTACCGCGCCCTCTACGGAAATATACGATATATTTTTGATCGTCAGATATTCCCGGCAAATCAGAAGTGCTAGTTGCGAATGTAAGTGCGGACTTGCGCCGTTTTCCCGTTCGTGCATCGGTTCTATAGCGATAAACCTCACCTGTATCTTTATCCATCCGTAAAGTATCTTTCGAAGATACCTTTTGCACCATGACCTTGCCGCCCTTGACTGCAAAACCGGCTTTCTCATATTTAGCTTCATATTCTTTGCGCTTTTTCTTATCGCCTGGAATAGTAAGCCACACACTTTTACCTTCTGAATAGCCCGCGCCAAATAAGCCGAGCATCTGCTTAAATGCGCCCTTCGATCCGGCCAAAGCCGTCTTTGCAAATATTCCAATCTTCTTAAGTTTCTTAAAAGCTGTGTCCATTGTTGCTGACCAGCCAGAAACTTTACCGCCTTTGGGTGATTTTTTCGCTTGATTTTTTGCTTTCGCCATGCGATATATTAGTCTCCACGGTAAAGGGGCTTTGCCCTTATGGTTGTCACCGCAACCGAATCCGTTGCATTGCCGCTACAATGCAACGGATTTTCTTTGTCCGTGACATAAAAACGGGCGCCAGTGGCGCCCGAATAAAATATCAGTGCTGAGACAAAATGTCAAGCCTTGCCGCGCATTCGGTTTGGAACCGGTGTTGTGTCCACCGCGGGCTCTTCACCGTCATCGAGATCAAATCGTGCCACATTGAAACGATTATAATCACGGCCCTGTACTTTGGGGAGCTTTACGACGCAAAGTCGTTCGCCAATTAAAGCGTCGCCAGGATATGTATCATCAAGAATGTTCTTCAAAACGGTATTGATGATAATGGTGTACTCTTTTGAGAGTACACCTTCAGCGTCTTCCACGAACAAAAGAACATCCGCAAGCATTGGAGGCTCTTTATTCACTTCGCCAGCAACGTTGCGTGTGCGAACATTCGGCGCCTTGTAGACCTGTGTCTGAAATTCGAAGTAATATTCTACGCCGAGCTCCATCTGAAAGTGTTCGCGTGTAACCGATTCGGTTTTCTTAAGCTTCAATGCCATTGGTAATGCTCCCTGTAGCTTGATGAGTATCGTTCGGAAAATGGTGTGTCGAAAGCTAAGCTAGTCTAATGACTTGTGAAAGTCAATCGTCTATTTGCATTGATGCATACCATTCAAGCCCAGTCTCACTGCCCAGCGCGGCTTGTTTCTTCGCTAATGCTTGTGTAATTTGTTCACAGCTTAACACCATATATGCCACTATGCGGCCGCCAGACATTTCGCGCCTAGCATGGTGCAATTGTGAAAGCATCTGCGAAGCGTAGATAAATTTATCATCGCCAGGTTTGTAAGACTTCACAATTACTAGAATTTCCCCACTAATCGGTTCTTTGATTTCGGCGATACTATGCCAAATATTAGGCGTTAAAGATTGGTCTATCATTTTTATATATTCCGATTTTAGTGTACATAATCCATGGTGCAAATATTTACATATCCCCCTAAAACCATGTTCCATAAGTGGGAGATATAAACATGCGCCATCACTACTCCGACCATTGCAGTGCACCATTTCGCCACGATATGACCAGTGATTGTATATCCCCGCATCATCAATGGTGCGGGGAATCCAATACTTGCTAAAATCTGTCATACGCGCGTCAATACACGCGCAGCTTGAAAATGCATAGGGTCACACGTTGCGCCGTGCCAATCTCCTCCCCATATCCACCCTTCGGACTTAAACGCCGTGACAACTATATCAAAAGGCTTAAAATGCCCCGGCTTGCCGCGCGGGTTGCGTGCGGCGTCAAAATCTATTGCACAACCATATGCGTGCATAGAAACTGAGTTGCCGCCTGTCTTGTTGCGCAAGGCGTATGTGCCATCATAACAGCTTGAACCGTCTGCGCGCATGTTAGATAACACCTGCTTAAGGTCTTCAGGTGGCAAGTTGTCGTCATAACCGTGCCACCGTGCTATGGTCCGAAATACCTCCCCCAAAGAATCTGCGCACTTCTTGTGAATTTGACAACTGTGCACAAGATGAACACCGAAATATACAGGGTATGGAAACGGGAGATTTACAAGAAGTGATGGAACTTTGCCAACCGGACCATAAAATGATGCGGCGTTATATTGCATTGGCCAGCGTGAAGAGTCCATTTTAGCTCCGTTTAAGTTAGTGCAATATGAAAATTGCGAAGTTTAATATAGTAAACGCGGACAAACCTATAATGGATAAGCGTACATAATTAAGATCAACACGTAAGCTCTCCAAATGTAAGGCGTGATCGTTTCTATGCGTAGTGAGAAGCGCAATTCTTTGCGTATGCTCTATAAGCTCCGCATTAAGCTGTGCAATGTTATCGTTAGCTAAATTTAAATCTAACTCAAGATAAGATTGCCGTGAAAATAACGTTGTAACATCAGGCGATTCGTTACGCTTGGTTTCAGAAGCCTTGCGTTCGGGGTAATATAAAAGAACACACTCGCCTGTTGACAACTCATGTTCTATTGTAGCAGTCATTCCCGTTTTAGTGTTGCGCCAAACGTTATGTTTGCTAGTTAGTATATAACCATTATTTCTTAATTCGGTTTCGTAATAGACATATTCCGCACAAAATACCATGCGCAAATCTCGCAGCGCATCATTAATGTACTTATCCCATTTTTCATTTTCTTTATGATCCCAATCTAATTGTGTGAGCGTATCGTCAAGTATAATTTCATCGTGTTTAATGATGTATGTCCGTATATCATCTTTGGATATATTAGACAAAAACAATTTCATTTGCGAGTTGGATACATCGCTAGGATATGCTATGGCGGCCATAACATAAATAATGTGCTTTATCATGTCTTCAGGTGATGGGAAGACGTCTTCACCAATACGGTGCGCCATTAGATTGATGCCTTCGAAGATGACACAGTTATCGTGTCAAGGGTTGTGATGTAAATGTTTTGATATTTTTTGACCGTGTGTTGGTTAACAACGACGTCAAATTCAAGTATTGCAAGCTCATCTGTTTTAGGATTGCGCCATACGGCAAATAAACCTGCTGGCGCAATAAAGCCTTCTGATGCTAAAAGCAATACTGTATCAGCGAGATTTGAACGCGCGCCATATGCGGCGAAAAGAGAACTTGCTGCGCGTAATGCGCGGATGCATGCAGCCGTTAAATGAGCGAGTGATGGCGCCGCGTGTATTATTGTGCGGTCGCGCTTAATCGCTAGCAAAATACTGTCTAGCGACAATTCTTGAAGCCGCATAAGCATCGATTTAAACTCTATAGGATTTTCATCAATCTGCGCATTTATCATACGCAGAATAACGTTCGTGACAAGAAAATCATATGTCGCACAAGTCTGACCAGATATGCTGGGATAAT
>WSSedL2TaDRAFT_1000033_pt1 | contig 13938 bp, 12 predicted proteins | sample WetSurSiteL2Tule_FD_9463 | JGI IMG/M metagenome (IMG submission 9463)
CTCGTCTCATGCATCGCATTAAGGAATTGCTGGAGCGCATCGGCAATTGGATGACCAGCCGTGGCTTCCAATCCGCCAGTGATGTCCTACACGCCATGGACAGCGGGAAGGTGTCGTCGAGGGAAACGATGGCCCCTCACCCGGCGCGACGTATGAAAGAGATCGAAGCTCGCATGGAAGAGCTTAAGCCGCAGCTGCTCGAAGCATATGAAACAGCCAGGAATAACAGCCCTTATGATATACCGTCACTGGCTACCATCCAGAAGAACAGGGCAAACTATGGGGAAGCCCCCGCTATCCCTCAAGGAGAGCTCACTAAGGTCCTTGAACAGCTCTATGGCCCCAAGGAAGAGCGTAAATTCACCGCCGCTAAGTTTGGAGAGATCCCGCCAGAACTTCAGTTGGATGAGCAGCGTTTTCAGTCTATGATGGAAGAAGGTTACAAGCCAGATCCTGATGAGGTGAGCAATCACTTAGAGACGCAAAGGGCTCTTCAGGAAGCTCTATCTATGGAGCAAGGTTACCAGCAGGCCGCAGAGTGCCTGATCACGGCAGGGTTCAGATGAAGTTAAAACCAGAGGCGTTTGGGCCTTGTATCCAGAAGATCGTCGACAAGGCTGGCATCAGCTCTAAATCAGCTATGGCTACTATCCAGGCCACAGCCAATGAAGCTCAGCTTTTCAAGCAACGTGGCGAATCTGATCCATATGGAATGGCGGCTCGCAAACTTGCTGACATGATGAAAGATAAGGCTGTCAAGGATCGAAGCGACGCCATCCGCAATTCCATGATCCGCAAAGGACTTCTTGATGACGTCCATGCCAATGGCATTGAGAATGCAGCGCTATCCATCGAATCAGCCATGGTCAATGTCAACACGCGCATTGGGCAGATGAAGGCCCCACTCGAAGAAGTTGGCCAGGGCCTCGCCTTCCGCTGGCTGACGGCCATAGATGTCGAGATGCATAAGGCAGGCATGTCAAAAGCATTTGATAGCGGAGCCCTGGACAAGGAGATCGCTAGGGAGCTGTGGAAGCTGTCCCAGGTCGGCCCGAAGAAACCTCCGTCGGATGCTATCGCCAAGGCAGCGTTCATCATCAACGGCCCCCTGTATGAGGCTGGAGAGCGTCTGAAGAACGGCGGAGCCAAGTTCGACCATGCCATAGATTACATCACCCGCACCAAGCATAACCCTCGCCAGATGGAGAAGGCTGGGTTTGATGCATGGTGGAAGGCGACGGAGCCACGCCTGCATGAGCGGGTATGGGACTCTCTCCGCCTCCTGACAGACGAAGAAGGAAATATCGTGGAAACCCTGGCCGACGGGAAGGCGCGCTTCGCCAGGAGAACCTATAATGGCCTGCTGACTGGTATCCACGGCATTCACGGCGAGAGCTATGGCGCTGAGGGTGACGGCTATATCCCGCCAGCCTTTGAGGGGGCTCGCAACATTGCGAAGAGCCACAGCCATGAGCGCGTCCTGTTCTGGAAGGACTCTGATGCATGGCTCGACCATATGCGCGAGTTCGGCGGGATGACGACCCTTTCACGCTCCGTGCATGAAACTCTGCTTACGGCGTCACGGCATGTGGCCCTGATGGACAGGTTCGGGACAAACCCGATGGGTTCGCTCAACATGCTGATCAGGCAGGTAGAGGAGCACTACCGAGATATTGACCCACTGGCCGTTAACAAGTTTATCAGGCAATCTGATCACCTTCGGAATGTGATGGCGCAACTCGACGGCACCGCCAACCTGCCCCATAACCGGGACTGGAATGACCTCGTCAACACTCTGAAAAATATCGAGAATGCGTCCATGCTGGGAGCTGTGGGCCTTACTCACTTCTCCGCGCTGCCCATAACCATGTCGTCCCTGGCTCCTCACTATGACCTCAGCCGGTTTGAGCTGTTCGCCAACAACCTGAAGTTCCTGATCCAGGGCGCAATGTCAGGTGAAGAATACCGTGAGATTATGAAAGACGCCGGGGCGTTCACCCATGGGACTCTTGTGCATTTCTGGAGCGAGTTCAAGAAGAGCCCAACTGTCCCAGGAAAAGTATCGGCTATCGCCGCCATGACGCTCAAGGCCACCGGCCTGAACTACGTCCTGGAGAACTCACAGAACGGTTTCCGCCACCTGCTGATGCACAAGATCGGGCGCGACCTTGACAAGTCATATGGCGATCTTAGCCCATTGCTGAGAAACAACCTGTCCAAGTACCAGATCAATGAGAAGGAATGGAACATGCTCCAGGGCGTTAAGGACGCCATGGTCAATGTTGAGGACCGGCGCTACGCCACTCCGAAGGATTTCTACAATCTCAAGGACGATGTTATCGATGACCATATCAAGGATAAGGTCGGCGCTCTGAAGCAGAATATCGAAGACCAGCGCACCGCGCATATGCATACTGACGCCAGGGAAGAGAACTGGGCCAGGGGCAGGCTCGCCAACATCGATGAACGCCTGGAAGAGATGCGCGCCGGCGTTGAGAAGCGTCATGCCGCCCGAGGAGAGAAGGAAGACAAGCTTCGCGATTATTTCAACGACCGCGACCTTGAGATTCGCGAACGGATGAAAGCTGCGAGGCTGGCTCAGGGCCGTCTCCATGACGTCATTAACATGGGGACGAAGGAGAATATCCGTGAGCACCTCGATGAGATCAGGCAGGCTATGGAGGGCGAGCGCGCCCGCATGGAAGCCGGGGAGGAAACGAACCTCGACGAGCTGTTCCACGACATAAGCCTGGAAGAGGTGAAGAAGGCCGCTGAGGGAACTGATCGCAATGTCGAGGAGCACACTCGCATCCTGAGCAAGCTTGCCCAGAACTATGGACGCCTCAGCCTGCGCATGGATCAAAGGATTCGCGCCATAGCCGCCCAGGCCAAAGCCAAGTTCGACCACATGGACGACATGGCCATTAAGGACGTCATGGGCCTGAAGGTCAAATATGACAAGATGGTAAGCGATGTCCAGGAAGCGGCAGGCAGGATGGAGGCCAGGATATGGAGCCGGGCCGAGAAGCTCGAAGCCATGGAGAAGATGCTTCCTGAGCAGATAGCCAAGATGCGTCAGCAGGCTCGCTGGCAACTGGCCGACAACTATGCTGCGTTCATCGCCCATGCTGGCAAGACGGCTACTGTCGCCGCTGGCGCGCGAGAGAAAGCCTGGGCTGGGTCCGTGGTTGGCAACAGCGAAATGGGCAAGCTCATGATGCAGTTTAAGATGTGGCCATTGGCTGTGATCAATCAAGTACATGGCCGTGAGCTGTACTCATCGCTGAGCAGCGGGCAGAAAGCCGCCAACTTCGGATGGCTTCTGGCCTTCTCGGCGGCTGGCGGGATGTTCCGCATGGCTGTCAGGGATGCAAGCAACGGGATGCCTCAGCGCGATCCTCGTGATCCCAAGACTCTGGGGGCAGCCCTCATGCAGGGAGGAGGCATGGGGCTCCTTGGAGACTTCCTGTTCGGAGAGACAAACCGAATGGGAGGAGGGTTGATGGACACTCTTGCAGGACCAGTGCTTGGCGACGCAGCGGCTCTGTTCAAGATCTTCCAGAAGACCAGGGATGACACATACAAGCTCGGCGAGGAGACAGTGAATGGCAAGGGACACTATCAGGATATCTGGCCAGACCTTATCCATTTCACTAAAGGCCATATCCCCGGAGCCAACATGATCGGCCTCAAAGGAGCCCTTGACTACGCAATATGGTATCACCTCTACGAGGCGGCGTCTCCAGGATACTGGAAGCGCATGAATGACAGGCTTGAGAAGGAGAGGGGCCGACGGACGATATATGGGAATCTTGACAAGCCCCCATCATTATCACAGATGTTCGGCGGGAAGTGATTGATATCACTTCTAACTCATTGTAAGCTTACATTATTTAATCGGGGAAAGACATGACGGTCACATCTCAAACCAATAAAGTTGTGGCGAACGGGAACGGGGTGACGACCGTCTTCTCTTACAACTTCATCATTCAGAACGCGTCAGACTTGGTTGTGATTTACACGGACACGTTAGGCGTTTCCACAACGCTCTTATCGTCTGCATATTCCGTAAGTGGAGTAGGGAATCCAACTGGCGGCACAGTCACTTACAATCCTGGCGGAACCCCCATCGCTACAGGAACGACGCTGACCATGACTCGCCAGCTGACCCTGACGCAGCCAACATCCATAGCCAATCAAGGGTCGTTCTACCCGCAGGCCGTCGAAAGCGCAATCGACAGGACTGTGATGCTTACTCAGCAGATCAATGAGGTTGCGGGCCGGTTTCTGTCAGCTCCTATCACTGACCCTAACCCAATGTCAAACCTCCCGTCGGCGACACAGCGCGCTAACAAGGGACTTCTGTTCGACGCGTCAGGCAACCCTATCGCTGGCACGACTCCAGCCACAGGGGTTATTTCAGCTCCTATGCAGCCAGTTGTCGGAGCTGCTTCCCTTTCCGCCGCCAGGACGGCCTTCGGCCTCGGAGCCATGGCGCTTGAGGGTCTTGGCAAGGGAATTCAGGATGATGGCGCAGGCAACGCCCGCGTTAACTTCCTAACAGAGACAAAGGCGGTTAGCTATCTCATCGCGACAACCGATCACCTTGAGAACTATCTTGTCACTGGGCCTGTCACGTTCACCCTGCCTGCCACTGCAACTCTTTGGAATGGCTTTGGTTTCTTCGTCGATGTAGACGGAGGAGCTCTTACGCTTACCCCAAATGCGGCTGACACTATGGAGGGAGGAGCCACAGGAGCAGGCACCTATGTTCCCACAAGTGAAAAAGCATTCATCTTCACTGATGGAGCTGGACGATGGTTCATTAACAGATTCAAGCAGTATTCTACCGCAGCGTCTCCTGGCGGATACCTTACCCTTGTGTCGAACACTCCCGTCATCCTGGACGATGTTGTCTCTGCGACGACCATTTATTATACGCCTGACGTCAGCGGCATTGTCCCTGTATTCACTGGAGCTGAGTGGATATCGTATCCTTTCTCGGAGCTGTCGTGCGCTCTGAACGCAACGCAGCAGCCGATCCTGTCAGCGCATGATATGTTTATCATCGCCCCCAATGGCGTCCCTACGCTTATTATCGGCCCATCCTGGCGTCAGGCTGGGTTCGGCAACGGAACAGGAGGCTTCACCTCGCTGACCAATGCCGCCCCTATTGTCTGCACGGCTACGGGACATGGGCTCTCCAACGGGGATCTCGTTTTCTTTTCCGGGGTCCAGGGCAACACCGCCGCTAATGGCGCGTTCACTGTATCAGGCGTGGCTGGAGCCGCGTTCACCCTTACGGGCTCCACTGGAAATGGAACGTATTCTACCGGAACTGGGACATTTGCCTCTCGTGGCGATGGAACGGGGACATCACAGCTTGCCAGACAAGGCGGGCTTCGTGTAAACGCCGTGACTCTCACTGGCTATAATGGCGTGACTCCTTACACTGTCTCTGCAGGGCAAGCGACTTATGTCGGGTCAATCCTCATCGACAGCACCGCTGGTCAGGTTACCTGCTATCGTGGCCTTGGCCAGCAACGCAAGTGGGGAGTATGGAACGCCTACAACAGGAAGAACATCTTCCTCAGAGGGACAGACCCCACAGCCTCATGGGCTTACCTGACGGCTGTCTGGCGTCAGTCGAATGGAGACGTTAACAATTACCTGTCGATGTTTGTCGGGCTCCCTGAGGAGCCTATCAACCTCATGGTGACACAGCGCATATCAGTGGCAGGAGCATGCGGAGTTGGGTACACATCGATCGTTAACCCGACCGGCGTGACTGGATCACTGTCTTCCACTGCAGGCAATGTGATAACAGGGAACACAGCCCGCTTCACTTCCTACCCTACTATAGGTCTTGTCAGGCTTCAGCCTCTCGATTACAACGCTACGACCGCTTATGGAACAGAATCTGCGTTCCTTTACAGTGCTGAATACAGGGGCTGATATGACATTTCCTCCAGGCGATAATAATCCGATAGACATATACCCAATCAAGTCCCCTTTGACTGGCGCAGAGTTATTTGAGATAGCCAATCAGGGAACAGGGAAGCTATACGGGCAAGTCAGCGACATAACAATGAACGGCATAGGGCCTATGCCTGTTAACGTCGTCTTGTACGGAGCTGATAAAACTGGAGCTACAGACTCAGCTGCGGCATTCAGATCAGCTATAGCTTATGCGTCGTCTTTCACTCCGCATATGAAACTGTATATTCCTTCTGGATATTATAAGATCGGGTCCACAGTCACCATCCCATCAGCTTTCACTGTCCTAGGCGATGGTCCGATGAACTCGGTCCTTATCCCGACAATGACTGATGGAACGGCATGCCTTAAGTTCGTGTCCTCGAACGAGAACATAACGCTTGAGGATTTCGGCATATCAACCGGAGACGACTTCGCTTTGTTTAGAGCTGGTCGTCCAGCCCCAAATTGCATAGGGATCGAAGCCGCTGATATTAGCCTTGGCCACACCACGAGATATTATTTCTCGAATATAAAAATCGACGGATGCCGGACAGGCATGAAGATCGATGGGTGGATTGGCACGGTCAACAAACTGTTCATAACATCGTGCGATCTTGGTTTCGACGGCCATGAGTTGAACGGAGTTATGCTCAACCTGATCTGCGAGAACTGCCGTTTATCCTGGCAGATAATTGACAGCTTTGCGTTGACAATGATGACGCTCCAGGATGAGGGAGACGTCCAGGGGCAACTTGCCAGCCGACTTAACTCATCGCATGGCGTCACCTTCTATAACCCATACTGGGAAGCTGGCTTGACCTATCCCAGGACTGTTCCTTATCTGACCATAGGCGACTTCTATATCTGTCAGGCAGTGTCGATCCATGGCGCGTTGATGGAGACTATCAATCTTCCGAGAACCGTTCCTCCAGTTGACGTGATATGGCTCGATGGAGGCTATATCGAAACCTATCTGTCTGTCGGATCGGCGGGGTCAGGCATAGGGATAGGCCCCAGGCTCGGCAGCGGAGCTTACAACGTCAGGCTGAAACAGGCCAATGGCATCCAGACCTACGCGTATCAAGACTTCTCCATGGCTTCATCGCCAAACTATAACTACTTCCCAAACCCATTCTTTGAGGCATGGCTTAAGGGATGGAGCGCCATTAACCTGAGCAACGCCACGCTTGCCCAGGACCTGTGGACAGTGCGCCGCGGACACTATGCTGTCAAGGCCACAGCTACAGCTGGGTTCAGCAATAACTATATCGAGTTCATTCTCCCGACGCTGAAGCTTCCATTCGTGTCCATGTTCGCCATGACATATAGGGTAGGAGCCTGGATATGGATACCAGATATAGCGGCTTACAATGACGGGACTCTCGCCAAGATCCCCGACATATCGATCGGATGGACCGACACCCTAAGCGTATTCAGGGAGTCGACGACTACTCACCCTGGCACACTGGCGACCGGGACATGGTCCTATGTCTACGCCCTGATAACTCCGCTCGACACCGTGACGAAGATCCACGTCAGGGTCTATCCCAATCGCACAGCCAACAACGCCAACGGCACAGAGCTTATCTATGTCGACTCTATCACCATCATGCACGCCAGCGTCCCTCTGGAGAGGCAGAAGGATGAGACTTTTCACAACTGTGAATATCTCCCGACTTTCGAAGCTGGCGGCCAGATGCGCATGCTTGGAAACGCTGTCCCGACGGACGTAAATCAGACCTACAGCCGTGGCGATCAGTTCCTTATCCAGGAGCCAAATTCATATTCGTCTCCAGGATGGATATGCACTGGCGCTGGAGCTGGAGGGACGGCCACATGGTCTGAGCTCCCGGCGATGACCGGCCATGGTCTGGTGGCAAACACGCCAGCTCTTGCAGGAACATTCGCTGGAGCCAGATATTACGCCACTGATGGACGAAACAGCGGAGAGGGAGCTGGGGCCGGAACCGGATGTTGGTGCACTATGAGGACCAATGGCGGATGGTATGCTGACTGGTCTGGGCTCATCGTAACAAATTGAGGATTTTGATATGGCTCTGCTGCCAGTGGGAGACAACATGATTTCGATATATTCGTTCCCTATAAAATCTCCCCTTGATGGAACAGAGCTGTTCGAGATCGTCAATCAGGGGACAGAGAAGCTGTATGGCAAGACGAGCGATATCCCTGCAGGGGCTTCGCTTGCCGCTCCCCTTAACGTCCTGGCTTATGGAGCAGATAAGACTGGCGTTGCTGACTCCTCAACAGCGTTCAGGTCTGCGATCAGCGCTGCTGGTTTATCGAGCAGAGCGCCGGCCATATACATCCCTTCCGGGATATACCGAATCGACACCACAGTCACGATCCCAAGCCAGATCAGAATCGCAGGAGACGGGCCGACGCAGTCTGTGCTCATCCCCCATATGGTTGATGGCACGTCGTGTTTAAAGCTGGCGTCCAGCAATCAATTTATTACCCTGAGAGACTTCGGGATAGAAGGGCCAGTATCTCAGACGCCATTCATAGCTGGCGGAGCCGCTCCCAACTGCATTGGGATTGAAGGCGGAGACACCAGCATCGGCCACACGACCAGATGGCGGTTTGATAACATCCATATCTATGGGTGCGGGATCGGCATGAGAATCAATGGATGGATCGGGAGGATGAGCAAGGTCCACATTGATTATTGTGACATAGGGTTCATTGGCCTGCAGATGAACGCATGCTCCCTCAATCTTCACATCGAGAACTGCAAGCAGGATTTTACCCTCAATGACACTTATGGCTGCTCGTTCGATGGGTTCATGGCTGAAGGCGACATCGCCAGCGCCGTCTCTTCTGTGATGAATAACTGCCACAGCGTCATCTTCACCGCCCCATATTGGGAGTGGGGGCCTGTCCATCCAAGGGCCTATCCATTCCTATCGATCGGAACCACCACTCCTATATCGACGTCCATCGAGATCCTGGGAGCTTCAATATCAGGATCAAGCGGGCTCGCCTATGGCGTTGTTCCCATATCGCTGGACAACGTCGCCAATGGTCGAATCACTGGAGATAACATGGAGGGTCCTCAGCTCAGGGGCGTATCCATGACGGCTAACACCAGCGGCGTTGAGATGGTGACCATCAATACGTCTGGAGCCGCCATCATTGACCCAAGCCTGAGCCAGGACTCTGTCGTTAACGTATGGCCAAACTCAAGGTTCGATCACTGGTATCGCGGCTGGGGGACGACATATGCTGTAAGGGGAACAGCGTCCAGGGAGACGACGCTTGTGAGACGAGGACCTAACGCTGTCAGGATATCATCAACGACAGGTCAGGCGTATAGCTTCTCTTATTGGGAGGTTTCTGGCCAGACCGCTGTCCCACTAAGAGGCAAGACGCTAAGAGCTGGCGTATGGATATGGGTTCCTAACGTAGCTGGATTTAATGAAGCTTCCAGGACAATGTATCCAAACGTTTACCTTCAGTCATATAACGGCTCCGTAGCTACATCAGCAAGCTTTGGAAATAACAGGCTCGCGATAAATTCATGGAACTTCTGCACAGCCACCCTTCAAATACAAAGCGATGCGACAAATGTTGGCGTGTCTGTATTCGTTAATGACAGCGCCAATGTTTCTCTCGGCACTGAATATGTTGTGGTTGACAGCATAAGCGTCGTCGATGCGTCAAGCCCGGTGCAGTGGCAGAGAGACGGGATGATGAGAGACGGTGACATGATCCCTAAATTCTTCAATGATAAGATGATGCTATCAGCTGCGTCATATCCTACAGACGCTAACCAGACGTTCTCTGCAGGAGATCAGGTCTGGAGTTCTACCCCAGCCGCCTCAACATCTCCAGGGTGGATTTGCGTTACGGCAGGGACCGGCGCAACTTCTGTATGGAAGGCCATGGCCGCGCTGGGGGCATAATTAATCCGGAGGAAACCATGCCATTAATGACATCAGGAGTCGGCAGATCAGACTCAGTTTACGCCAAGGGGACAGCCACAGGGGCAAGCGTGGCGTTTACCTCGATGGCAGCCAACCTGCCGAGCAGCCCTCGGTGGACTATCGAAGGCGTCCAATACAACACCCTGAATCCAGGCATCATATCCATTGCTGGGACCGGCTCTGTGGTGTTCGAGATTACACCTGCCAGCTCCTTGACCGGATTCTCCTGGAGAGCCAACGCGCTGACTGGAAACTTCCCTGACATCAGAAACTGCACAAGCCTGTCTGTCGTCGATGTCGCTGTCAACAGTCTGTCAGGACCGATCCCAGACCTGAGCGGGTTGACGGCGCTTACGTCCCTCAACGCCAGGACAAATCTGCTGTCAGGCAACATACCGTCGTTCGCTTCGAACACATTGCTCGGAGCCTTCTTCGGATACGCTAACAGCTTTACTGGAGTCGTCCCAGGATTCGCTGTGCCGGCAGCATGCCATGACTTTGAAGTTAATGACTGCCCATTGACTCAGGCAGCTGTAGACGCCATTCTGGCGGCGTTTGTGGCGGCAGGAGCCGCAGGGGCTTACATCCTTAACATAGGCGGAATAGGCCCAGCTACTCCTTCTGCGGCTGGCCTAACGAATAAGGCCACCCTCGTCACCAGAGGCTGGGCCGTAACGACCAACTGAGGAACACATGAAAAAGATAATCATCGCATTGGCCGCTATGCTCATGGCGTCTCCAGCATACGCCCAGACGTCTCGCGATCCTGGCGCTCAGCCGGTATATTACCAATCTGCGGCCAGCGTGAACTCGACTCTGGTGCTGGCAGGATGGCGCACCCTGGAGAGCATAACCGTCATTAACACGACGGCCGCCATCTATTACCTGAAGCTGTATAACAAAGCTACGGCTCCGACCTGTGGCACAGACGTCCCCATCCAGGTATATCCGATCCCGGCCAGCACGGCGGGCAACGGAGTGTCCATCCCCCTTGGCGTTGGCCTCGGCTTTCCTCTCGGCCTCGGGTTCTGCTTGACTGGCGGCGTGGCTGACAATGACACCACATCGGCTGCGACAGGCGTGATCATCAACATGGGGTACAAGTGATGGAGCAGAACTTTAAGCAGTGCCTTAAATTCCTGTATGAGCATGAAGGCGGCCTGACCAACCTGAAGAACGATCGTGGGGGTCTGACCAATCTTGGGGTCACCCATGAGGAGTACGATCGTTACCGTCGGCTCAAGGGTGAGACTTTGCGCTCAGTGTCCATGATCACCATGGAAGAGGCAGAGGACATCTATCACACCTTCTATTGGAAGACTATCCAGGCCAACCTCCTGCCGGGCGGAATCGACAATGCGATCTTTGATATGGCAGTCAATAATGGTGTCGTCGGGGCCTCTAAAGCAGCTCAACGAGTCGCCAACAAGCTCATGGGGGCAAAGCTTTCTATCGATGGACACATCGGGCCAATATCCTGCGATGTTATTGATGACTGTGAACCACACGTCTTCATCGACGCCTTCTGCGACGAGCGTCTCCGAGTCGACTCAGGATTCTTCAATTGGGGGACATTCGGCAGAGCCTGGACGAACAGAGTCAATGGGAACTCTAAGTTAAGAATCACTGGCGTTCGCGAGCAAAGCAAGCTGATGGCTGTACTTCCGGCTAATACAGCGAAGCCTCCAATGCCTATACAGCCAGTATATACATCAAGTATTTTCGCAGGCATAACATCTTTACTTGCGAAACTATTCCACCGCGCATAAAGTTAATTCATATTCCCAACGCTGGAGGAAAAATGAACGACCTTATCGCCCTTATCGAAGGAGCCGCCCCTACTCTGGCGGCGGCTCTTATCCCTGGCCCGCTGGGGTCCGTAGCCGGATCGTTGGCCACGGTCGCCGTCGCTCATCTTGCTGAAGGCCTCGGCCTCCCGCACCCATCAACGCCAGATGATATCATCAAGGCTTTGTCTGGCCAGCCAGCCAGCGTTCAGGACGCCATTCTGACGCGCGCTGACGCCAACTTCCAGAACACCCTATCTCCTGTGCTCCCGTCTGCTCCCGCAGCTCCTGAACCCCTTCACGCCGCTCCTGTGGCCCCTCCCGTCGCCACCCACACTGGCGTCACCCTCGACATGACGAGCATGGTGATCTACATGGTGCTCTCGGCGGCGGCCGGGTTCCTGGCCCACAAGGGAATCATGATCGATGGGATTGTCGCTTCGCTTACTGGATCGCCTGACCTGCTGAGCGCTTCCGCCATGTTCGGCGGAGTTCTCACCGTCCTCATCCGTAACGTAAGAGGTTCAAATACTAACACTCTTGCGCTGGCTTCTGACCAGAAGACGTGATATCAGGAGGACGGGGGAAAACGAGGACCGCAGCAATGGCGAGCGGTGAGGATAAAGAAATGGATTCGCGCGTCGGGAACCTTGAGCGTTCCGTCGCCGTCCTGCAGACAACCCAGGATGGCATGAAGGTTACCTTGGATAAGGTTGCCTCTGGCCTTGATCTACTACTTCAGCAGCAGCAGGAGATTAAGTCCCACAAGCCGTTCTCTCTTAAAGAGAGCTTGTCAACGATCCTGACAACTCTTGGAATCTTCACGATTATAATAAGCGCGCTTACCTATAAGATCGACATGCAAGCCACTGCTAAGGCCGAGCCAGCTATCAAGGTCGCAGAAATGCTTATGCATGACGGAGATTATTATATTCTGAAGGAAAGAGTATCAAAACTGGAGGCCGCCGTTGTCTGGCGGCCCACCATTATTACAGCAGACGTCCCATCACGACACAGTCGTTGATGGCAATCAAGCGACCCATTCTTCTAGAAGCTTGATTTCCTTAACCACGTCTTTCTCAAGAGACTTGGATATAGAGTCAAGCTTCTCTAACACAGCCACCCCTTCATCTGATATTCCCCAGATATAAGTTCTCTTGTCAGGACACACCCTGGTGAGCCACCCGCTATTGTACAGACCATCCAGCATGAGCTGGACCGTGGAGTTCACTACGTTGGCGTGGGCATAGATGTCATAGGCGTATTGGTTCCCAGCGGCTACCGCCTTAAGCACCCGGTACTTCTGATAGCTGATCGGGTATCTGGCTCCTGTTAGCCCCCTCACCTTCTCAGTCCACAGGCGCATCGTCTTCTTATGAACTGAGTCAACATCTCCAATGACGTCCCTCATCCTTTCCTCACCACGTCCCCGTTCACCTTCTTCTTCCATTGTGTGTTCCATCCGCGTCCCTTAATCTTTCCCTTGCGAGGAGGCAGGCCAGCGACACTCCTCGCCAGCCTGTCAGCTTTATTCCTCGCCTTAACTTCCTTCTTGGACTTCTCTCCATGGCAACATTCCTGCCCGAGCCTCTTGACGTCTTTCGCTGTGATCGGAGGCCGCTCATTCGGATGCATGGAGTTGAAAACTTCAGGGTGCGTGTGATCGAATTGAGCCTTCTTTGTCCCGATGACCTCGCCGCACCCCTCACATCTCATGAATAGCAGATCACCTTCCGGCCGACGGGCGGTGCGTGTCCTGTCATAGACGCGCTTGAACACATCCTGGCAAACCTTCTCTGGTATCTCGACACGCTTATGCTGGTCAGTGAAGTAGCTCTGCTTTACCATGGATGGGCCTTGTCAATCAGTTAATCTTCGTCTCTGGATCTTTAAGCTCTTCCATAGCATTCATCTTGACTACATTCATCATTACATCTTTCACAGCCATGTCTATAGCTACGTCTCTTATCAGCCTTGCGTTCCCGCCTTCTGGCAAGTTTCCAAACACTGAATAAGGACTTCCATCTTTTTCAGTGTCGATGACCACAAACGCAATATGGCATCGAGTCTTGATAGGCTCAAGCAGAGTGAATATCTGTTTGACCAGTTCAGGCGTGTCTTCATCGCTCATAGGTGAGCCCTCCTGTTGTTGGCTTGTTGTGTCCGCCATATTTCTATCACGTTCTCTGCGGCTCGTATGCGGAGGCGGGCGGCCCCCAGTTCTCCAT
>WSSedL2TaDRAFT_1000034_pt1 | contig 13880 bp, 23 predicted proteins | sample WetSurSiteL2Tule_FD_9463 | JGI IMG/M metagenome (IMG submission 9463)
CTGCTCTTATAGGTTCAGGGTTAAAAGATGTTATCCGTATTCCAGAAGAAGAGGCGGGTAAAGATTTCTTTGACTTTATATCTGAAATGTCTGAATCAGATTTATTCGTATTCTGTGATATTATGGACGGAGATTTACAAACCTATCTTCGCAGCATAGGTAAAAGAGTCTGGGGTAGTGGTCATGCCGATAAGTTGGAAATAGATCGGTGGAAATTCAGGCAACTACAAAAAAAGCTTGGTATGCCATGTCCAGTTACTGAAAAAATTCGTGGCATTACAAAACTTAAAGAAAGACTTAAAAACACAAAAGATGTTTATCTGAAAATAGCCCTATGGCGCGGGGATATTGAATCTTTTCATTTCATAGATTGGAAAACCTGTTCTTCTAAACTTGAAGAATGGGAATATAAACTTGGAGCAAAAAAGGAACTGATTGATTTTTTGATTGAATCGCCTATCAAGGGAGTAGAAGTTGGATTCGATTCATGGAGTATAGACGGCAAATACCCTTCAATAGTTGCCTATGGGTATGAAATAAAAGGCCGTGCTTATGTAGGTCGAATCTGTAATTATGCAGACCTTCCAAAACCATTGTCTTGGACAAACGAAAAACTTTCTTCTACATTCAAAGAATATGGTTTAAGAGGATTTTATTCAAATGAAATACGAATTGGAAGGGATAAGATTCCCCATATTATAGATATGACCATAAGGGCGGCTTCGCCTCCAAGTGAATGTATGCTCGGAGCATATTCTAATATGCCAGAGATAATTTACGAAGGTGCGGCGGGTAGGCTTGTTATTCCTAAACCCATAGCGAAATATATGGCACTTGCTCGGATATGTTCTGAAGAAGCTTCTTCTAATTGGATGACTATAGATTTTCCAGAAGAAATACGAAAGTTTGTTAAATTAAGAAACGCTGGATTCATTGAAAACAAATATCAGATCGTTCCGGGAATGGATACTATCGGTTCAGTTATTGGATTCGGGAATACTGCAAAGGAAGCAACCGAAGCAGCGAAGAAAAATGCCGACAAGATAAAGGGTATTCAGGTTGAAGTATATACAGATCAGTTCGATAAGGCTCTTGAAGAAATAGAAGAAGGTAAAGAATGTGGGATTGATTTTTAATTATGACCCCTCACATTCTAAATAGAAAAGAAATTGCTGCCTTAAATGAACTTTACAAAAATACGGATTACTCGGATAGAGAAGACGTATTTAATTTACTTATGACTCTGGAAAAATTAGAAACCAAATATAGTGGATTATTGCAAAATTATTACGATATTAAGTCGAAGTTAATTTCGGTACAATTGAGACATAAAGAGATATGAGAAAAATACTAATAGCAATAATTCTATTAAGCTCAGTAGCATTTTCGCAGACAAATAATGTACGCGCGAACCACGATACTCTTTCAAGTTACAAAACCGATAGCATCGTTGTTCTTAAAAAGACACACTTCAACGTTGCTATTCAACAAATATATGTCAATCATTTGGTCGATTCTTTAGCCGCTTATAGATTATTGCTGGACAATCATTCCGATTCTATTAATGTTTACCGTGTCCTATTAAATGCCTTAAAAGATACTGCGTCTATTCATAGGGGATTGTTGAACGCTCATGCTGATTCGATAGGCACACACAGAACAATTTTGGACGCTTTAATCGACACAACCGGAAAACATCGTTCAGATATAAACATTCTTTATGGAACGAAACAAAATACAATACCGAATCTCTCCGATACTTCTTTGTATGCAAGGAAAGCAGAAGTCCTTACAATCAATGGAACATCTCAAGACTTATCTACAAATAGAACTTGGTCGGTAGGAACGATTGTAGCATCTGATACTACTTTACTCCATAACCAAATAGCTTTAAGATTGTTACCATCCGATACGACAAATATACACGACCAAATAATGCTTCGTCAAATTATTGGAACGTATTTAATTCCATCCGATACTACTACATTCCGAACCGCTTCAAATGGATTCTATCAGCTCAAAGGAACATACGTAACAACCGAAACAGACCCTACTATTTATTCATGGGCAAAGGCGAGTACAAAACCTACTTATACTTATTCAGAGGTAGGCGCGGATGCGGCAGGAGCGGCGGCGGCGATTACTCTTTCTGGATTAGGTGGTCAGCCTCAATTAAACGGAACTGGTTTCGTCAAAGCAAGCGGAACGACTATAAGTTACGATAACTCTACATATTTAACAGGAAACCAAACTATCACGCTTGGCGGCATTCTTTCCGGCTCAGGCACGACCTCAATCACGACAAGTGCGGCAACTGGTTATTACATGCCGTCTACTACCGATCAAAGTAATTGGAATGGAAAGCAGACTGCCTACACAATACTTTCCACTTTAGGTGGTCTTTCAAATACTTCTGGTGTTCTTACAAATAATGGAACAGGAACCTTGTCTTGGAGTACGGCGGGAACCGTAACAAGTATCACGGCGGGAACATTTTTGACTGGCGGTACCATCACTTCCAGCGGAACGATAGCGGCAGACACGGCACAATATGCCACATCATCTAAAAGCGGATTCCTTAAATACTCCGATTGGGTTACTTTTAATTCCAAAGGCTCTGGTAGCGGTTCGGTAACAAGCGTATCTTCTGGAAATGGTTTATCCGGTGGCACAATAACCACAACCGGTACAATTTCCTTAGATACTACATTTAAAGCAACTGCATCACAAACTGGATTATTAAGTTACGCTGATTATATAGCGTTTAGCGCAAAAGGTACGATTGGCGGTTCCGGAACTACGGGATACATTCCAGTTTTTTCCGGTACGTCTGCAATTGGAAATTCCGGTTTGTACTGGGATGGGACAAATCTCGGCATCGGGACGACGAATCCGGGAGCAACATTGGATGTAGTTGGATACAGTAATATGGGTCAGTCTTTATCGCTTGGTAAAGGTGTATCAAGCACTTGGGTAGGATTAGGGTTTAATCGCAATGTTCAAACCGGAGCGATATTTGATAGTTCGAGATATGCTTTCCAGCTTACTCGTACAACGGGCGATGTGTTGCAATTTGAGGTGTATAACAGCTCTGGTACTTTAATAACGGCAAGTGCTTTGGCAATCAATAGCACCGGCTCCGTCAGCATCGGGACGACCGACCCTCAAGGCTACAAGTTATACAACAATGGAACGTTGTATAACAATGGAGCGGGGACTTTCGCCGGTAAACTTGCCTCGACAACCTCGCTTGAAATACAACAGTATAACGGAACAGGCACAGGTTTATCGCTGTATGGAACGGACTCCTATGTAAACGGTTTCCCCAACTACGGCATTTCATTTGCCACTACTGCAACAGGTGGAACTTATGGCGCAGTAAACGCGGATTATGCTACATATTTTACGACGAATAATACTGCCGGACGCGGCTGGATATTTAAAGAAGCATGGAACAACGTAAATGTAGCCAGCATTTCAAACGCCGGTATAGCTACATTCGCCGGTTCAGTAACTGCTACAGGCTATACAGCCTCGGCTATGACCTCAGCTGGAGTAGTAATAAACAATTCTTCCGGTGTTCTTTCTTCGACGGCTACTTTAGCCGATTCTTATATTTCAAGTGCTTCGACTTGGAATTTTACAACATCAAGATTCAATGCTGATAGTGCTACGTGGAATGCAAAACAAACGGCCTACACGATACTCTCCACGCTCGGAGCGTTGAGTAATTCGGCGGGCTGGTTACATAACGACGGCAGCGGCACGCTTGCATATTCTACACCAATGGTTTATCCCGGAGCGGGGATACCTGTTTCATCTGGTAGCGCATGGAGTACTTCAATCTCTTGCGTGAACCAAATAGGTACTTATCAGAGCCTGTATATTGCCGGAGGAAATTTAAGTGCAACTGGGAGTTATAACATAGGACTTGGAGTTTCAGCACTATCTGCCAACACGGATGGGATAAGAAATACGGGGCTGGGATTTAATGCTCTATCTGCTAATACGAGTGGATATTACAACACTGCCGACGGTTCTTATGCCTTATCGGCCAACACAACGGGGTTTTATAATGTAGGCCTTGGGGCTAATGCTGGGCAACACATAGCGGATGATGCAACAAATAATCAGACCAGTTATCGTTCCGTATATTTAGGGGTAAACACAAAGGCCAATGCAGATGGGGATTACAACGAAATAGTTATCGGTTACAACGCTATTGGCGCAGGTTCTAACACTGCTACGCTTGGAAATTCTTCCATTACCTCTACCGTTCTTCGGGGCGCAGTAACGGCTACAAGCTTTAATGGCTCATGGGTCGGGAGTACAATCGGAACTTCTTACACCGCTGCAAAGTGTACTGCAACATGGCCTAATACTTATTCAGCAAATCAGAATTTAAATACTACGGACGCGCCTACGTTTGCCTCGGTAACAATGGGTTCTGCAACGATAGCATGGGACGGCGACAATAACGATGTATGGATAAATTCAGCGGTTCAAATCAGCGGCACATTGAATACGACCACATCTGTCCGAAGTACTTATTTCTATCCAGAAGCGACCCAAACATCTTTAACGGCGACGACTGGGCATTGTTATTGTATGCAACCGTTCAGAGGTGGTTCATATAAAAAAGTACTGGTGTATTTGGATGCCTATTATACCGCAAGTGTGGGGTCGCAAACTTATACATTCCCGACCGCATTTGCTTATACTCCTGTAACAACGAGTAACGCGACAAATGTTACTTATTCTGTAACAACGACCTATATAAATCTCGCCTGTCCCTCAAGCTCGGGAACAGGTTGGATAATGATAGAAGGATATTGATAAAAGCACTGCTTACAAGGTGCTAATTTCAAGCACAACATAAGGAGAAACAACAATGAAGATAGATAAGTATCTGTGCCAGACCGCCCCAGGCGGAGACGATGAAGAGAAGAAAAAGAAACCTTGTCCTCCCGAACCGGAATAATGAAAAAGGCCGAGCAAATATCGACAGAAAACGTAATAACCGCAAGCGTAAAAGGATACCTTGACGCTCGTGAACATGAATGGATTGAACAATCTAAAGTCCAGAGGTGGATAAACTTTACCCTTGCGCTTATATGTGTGTGTTCAATTCTTTGTTGTGCGTATGCAATGAATGTCATGCGAACGGTTGGAGATGAAGTATATTCTTCCGCACAATGCCAAATAGAAATAAGTAGACGCATAGCCGTTCAGGATAGCATTAAAACAACTCGTGAATTGCAATTAAGCGAAGCGAAGTACAAGCGTTATAGCAAAATAATGGACGATTACGAAAAAATGCCGTACTATAAATCAGATGGAAAACAGCATGTCAAATAAGATATTGTCATTCGCGAGTCGATGGAAAGACCTGTTTCTAATCGGTAGCGCATTAATAGGCTGTCTTACTGTAATAGCATCTTCAAATAAGGCGCAAGGAAGACAAGAACAAATAAACGTTGATGTTTTGCAAAGACAGACAACTACAGAAAAAACAGTTTCGGGAATTGACATTAAACAAAGTGCATTTCAGTCCAGACAGGACACCATAAACATAAGAATAATCTCAAGTCTTGATAGGATTACCGAGAAGTTAAACGATAACGAAATAGAAGTAGTCCGTCTTCTTAAATCTCACAATATGCAACCGCATCAATGGGGAAATATAAAAGTCAAATAACTTGTCAAGTTTTAATTAATTAACTTTCATCATCATAAGGAGTAATAATATGAAACGAATTGGATTTATCGCGCTTATCGCTCTGACACTTTTGGCGGTATCGCTTGCGTTTGCCGAAGGAGATACTACGGCAACTACAACTTTGGGGATTTCGGTTCCCACGGGGTTTAACTTCGCATATATCGCAATCTTTGCGTTCGGAATGATCCTGCACTATGCCATTGTTATCAAGAACAAGCTCGGAATGTCCGACTATTTAAAGAATTTCACCGGAAATTTCATCGGCTGGTTTGTTAATAAATGGCATTACTCATTGATCGCTGGCGGTGCGGCGGCAGTTGTGGCATTAGCTGAAACATATTTTAACGGAGCATCATTCGCTACAATTAACGCTATCGGAGTTATCGTTTCTCTTACTTCTGGATATATTGGGGACAGTGCATTTAATCAGGGCAATGTTATAGTCAAATAAATTTCCGCTTCAAAGGACGGCAGCCTTCACCGTCATTCCCCCAAAGCCCGGCATACGCACCGGGCTTCCTTTTATTAAAAATTAACTTGACAAACATAAAATGATTGCGTATGTTGAAATGCAGCCGTCGAAAGTGCGAACAGGGGCTGATATAGAGCCTCGTTGAGCGTCGGCCAATAGAAAAGTCCCGGAAGGGCGATCATTGTCATCGGGGAGCCTGCAAAAACTTCCATCGTATACGGGTGGCAATGATAAATATAAACCCGCCGATTAATTGCAGTAGTCGGCGGGTTTCTTTGTTTTGTACTTGACAAATTCAATTTAGTATTGTATATTGGATTGTGGTTAATAGCCAACGTTGTTCATTTTCCTCCCTTTCCCAGCGCGGGTAAAACTTCGCCGGGTTTTTTATAGAAAGGCAAATTATGATAACAGAAGACGGTTTGGCACTTATTCGACACTTCGAGGGTTGCAAACTTTCTGCCTACAAAGATACCGCTGGGATACTTACCATTGGCTATGGGCATACCAAGGGAGTAAAGCAGGGAGAAATCACGCAAGAGCAAGCCGATCAATTCCTATTAGACGATTTAAAGGATGCTGAATCGCGTTTAAATAGCCTTCTGAAGGCAGAAATCAATCAGGCCGAGAGAGATTCCCTTATTTCATCTGCGTTCAATTTACGTAGCTTTCCGGTTCTTATAGCGCATTTGAATAAAGAAGGTCGGAAGGTCTATCTTGAAAAGCTCTTACTTTACTGCCATGATATTAAAGGCCATACGCTTTTCGGTCTATTGCTTCGACGTTATGCGGAAAAGTACAGATTTGAAGGTGATACTTGGCCTGAAATTCAAGAGAAATTGAAGTCCATTAAAAACGAAGGATAAAGCAAAAGCCGGATGATTAGTCCGGCTTTGTTGTTTCAATTGTTTTATTCCGGTTGTATTCCCCCCGGCAGTGTGCATTTGCACGGTTCACTATATGCGGGTACACTCTCGACTAAATTTTTTATATCGTTGGCGTGAAAAACTTCTTTCAAATTTGGACAGGGATCGCTCGGATGTGTGATTGCTATCCTTCCATTGCAATAATCGTTTCCTGCGGTCGCATCGTAAAGAATGCCTGAAACAATTCCGCCAAAAGGCGAAATCAATACAACTTTATCGCCATTCTTTGCTTCTCTTCCATTTGCATAATGCATATCTTTTCTCCTTATATTGTTATACCCTTTCGGGCGTTGATTGTTAAAGTTGAAGCCGCATAAGTACGCCCGCTATCTCCTTTTTGAGTGCTTCGACATCGGCTATAATTTCGTCTACTCGCGAGGAAAGCGGAGCCTTTATCATTTTCGGGCAACCCGTTTCCTGACATACGCTCTCAGTAGGCGGGGACAACACCACGTCCAACTGTGTCTTTAGATTCTCGAAACTTTTGGCCGCGTCCGCCACCGATGCCCCAAGCAATCTTATTGAATCTGTTACTTGTGCTTCTTTCTTTGTTCCTGTTATGCAATCCATACAACCTCCTGTTTTGGTTTATTTTGCTGTTCACCGTTTGTGAACATACATTGTTTCTTATTTAAAATTTGGCCGCTTCGGGATTCAAAGTCAAGTCTCTCCTGCCGTCTCAGGGCTGTGGTTTACTCCGGCTCCTCTTCCCAGCATTATATTCTTTGAATGGCATCATGTGAGTTTAGTGATATAAGCATCAGTTTCTATCGCTCATAATGGTTCAACAAACATTCACTTCCTATAACGGCGGCCTCCACTCAAATTTGCAAGCGGTTTGTAATGTCTTGCAATACAGACGTTCCAACTCGTACGCGTTCTGCAAGTACATCAATTTCTTCGGACATTGGAGCTTTGGGAATCTTGGAGTATGTGTCGCATTTCACTTCGGGTTGTACAGATTCCCACAATACCGACTCCAATCTATCTTTTAAAATTAACGCAACTTTTTCGAGTATCGCGATTCTCGAACGAAGCTCTTTTACGGAATCATTAATTTGGTCTTTTGTTTCCATATCTCTCCTTATTTCAACAATTCGTACGCATTGAGCAAAACACACAACTTCCTTGATTTTATCTGTATCTCTACAGACGAAACAAACTGATTTTGACTTGTATATTTAAGTAAATCTCTGAGTCCTTCCAGCAACTTTTCAAGTGCAACCTCCCTTTCTTTCTTCCGCTGGACGCTATGATTTAAGACTTCAAGAGCTTCGTTCTCGTCAGTCATTCTTTAATTCCTTAATTTGGCCGTTTCCATTAGTTGTTCCTTATTCACCGATCGTTCTTCACCATTTCAAGAAGAAGCGTTTTGATCTTTGCCAAATTATCTCGCTCTTGCTGTGTTATTAGTTCTGCTCTTCCAGACATAAGAACGAACCATAATTGCATTATTTCTTCAACACTTCCAAGAGAATATTTATCTATCTCTTTTACTATGTTATAGCATAGGTCGGAAATGTTTATCGAATACCCACGTACAACGTAATCTTCATTTCTTGTGAATGCATTTCCCAGCGACGACGAGAAGAACATTATTTCACCCGAATCTCTTCGTGGGTTTAATGATCTGTATAGGTCTATCCACCTACGAAAATTCGGGATTAGTTCGCTCGGCATAGTATCGACAATTTTAAAATAATTCATGCTTAGTCCTCTTGTTTTTTAACGGTTCGCTTGAAGCAAGGGCAAGCAGAGCCTTTGTCTTCGAGTATTTGGCGATTGTTTATCACATATGACGCAAGGTCTGGAACTTTGTGGGAACAAATTCCGATGCCGGATATATGCCTATCGTCCCGTCTCCACCATTCACAATTTCCGCAACATTTTTCTTCCATTCTTTCTTTCCTTTCTTTAAAATCCCCTACCGGCAAAGGCCAGACGGCACCAACCGAAAGTAGCTTTTCGCATATCCTTGCCTGTTCTGGGAGACATGCTATTGCCGGATAGGGACTTATTTCTTCGATAATAATTCTGGATTATCAAAGATATTTCCGATTACCTTAATCGCCTCTTCACCACTTGCAATACCGTGAGATATTGCATTACAGTCACGATCAACGCTTGGCGACAAGTCAAACGCAGGATAGTCAAGATCAGCACAGTAAATAATTTCGTGGATCGTCCCTTCAAATCTTTCCACCTCTTTCACCTCGCCGTTGCCTATCTCTTCATCGTCCGCATGCCATTCGCCGAATTGAACAATCATTCCCTCGAAAAGACGACGTTCATTCTTGTCCAATAATCCGATATACTGCCCCACCGATTCGGGAATGACTTCGGTAAACAATGATTTTAGTGATTGTTTGGAATCTTCCGAATATTCGTCAATTTCGGTTTCATCGATAGACGAATCGTATATATACGTACGCTTATAACCATCACGCTTTCTCGTGATAAGGCTTCCATACACCCATTCGTTATTATCTTTTCTTTTCCCCCGAAATTCTATTTCTCTCATTTCTGCTCCTTTTCTCTGAAAAAATCGCATACTTTGTCTATGGTTAAAATAGAAACCCATTGAAACGGGAATATCCAGATAGCATGTTTTATCGGGCAATCAAGGAAAAACGACCATCCGAAATAAACCGTTAAAGTATGAACTGCGGCTATCGACAAGCCAAACGCTATATTTTTCCGTCTTTTCATTTCGTCAACCTTTCAAGATTCGATTTCTTCCGTATCTCAATTCCCATGCCTTTGATTCCGTCGATCAATGCAAGAATCTTATCTTTGGACGGCTCAGGGAGATTGTGCCCCTTGCTATCGGCTCCGATATTAATAAAGTCTGGGTTTGCATTGCGAATCAGTTGCAGAAAGTCTTCAACGTCAAAGTCCATTATCGGTTCGATTGTCACGAATGTAGGGCGATTAAATGATTTGAGCCTGCCCATTGCCCACGCACGTTCCGTAGGAAGCGGAGCTTTTGAGTGTTCCCGGATTATGTTTTCCCTATTGGTTTCAATTGTCGTTCCGATAGTACAGAGCGGCAGGAACAAGGCGGAAAAGCCGAGGATGCGCATTGGGTTCTTCGTTTGTATGAGCCAGCTGACTTCATTTATGAGCGTTGTCCTGACTGCCCATCCAAGTATTTCTATAATCATTTGCTCTGGCACATCTGCCGCGAATAAATCATTGCACGAACAAAGGAATATCTGTTCCCCCTTTGGATGTGTTTTCAATACTTTTTCATCAAGGCGAATTTCCCCGGAATACTTTTTATTGTGCAATTCAAATCTTTTCTTCTGAGCTTCGACGTAGCAATAATTACACTCGTGGGGACATTTCCCAGCAAGCGGGTTTGAACATTTATCAATAAATTCGTACATATTGCTTTTTGGCTTATTCGGTTCCATTTTTCCTCTTATTTCTTCGGCTCTATCGCCGGTTTACCTGTGGCGAGTCTTATAATCGCATCACGCCTTTGATAGAGTTCCTTCACATGCTCGTCAAGTTGCCGTTCCTGAGCAAGTGAATTTGTAATTTCTTGGTCGATTGCCTGAACAGATTGCACGGCGTTGTCTGTTTGAGCCTTGACTATTTGTTGTAGACTGTCAATCTTGGATTGGGTCTTAGTCTGCGCGAAAGCTACCCCGCAAGACATGAGTAAAAATATGATTAAGATTCGCCTCATTGTTGCCTCGTTAATTCTATCGCAAGTTCCGGTTTCTGCGTAACGGCGATAATCTTGAGAGTATCCGACAGCGAATTATTGGAAGTTTGTTTATCCAGAACTTCCACCGGCTCCGGCAGGTAATTCATGGGAACCATGTAAACGCTACCGTTTCTGACCATGTAATAATTGTATGTATCCCCCTCGATAACATAGCATCCCGATTCGGAATAGGACGCTGACAGGCAAGCATTACCAATCGGAACTGCCGCATGTTTTACTTCCATCGTGATCTGTTTCATTACTTTCCTTTCACTATGTATTTGAAAAATGGATACCACCTATTTGTCTTTGCTAAATAAAAAGTGTCTATCTTTACCAATTGACTCATTTTCCCCATAGAGTTCCAGAATATCACTTTCCACGTTGTGTCATAAATAGGTTGTAAATCGACCGGCAAAATACATTCTCCAAGCGAATCATTCACATACCATACGTCTACTTTCGCACGTTCTAACTTGAGAATTTGTCCAGGATGACCCTCCTCAACACTGGAACGAATCCAAGTCGTGTCATAGATGGGATACAAGATTCTGACTTCTTGTCCTTGTGCATAGTTAAATGCTATGCAGAGGAAAGATAAGAACAGGACAAAAAGGAATGTGTGTTTCATCGTTGAGACCTCGAATAAGCACTTGTTGTGTCCGCGTATTGTGGCGCTATTCAAGACGTACAGCCAGTCGAAAACGACGGTGCGTTTTTTTCTTTTGCATCCTTCCGCCGTTTATCCGCTTCTTTCTTAGTTAAAATTACCACTTTTTCCGATTCGATGTATTCCGAAAGCTTGAGATATTCCATAAGGCGGGAATAACTATCTTTCGTCTTTTCTATACTTTCTGTCCGTTCCCTCTTAATGAAATCTTTATACAAGAACACTTCGGCTTTGCGAAGTTTCATCACCTCGCGGTATAAAATGAGACAGCAAACGGCAAGTGAAACATTTACAAACGTTTGGACTATAAGTTGAATGTCTGTCATACTTCCTCCTTATTTATATTTTTTGAATTTCTTCGCTTGTTAACCGTCTGCCGAGTTTCTGTTTTTCTAATCGAATCTTATGGAGCTTCCAAATTTTTCCGACTAACAGTATCTTTTTGTATCGATGATTTGAAAGACCGTCTTTCCGGTTAGACTGCGGCCTATTGCTTCCAAGCGTAATTGTTTCCGGCAAGGGTTCAGTCGATTTGATCGGATGGAAACGACGCAAGACTTTTTCAGCGTCAAGCCTTCGTTTAAACTTGTTTTTCTCCTGATGAAACGCTCGTTTAATGTCGGTGAACCTCATACTTCCTCCTATTTTTTGTTTTCTGCCTTCTTAGGCATTTTAGTTATGTGTTCCTCGGGTACTTCTTCGTAACCCGGACATTTGCAATGTTTAATTCTTAGGCACTCACCTTTGCTTGTGTGTATAATCGATCTACAACCGCACTTACACATTCCGGTTTTGACTTCCATGCTCACCTCGCTAAACGGGTTCATATGTTTTATCGAATATATCGGGCTTGCAGGGATAAAGTTCTCCTTTTATTCCCTTAATAATCCAATCGCCATTATTCGCCGCCATTTCTCCTTCGAGTGTCGGTATGATAAGGGTTTGACTTGGGACATTCCATAATAGTATTGTTCCAGATTCGGAGACAAGTATTTTTAGTTCTTCCCAACTTGCCATATCCGACATCCACCGTACGGCATCAATAACCACAGGTTTCTTTCTAAATTTAGCCATAGTTTATTCACCTCACAATGTTTTGATTAAAATTGCAACGATTGTTATTCCAGACAAAACAAGGGTGCACGGAGCACTAATCCAATCCCAAAAGTTGTAACTGGGCGAAATAGTCGTTACTGAATTTGAACCCTTCAATGTAAGCTTCGTCAATTTATAAAACAAGTCTTTAGAGATTGAATCGGGGGCAAAACTACATGTAACTTTTGTTTGTTGAATCATAAAAAATGTGCAAACAGAATCTTCATATTTTGTGGTGTCAAGAAATACCACCTGCCTCGGAAACAACATCGAAGCTATTTTAACCTTTAACGAATCGACATTGAACTGTAAATACTTAATACTGTCGTTTAGTGCTAAAACGTTCCCCACATGTTCTATAACAGACGAATCTGGTTTAGAGCGGGTACTTACCGCCGAAGGCTTGGAAACGTGCGTAGGGGCTATCTGTGGCTCAATAACGGCCACTGTAGGGGTGTTCACGGTTCCGGCGTGCTTCAATTCGTATTTATGGTAGAAATAGATAGTAACACCCGTCCAGATTGCAAGGAACAAAAGGAAAACTAAAACTGCCTTGATATTGTCAACGATTGTTTTCATTTCCCCTCCGCGAGAAGTTTATCATGGTATTTGCTCCAATATTGTCGACCCTCATTCGTTCCTGACCACCAAAACGAACGCATGACGATGTTTGCCATTCTCCCTGTCCCATGATCAGGGAATATCATATCAGAAAACTTGGCAAAATCCTTGTCATAATACTTCAATATCTTTTTTGCCTTTGCCTTCGGGAAATACCGTTTGATATATTCAATGTCGGACATTTTCTTGCTCATTCTTCCACCTCCTCGGCTGTTGAATCTATACGTTGAACGAGTTCAAATATGCCAATAGATTCTGGGTATCGCCTGTCATAGTCTTCTTTGTTCTCGTATTTTCCATCGGTAAGACAATCTTGCAAGACTCCGTTGCGAGTATACGCCCACCTATACACCGTCTTTTTCTTCTTAGGTGGGGTGATTTCAATTTCAACTGTTCCAAGAAGTTTAAGACCGGAATTTTTATAACCAGCCGATAGACCGCTATTGGGCAAGCATTCTTTAATTCTTCCGGTTGGCGTTTCCCATTTTTCAATAGTTATTTTCATTCTTTTACTTCCCTATTTTTTTGAAAAGTTGAACATACGCACGATATTCTTTGATCTCTTTTTTTGTGTAACCCTCGGCTTGTGCGATTTTTAAACCATGCCTTTCCCAATCTTTGAATGTATAACAATGGCAACCGATTTGGATGTGTCCGTGTTT
>WSSedL2TaDRAFT_1000035_pt1 | contig 13120 bp, 16 predicted proteins | sample WetSurSiteL2Tule_FD_9463 | JGI IMG/M metagenome (IMG submission 9463)
CATCTGTAAACACAATACTCTGAAATATCGGACGTTCCTCATCCGAATATTTACTAAGGTCATGATTTAGACTCCTAATATTTAACTCGTTTATTATTTGATTAATCAACCAATGAACGCCATTTCTATGCTTGCGTAGTTTAGTTTCATAATCTAAGATATCTTTGCTGTTCATCTTATTTTTAGAAGCTAAACACCAGTGCTTCCAAATCCTCCTTTTCTATCGTTATCTAAATTTAATTTTTCCACTTGTATTAAATTTATATTAAAATATTTTAGTAATACCATTTGAGCCACTTTATCGCCTTTTCGAATAATATAGTCTCCTTGATGGTTAGATTTATTATCAATAAAACATATATTTGTATTTATCTCACTTGAAATATTAGAGACAATTATTCCAATCTCATCCCTATATCCACTGTCAATTGTACCAGGTGAATTTGCTATTCTAAGTGGTGTATTTAAACTTATTCCACTTCTAGGTATAATACTTACCATAAATCCTAATGGTATTGCCATTCTTATACCAGTTGGGACTATAACAGTTTGACCACTATTAATAACAACTTCTTTACTTGCCCTTAAATCCATTCCTGCATCTCCGAATTTTGCATAGAACGGAATTAATTCTTTATCTTCAATTGTGAAATCTATATCTACTTTATTAACCATAAATTGACTCCTTTTGAATATTGTGTAATTATCATTAGTTTAAAACAAAATATCTAACTACATATTACAAGATTCTTCATAATTCGTCAATTGGAATTTTGCTAAGTTTTAAAATTATCATAAAGGCTATCAAAAAATTCATCATCATATACTCTTTGATCGAAATTCGTGCTTTGTATTGGTTTATTATTGCTATATTGTCCTTCTTGTTTTTTAGGTATCGCTACATTTCTTTTCACTAGACTCAAGAAAAATCCAGTTGGGTTATCTTTTGACTTAAAATCAAATTTATGCCAATTTTGTAAATAATGTTTAATTTTATCAATTGTAAGCTTATTCTTTTTTATAAAGTTTTTCAAAATATTTACATCAACATCAGTTTTTAATATTACTTCCATATCACTTTTTATAGCTACAACTTCAGTATTACTAAGGGTTTTATATTCTTCATTGTTGATGTTGTTTTTAATAACTTCGTTATTTGTTAATTCTTTATTTGTAGGGGGTGGGTTGTCCTCTATTGGATTTTCCATTATTGCATCATCCACTATTGGAAAATCAACTTGTGGAGGATTATTGACAAAATTCATATTATCGTTATGATTAGTATTATTTTTATTTTTAAAATATTTTTTTGTTAAATTTTTCAAAATTCCATTTTTATCATAATCACATATTACATAATCAATATTTGTATCCTCTATTGGAACTTCATAAACTACATATTCCCATTTATATATTTGACCTTTGTGATTTTTAAAACAAATAGATTGAACATATCCATTTTTCTTCAATTCTTTAATTCCAGATTTAACACTTGTGGTACTATCTAATGAGCGTTTAACTAGATCAGTCATGTTTATATTCCAATCATCTGGTCTGCTTAACAGATAACTTAATAAACCTTTAGCTTTCCACGTTAAGTTTTGATTTTCTGGTATCCTTCTATCAATTTGTACGAATGGGTTTTGTCTTTTTCTTATTTTAATTATCGTTTCCATGTAAATTCCTCCAATTTTTATGATTTTCAATTGGATAATCTAAGAAAAATAATTAATTTTTAAAATTATGATTTTATTTTGGTATAAGATGTGTTATACTTAAACCACGATTTAAAAATTAAATATTAATCTTAGATTGAAAATGAACTTGTCAATGTGTGGAAAAAACAAAGCAGGTTCATTTTGCTGTCCAATTGTTTTTTTAATTTTAATATACACTGAATCTCGTGAAATAATTCAAATTAATTATAACAAATTATTCATAGAATTTCATATATTTCAATATAATTACATAAACAAAGAAAACTACCCAAAAATGGATAGTTTTGAATCTTTATTTTTTAGAAACTTCTAATTGTATATTGATTATCTGATTGTAAATAGATTTTTAAATCATTATTATATATTTTAGTGCCATTCGGGATATATCTTCCAAGCTTTAAAATAATTCCATTTATACTCCAAAGATTTAAGAATGTGTCATATTCTTCTAATTTCAATAATTCATCTACTTCATATCCTGAGTAGATTACTATATCGTCTATAAAATATCTTCTAAACTCTATTATGGTTTTATATAGTTGAGTTAAATTGTCTAAAGGTTCTAATCCTGCAAATACAATGCTTTCTACTATAGTATTTTTTCTATATTGTTCTATAATTTCATCAATTGTAACAGAAATGTAAGAATAATTATCTGAGTGTTGCTTGTTTATACAACCTTCACATTTCCAAGTACATGTTACACCAATAGGAACTAAAAGAGAGGGGCTAGAACAGTAATTTAATACCGTTGTTGGTCTTTCAAGTAATTTTATACTATCAGATAGGAAGTGTGTATTCTTGACCTGTTTTATCATCAATTACGGTACCTGCATTTCTTATATTATATTTCTTAGCTAATTCTAAATTTTCATCCGAATCTAAAACATTTATTAATCTATATTCATAATCTTCATAATCTAACTTTTCTTTAACCCTTTTACATCTTTCGCAATTAGGCATTGTAAATAATAAAAGCATAATATTTTCCTTTCTAAATTATGTGAACCTTATCTCTAGGAACATATGCACATATAGGTAGCACAATGTTATGAAATATTTCTTCGCTTATATCTGTATCTATATAAATTTCACCAAATTTATGCCCTCTAGAATATTCATTTGGTTTTATCCATAAATAATCTTTACCATTATAATACAATTCAAGTCCATATTTACTTCTTCTATATACAGCTTCTCCATGTTCTTTAAATAAATTATCAAAAAAAGAAAGTGCTTTATCCCAATTATTTGTAATAATCCCAACTGAATTTTTAAAATATTCATAATCTTTGTCATCAAAATATCTTAAAATTTTTTCTTTTGTTAATTCCATTTTTTCTTCAGCTCCTATCCTCAACTTTATAAAATACTCTATCTTTATATTCTTGTTTTTTACCTTTATTATAATTTTGGACTGGTCTAATATATCCTGTGACTCTACTCCATATAAGAGTATCTTTACCACAAGTAGGGCAAATACTAACTTCTCCTTTTATATAGCCATGATCAATACAAGTTGAAAATGTAGGAGTAATTGAGAAGTAAGGTAATTTGAAATTATTTACAATAGACTTAACTAAGCTTTTAGTGGTTTCATAATTATCGATTGCCTGACCTAAATATAGATGTATTACTGTACCTGATGTAAATTTGACTTGCATTTCATCTTCGAGATTCAATACTTCAAAAATGTCATCTGTATAGCTGACAGGTAAATGTACAGAATTCGTATAGTATGGTGTTTCTTCTTCGTTAGCCGTAATAATATCTGGATAATGCTCTTTATCTATCTTTGCTAGTCTATAGCTAGTACCCTCAGCAGGAGTAGCTTCTAGATTATATAGTACTTTATTGGGGCTTTCTTCTTGATATTTAGATAACTGCAAGTTCATAAAGTCTAGTATCTCATTTGCTAACTTATTACCTTCTTTACTTCCGATATCTTGACCTATAAAATTTAATAAAAGTTCATTCATTCCGACTAAACCAATAGTACTAAAATGGTTATCAAATCCGTTATCGGTATATCTCTTGACATAAGGCAATAATCCAGAATTTAATGATTCTTCACATTCTATTCTTTTTAAATCTGAACATTCTTTTGCAATTAACATTAGATCAGATAATGATTTATATAGTTCTTTTTTTGTTTTTGATAAATATCCTATCCTTGGAAGATTGATTGTTACTACAGATAAAGAACCTGTTTGATCTCCAGCCCCGAAAAATCCACCATTTCTTCTTCTTAATTCGCTCAAACTGAGGCGAAGTCGGCAATTGTGTGTAATTAGTCCATTCCCAAGCATAAATAAATAATCTCTACTATCAACTTCAAAACAATATAGCTCTTTATTATACTTATCTTTTTCAATTATAGAAGTAACTTTTCTATATTCATAAATACCTTTTTCTTTATCCCTAAATGGATGTTTTGAAAATGGTAACCAATCTTCAACTTTTATCTCACTTACTTTAATTGTTCCCTTGTCTAACACAGGTTGTAAATGGTTTTCACCAAATATTACAGAAATATTATTACCAAAGTGTAGCTCGTAGGCTTTAGTACTTGGCATTTTATTTGGTCTAGCTTTTTTCCATCCATCATTAGTCCAAACTTCAATAAGTTCCAACTTTTCATCTTTAAAAATATCTACAATTCTTCTTTGTAATTTTTTCTTTGTTCCTAATTCTCGATATACAATTGGAGTATTCTCATCCATAGGACACATGCTGCGTACATCTTCAGGATTCATATCCGAACTTACATAGTTAGCAAAATAAGGAATGCCATATTTACTTGCCATAGCCATTAATTTATCAGTAATTGGACTATCCCAATCAAATTCTTTATCTATATTATAAGTTGGAATCGGGAATGTGAAGATTTGTCCGTCTGAATCCCCATGCTCCATAATCTCCATAAATGCCCTATTTACCATATCCATTTCTTTTTGACAATCTCCATAGGTAAAATTCTTTTCTTTACCTCCAACCCAAGCTTTTTGAGAATACATATCAGCAGGACACTTGATATCAAAAGTAAAATTAGTAAAAGGGGCTTGGCTATTGCCAGTAATAAACATAGTGCCATTACGTCTAGCAATCCAAGTTCCATTATTAACAGTAGGACACCAAACTTTACCATTATATTTATATAGAAGTTTTTCCCCAATTTTAGAAAACTTGATTTTGTCATATTTAACATCCTCTGTATCAATTATATAAGGGAATGAAAAAGATATTGGACTTTCAAGTAACTGCTCTGTATAGACCATTTCTTCGTCAAATTTGCCTATATATCTGGTTACGTTTCTATGGTTTCTAGTAACTAAGGCATCAACGTTATCTGATCTAAAATGAATTAAGTTGCCTCTAAAATCATATACATTAACCTTCTGTACTGGATAATATTCAGTTTTTTGTTTCTTGATATTATAGGTCGCTATATGTTCACCGACTCGTAGGAGTTCATATGCTTTCCAACCAGCCATAGTAAGAATTTCAGTATCTTCAGAGACACAACCCCAACGACTAGGTATGTTTAGATTAAAGACTAATTGCTGCATAAATTGTTTTACATCTTCATAGGATAGATTATCAACCTTGATAAATGGGGCTAAGTGAGTGTCGACATTATTGAACGCTTGGGCTCCTGCATGTTCCATCTGCATACAGCCTAAAAAATTAACCATTTGAATCATTAAAGAATTTAGATGCTTTGCTGGTGCGGAACTTGCTTTTCCAGGAATCTTGTTAATTCCCTCTTTAATTAATTTACCCAACGACCAACCGCTACAGTAAGGAATCATTGCATATCCTAAGTCATGAATATGGATAGAACCATCTATATGAGCTTTAGAAATCTTTTCTGGATATATATTTTCTAAAGCATATTTAGAAATTTCAGTATTAGCTAGAAATAACATCAATCCTGAAAAAGTGGGATCGCCATTATTACTATTTTCATTAACTCTCCAATCAGTTTTTTGAAGAAAACTTTCAATTTTATTTGGGTTTGTTGTCTTTGTCATATTTGCCTCCGCTTAAATAATTTCATTTAGATCATCCATACTTACAGATTGACCTCTAGCTACATTACTTGCACATTTGCTCATAGTTTGATAAATACTAGCTGTACCTATAGAATCTTTAGAATAATTGCTATATAGATTAATCCCTATTTTTGCTGATTCTGAGAAAGAATCGACATTGGCTCCAAGATAAATAAATTTCCAATCTTCCTCTGTTTTTTTACTTATTAAATTTTTTACATCTTTTGTGGTGTATTCTCTACTAGAATTTTCAAGACCGTCAGTAATAATAACAACCATTACATTATCAGGTCTAAACTTGCTTTTTATAACTCTCAAATCTTCTTCAAATTTATTTATAGTAACACCGATTGTATCGTTTAAAGCTGTCATACCACCTACTTTATAGTCTCTTTCAGTAAGATTCTTAATTTCATTTATATCAACTCTATTGTGTAAATATTTATATTCAGAATTGAATAGGATTGTAGTAACTTTTATTGGATTTTCTTCTTGTTTTTGTAATTTAATAAACGAATTAAAACCGCCTAATGTATCTTTTTCCATTCCTGCCATTGAACCACTATTATCAATTAAAAAGATTATATCTGTTAATTGTTTTTTCATAAGTTGCACCTACTTTTTATTATTTTCATTTAATTTAGTTACTAAATCTCTCATATTTGTCATTGATTTTTCAGTTTGATAATTGTCTACTGTTTTACTAGCTAAAGAATTGATATTTTGAATTGATTCTTTTAGATTGTCTGAATTGATTTCTAATTGGACTTCTAATTTGTTTATAGTTTCTTGTTGATTATCTATAGTACACTCAAGTACAGCTATTTGTTTTTCATAATTAGCTTCTAACAATTTTAAATTATGTTCATATCTAATTTCTATTTCCTTAGATAAATCTGATTTAATAGCTAATATTTCCTTTTCTTTCCTATTATCGTACATTAAGATTGTTTTCTGTAAATCTGCCATATCTTGTAACAATTTCTCATGTTCCTTTTTTTGTTCTTCAATTTCAGCTTTTTCCTTATTTAACTTTGCTTTAGTATTATCAACGTAATTATGATATTCCAATTTTTGCCTTTCAATATCATGCCTGATAATAATCTCTTCTTTTTCTCTTTCTGCTTCAAGCTTAAGTTTCATTTTTTCAGATTCTAAAGAGTATACTTGTTCTAAGTCATAGATTTTTGCTGTTAGATTGTTTAATACTTCGTGTTTAGTATTTAATAGGGCAAATAGAGAATCGGCTTCAACTTTGATCTTGTATATGTTTTCAAGTTGATCTTTCTCGTAATTTATCTGGTCTTTAACTAGTTTATAATTTTCTATTTCTAGTTTGAGTTTACTGACAAATTCTGAAGCTACGTTATTTAAATCTTCAATTTGACTTAAACTCAAAGCAGTGATTCTATCTTCATTATCTGTCATAGCTTGTTTTTCGATCTTTGATTTAGGTTGTATATCTCTAGCAGCTTTTAATTTTTCTTCATATACTTTCATTTGTTCTTCTAAAAATTGGGAATAATTTATAATCTCATCTTTTGTTGCTCTATTTCCTGGTTTTTTCATTATTTTTAGCTCCTTCTATTTTGTTAATTTCTGGATAATAATATTTATATTTAGATTTTTGATTACATATTGGTTTAAAATCGCAAATAGCTTTTTGTTTAGTATCTTTGTTTATAAACCTGAGACAAGTTTTCCTTTTAAAACAAGCTGCATAATCACATAGGGCATAGCTTACGTGGGTATCCATTTTTCAATCCACCATTCTGTTTGAGTTTTTGATTCTTTAAATTGAGGTTTACCGTTTTTTTCTCCTAGATATTCGTATCTAGGCTTTTGTTTTAGATCAGTAATATAAATTATCTCGTGTTCATTAAATTTGAATAGTTTACGTTTGATTTTTAGAGTAGCGATGTTGCCATTAGCTATAGAATAAATTTTAACTTTAGGATTTATAACCTCTGATCTTCCAGTGTCGATTTCTATAATATAAACCTTATGTCTATCTTGGCTGTTGTTAGTCCTATATTTGATATAGCCTAATAGTTCTAATTCTGTATCTATAATTTGTTTTTCTGTTAAATCTTCTTGAGCAGGAAGTAAGGTAAGATTTTCTTTTAAAATTGCAATACAATCTAATTTGGTATACATTTTCGCAGTTTTAAAAGAATGTTTAGATATTATTTCTTCATTTAGTCCCTGATCTTTAATGGCATCGAATGAAAGTTGTTTTTTAAATGACTTACTTGCTTTTTGCCAATATTGGTTAAATAGGTTTAAAAATGATTGAATTTCATTTACATTACCAAACTCTTGAAAGTAGTTTAATCTGATTAAAATATCCAACTGATCTTGTTGTATCTCAGAACTTGTTTTTATGTCAAAAAGCAGTTCAAAAAACGTGTTATAGATATTGTCCTTTAGATTATAAAGGTTGTCACCAACCTGTCTATTTAGGCTCTTTATTGACGGAATAGACTCATGTATTGAGTGACTATCTTTATCTAGCTTAAAATCTCGATTATCTGATCTGAATTTTATAGATTGGATTTTTATATTGAAACTATTGATAGCTTCTGTTTTAATTTCAGATAGTTTATCTTTTTCATTTTTTTCGGAATAATAATTTAAGATAACTTCAAAAAATTCTAAAGTATAATTGGCTTTAAGGTATGCCTCGTATAGCGAATCGCAGGCAACGCAGTATGCATGACTAGCATTAAATCCATAAGCACAGGAATCATCTATAATCTGCCATACTCTAAGAGATTTTTTATATGCTTGATCTCTTGAAATTGATTCAGTTTCTAGTATTTTATTGGTAAAACCATCTAGAAATGTATCTTTCCACTTCTTAACTTCAGCTTCTTTTTTCTTAGCAATAGATTTTATTATCCCATAAGTTTCCTTTGTATCTATTCCTGAATATGCAAGAGTAGCCATGATCTGCTCCTGATATATTACGAAAGAATCTTTAATTTCATCTGTCTTGATAAGGTTGTCAAAAGTATCGATATTATATGAGAAAGATTCTCGATTTTCGAATATTTGATACATTGACTGAAAACTTGGTCTTATGGCTGCTACAAAGGCGGTTAATTCAGATATGTTTTGAGGTTTGTATTTTATTATCTTTTGTTTAGTAGCTTCTTTTTCTACCTGATTAATACAAACAGTTATACCTTTAGAATAGATGTTCCAAGTTTTTTTGTCATCTTTTGTCAACTCTATAAGTTCATTTATTGTGTGTTGTTCTAATCCTATTTTTTGATAAACTCTATGAATTATATTTACTACATCTACTTTTAATAAATCATTTTTTAGAAACTTATATTTTTCTGCAATTTTGCCATCTATTATAGTAACAAGGTAATCTGTTTTACTTTGTTTGTTTTTAATTCTAAGGAGTCCAAACTCACGCTTGATATTTCCTTGATAGATTAAACTTGCACAAGGATGTATTTTTTTATCTGATATAATATTCTGATATTTTTCACTTTCCTTGATATAACAGTGATATTCTTCGTCTATATAATTATAAATATCTATGCTGTCTTTCATGTCTTCTTCTGCATGCTTAAGGTTATTCTCATAATTGTCTATCTGAGTAGTAATTATATTTGAAATTACAAAATCCATATTTTGCGATTTAGCATATAATTTAAAAGCTGATTTCTTTTTATAATTTCCATATGCAATCATAGGATAACTACACTCTTCGCCAAGTATTTTAGTCTGAGCGTTAAAAAATACTTCAGGGTTACCAAGGTTTAAATCTAGATCGGGAAGGGATTTCGTTTGTAATATCCTAGTTTCAGACATAAATCTTTCAGGAAACATTTGGACTTTAGCTGAGATTCTATCTACCTTAGAGAATCCAAGAAGAGTGTTAATAATGAATGATACTGAGCTTCCACGACCGCTATTAGTAATAATTCCACCATTTCTAATTGCTTCTTGAACAATTTCATAATCTAATAAAAAATAATCTGCCATCTCTGTGTTTATAACAGTATCTAATTCTTTTTTGATCTCTATTAAGTATTTTTGGTGTAACGATCTATCTATATTTTTTTTAAAAGTATTCCAAGATGTATAGATAATAGATTTAAGTAATTCATTCTTTTCATTTTGTGTTTTATCAGGATAAAGAGAAGGAAGTTTGATGTCTTTAGAAAATTCTATGTCTTGAAATTCAAGGAATATATTTGTATTTTTAATTGCTTCTTCTATTTGTCTAGAGTTTAATATGTTTTGATTTTCAAACCGTTCTATTGCTGTTGCTAGGGAGGGATAATCTATAATAAATTCCTTCTCATCCTGATAAACAATGCCTTTTGCATATAAATAATTATCTCTTTCTTTGTGTTGACTTTGAAGTATATAGTGACTGTCACATCCCATAATTATAGGAAGTTTTAAATCTAATAGAATTCTATTAATTTCTATTTGCCTTTTAAAATCATGATATTGTACTTCTAGATAAAAGTTTTCTTCAAAGTGACTACTCAGTATGCCAATTATATTTAAACTATCCTCGATACCATACTTATAGAATCCTATACACGCTGTTGTAACTAATACATCTTTAGGAGGTAAGGACATTATAAGTGGAATATCGATTCTAGGAACTTTATAAAATCCTGTAATATTAGCTTCTGAAAGTATTTCAGTTATAGCTAACCTTCCATTTTCATTTTTAGCAAAGATACAGATATGGCTATTAGTTCCATCTTTTTGAAATCTATCTTTAACCCAATAAGCTTCTGTTCCAAAAATAAATTTCAGTCCATATCGTTTAGCAGTTTCATAAACTTCATAATAATTCCCCTGCCATCCATGTTCACAACTACTCAAAATTCCATGTTCTAATTCAACAGCTCGTTTGGCATAATCCTCATATGACACTGTCGAATCGGGAACTATTATATTTGTGTAATAGGAATGTTTGTGGAAGTTTTGATATGTCATTTTAGCACCTTTAGTCCGTTTAGTGTTAGTCAAGGTTTGAATTGGTTTTTTTTATAATTTTAGTCCATCTTAGTCAATCTTAGTCACTTTCATATTCAACTTAGTCACTTTCTTGTTCACTTTCTTGTTCACTCAATTTTTTATATTCTTCTTCAGTAATTACAAATATTAAATATTGAATCAAACCAACTTTTAAAATATCTTGTTCCAATAAAGTTCCGTTATTTAATTGTATTGGTTTGAAATAATCAGTTACTAATTCAGTATTAAAATAAACTTCTTCTTGCTGAATTAATCGTTTAGCCTCTGCATTAGATTTGCAAAGTTTATGATAAATCAATAAATCTAAAATATTAGTCAAAGCTTTATCTTCATGAATTAAGAGAATATGTAAATTACCATTATTTATCATTTTTTACCTTCTTTAAAGTTTTTATGAAAGTAATTCCAGTTACTAATTGATTATCTTTGATCTCTTCAAATGACAAATGAAATTCACTTTTTTTGTCTATTTCTGAAACCGCTTTAAGAATTACATTTTTTTTAAGGTCGGAATATTGTTGATAAGAATACTTAGGAATAAATATCTTAGTCCTTAGTTCTTCTAAAGTGTAAGTAATTTCATCTTGAATATTATGTTTTAAAAGTTTGTAAAGAATATTAGAATATTTACCTTTGAAATGGATTGAGATATTAAAGAATTTCTTTAAGATATCTTGTAAAGCTGCTTTATTGGTTTTGAAATCATTGTCAGTTACATATGACTTAAATTCAAAAGCCATGTCATCGTGTAGGTCAACATTAAATACAATCTCTCTCATAATTAAATCCCCTTTAACTGCTCTGTAATTAAAAGAATAATTCTTTTATCAAAGATATCTATATAATTTGTTAAAAAGCCATAGATAGTAAAATCAGCATTTAAAACTAATTCTTTAGTTTTTTTATCTACATATCCACGCTCAATCAATTCTTTTTCAACTAGTTTTGTATATTCTATATATTTGTAATGGTTATCTTTTGTGATAAAAACATTAGCAAGTATGTATATAATCCAATCTTCTTTTTTAATTCTGATTTCATTAGGTATTGTTCCTATTGTTGCACTGATAGTTCCAATTGCAGTGTTGCCATAAAATAATGTTCCTGAATCGATATTACCATAACCCATTTTGTTCACTTCCTTTTCCATTTATTTACCCGACGACGTCGTCGGTTTTTATATTTAATCTATTTTGAGCAATATTAAAAATATCTTTATCTATTTCAAATCCCATATAATGTCTATTGTTATTTATACAAGCTTCAATTGTACTTCCAGAACCCATGAAAGAATCTAAAACTAATTCATTTTCCAAAGTATAAGTATTTATTAGATATTCTAATAATGGAACTGGTTTTTGCGTTGAGAATATGCGTTTAGCTGGATTATGTATTGGAAATTCTAAAATATTATTTGGTAATGATTTACTTTTGTCTAATTTGTTAATACTACAGTCATATGAATTATAACAAGTAGATAATTTCCCTCTGGTTCCTCTTATATTGTTTTTGGGTTTATCTTTTATAAGAGGATAATAATTACATGGTTTTTTATAGAATACTGATATTGTTTCTATCTTTCTCATTGGTTGTTTATAAGCATTTAAAAAACCTGTTGAATGTGATTTATTCCAATACCAGTCATATTTATAGTTTTTTATATTAGATATTCTAACTTTTGAAGAAAACGGTTCTATCCCAAATATTAGAATTGCTCCATTGTCTTTGATGACCCTATGGTATTCCTGCCATAATTTTTCTAAATCAATTTGTATATCCCATTTGTTCCTTGTTAAATTGTATGGAGGGTCAGTCAGTATTAAATCTATACTTTTATCCTGTATGTCTTTCATGCCTATATAACAATCCATATTAAATATCTTATTCATATTTGCTTCAAAATATAGTCTGCCATTTCTTGAACAGTACTAAAATCCCTATAATCATCACCATAGTAATCTAGTATTACTGTAGCTAGATACTTCTTAAACAGCATATGTTCAACTAAGATACAAATAGTATTAAAATCTGTTTCGTCAAGATTCTCATTTCCATCTATTAAAGCCATATCTGGACTAAAATTAATTTTTCTTTTTCTGATCTCATTAAACTGTTCTATAGATTCTCTAATTGTTTCTATAATTAATTCTTTGCTAATCTTATTACCATCTAATAAGGTAAACATGTTTCATCTCCTTCTATAACTGTCGTTATACTTTGATCAGGCAACGAACTATCCCAACTATATTGTCTATTAAGCGAGTCAGAATCCCCATAATATCGTTTACTAGCCATATCAAAAAACAAGCCTACGCATTTATCTTGGAA
>WSSedL2TaDRAFT_1000036_pt1 | contig 12820 bp, 8 predicted proteins | sample WetSurSiteL2Tule_FD_9463 | JGI IMG/M metagenome (IMG submission 9463)
GGTGCGTTGCCACAGGCAAGAAACCTATAAGCCGAACAAGGTTTGTTGAAGCGTTTATAAATGCCGCTAACAGGCATTTGCTTCCTGCGCCTGATGCGGAGCAGGTGGAGAGATCGAAGACTAAATATAACGGCAACTATCCTCTTCTTGGAATTAGACTTGTTCCTTGGAGTGACACTGAGTTTTACACCGAAGAGAATGAGGAAAAGGATGATTTGGGGAGTTTGGGGAGTTTGGGGAGTAATGAATATTAAGAGTCTCCAAGAAAAAACAGAGTAATCTTAAAAGGATACCTTTGTTTTGGGGAGTTTGGGGAGTTTGGGGAGTAATTAAAAAGTCTATAGAATGGGAAAAAAAGATTTGGGGCAAAGAATATATGTATTTTTTTTCTCACTCAGGAGAGTTTTATCTACTCCCCAAACTCCCCAAACTCCCCAAACTCGATAATGTTGTTTTATTAAGGGTGTTTATCTCTGGGGACTTTTGTTTTTCAAAACTCCCCAAACTCCCCAAAAGTCCCCAGCACACAAATGCGGCATGGATTTCAACGAATATCTGGCACGGGTTAGGCAAGCTGAGGCTGCGCAGCATTCGCAGTCTTCGGCATCCAGACTCTCCGCTGTGTTGCCTATTTATGGCGACAAGGAACGCAGCCTCGGCACTGTAGCCAGCCCGCAAGTTCAGCGTGCCGCTGCTCCGGGCCTTGCTGATCGGCTGGCTGAAAAACAAGCAGAGACGTTTTGCCCGACAGCGGCAGGAAAGGGACAAGAACGCAAGGCCAGCGGCGGGAATCAAACAGCGGGCTGCTCTTGAGCAGAACCCGGAACTGCTCAAGTGGATGGTCTGCGCCCCTGATCAGGAGCTGACCACAGCCCAGAAGCATGAGCTGGCGGAAGAAATCCTTCTGCATAACAGTTTCCGTCCGGCTGAACTCAATGCTGTCAGGGACATGCTGAAGAGACAGCTTGGAATAGCGAAGAGCGGGCAGGAACAAGTCCTGCGGGCGGAGCGCAAGAAAGAGGCTGCCCATAATAAAACTACCTCCTTCAAATTGATTGAGAATGATGGGAAAGGAGGCGTGAGGCTGATTGCTCAGAATCGGGCGGCTATGTTTTTAGCGGAGACGATGGAGGGAAAATATGCTGTTTGGTCTGAATCCATGAAATGGTATGAATTCGCCGGGACGCATTGGAAAGAATGTCAGAAAGGCGAATTTGAGGAGGAAGCAAGCAAAATATTCAACAATGAAAGCGGTGATGTTGGATATTCTGACAATTATTTTGTTGGTTCAACAAATATATTGCGGCGGCTTGGACATCTGAAAATAAATGATCAAGACAAAGGGAAAATTCCATTTGCCAATGGAATACTTGATCTGGACTCAATGAAGCTAGAACAGACCACTCACCAGAATGCGCTGAAATGGCATATACCATACCATTACAAAAAAGAAAGCAAATGTGATGGGTTTCTTGGCTGGCTTGATCAGGCGTGTCAAGATGATACAAAAGGATTGCAAAAGATGATAAGGGCTACAATAAATCTTTGCTTGCAATCAAGACAAGATTTGCAATACTTCATCCATCTGAAAGGAAAACCAGGAACTGGCAAGGGAACTCTTTCCAGACTTCTGCAAAAGATTGTTGGAGAAGATGGTTTTGCATCATCAGATATTGAACTGCTCAATAGTGACAAGTTTGAATCAGGGAATTATTTTGATAAAAGGCTTCTCATCTTCGATGAAATACCAAGTCATGTTCCGATTAAGAAGTTTCTCAGGCTGACTGGACGCGACCCCATGCGGAGAGAGGGAAAATATGAAAAAGCAGCTTCTCCGTTTATTTATGACGGTGTTGTTCTTCTGCTCGGCAATGATTATTTCTCAACAGATGATCAAACATCATTTGCCACTGAACGACGTAGAATAACAATTGTCTTTGACAAAGTTTTTTCTGCTATAGAAAAAAAAGTATGGCGTGAGATGGAAGGTGAAGATGCTCTGCATGAGGAAATACCCGGTATCATAAACTGGGCTTTGCAGATGACCAAAGAGGAAGTCAGTGAATGTTTTGATGCGCCGCCGGAAAAAGTGGTGAAGGCGAACAAGGAGGCGGAAGCAGTCAATTCTCCAATTGTTGAGTTTATGGAAGATCATGTTGAATATGACGTGACAGGAAAAGTGCAGGTCGGGACGAATATGGAGATGCGAGGGATAACCGGGGAGAAGATATTCAACGACCGGGAAACTAAGCTGTTCCCTCGTTATCTGCACTGGTGCGTTGCCACAGGCAAGAAACCTATAAGCCGAACAAGGTTTGTTGAAGCGTTTATAAATGCCGCTAACAGGCATTTGCTTCCTGCGCCTGATGCGGAGCAGGTGGAGAGATCGAAGACTAAATATAACGGCAACTATCCTCTTCTTGGAATTAGACTTGTTCCTTGGAGTGACACTGAGTTTTACACCGAAGAGAATGAGGAAAAGGATGATTTGGGGAGTTTGGGGAGTTTGGGGAGTAATGAATATTAAGAGTCTCCAAGAAAAAACAGAGTAATCTTAAAAGGATACCTTTGTTTTGGGGAGTTTGGGGAGTTTGGGGAGTAATTAAAAAGTCTATAGAATGGGAAAAAAAGATTTGGGGCAAAGAATATATGTATTTTTTTTCTCACTCAGGAGAGTTTTATCTACTCCCCAAACTCCCCAAACTCCCCAAACTCGATAATGTTGTTTTATTAAGGGTGTTTATCTCTGGGGACTTTTGTTTTTCAAAACTCCCCAAACTCCCCAAAAGTCCCCAGCACACAAATGCGGCATGGATTTCAACGAATATCTGGCACGGGTTAGGCAAGCTGAGGCTGCGCAGCATTCGCAGTCTTCGGCATCCAGACTCTCCGCTGTGTTGCCTATTTATGGCGACAAGGAACGCAGCCTCGGCACTGTAGCCAGCCCGCAAGTTCAGCGTGCCGCTGCTCCGGGCCTTGCTGATCGGCTGGCTGAAAAACAAGCAGAGACGTTTTGCCCGACAGCGGCAGGAAAGGGACAAGAACGCAAGGCCAGCGGCGGGAATCAAACAGCGGGCTGCTCTTGAGCAGAACCCGGAACTGCTCAAGTGGATGGTCTGCGCCCCTGATCAGGAGCTGACCACAGCCCAGAAGCATGAGCTGGCGGAAGAAATCCTTCTGCATAACAGTTTCCGTCCGGCTGAACTCAATGCTGTCAGGGACATGCTGAAGAGACAGCTTGGAATAGCGAAGAGCGGGCAGGAACAAGTCCTGCGGGCGGAGCGCAAGAAAGAGGCTGCCCATAATAAAACTACCTCCTTCAAATTGATTGAGAATGATGGGAAAGGAGGCGTGAGGCTGATTGCTCAGAATCGGGCGGCTATGTTTTTAGCGGAGACGATGGAGGGAAAATATGCTGTTTGGTCTGAATCCATGAAATGGTATGAATTCGCCGGGACGCATTGGAAAGAATGTCAGAAAGGCGAATTTGAGGAGGAAGCAAGCAAAATATTCAACAATGAAAGCGGTGATGTTGGATATTCTGACAATTATTTTGTTGGTTCAACAAATATATTGCGGCGGCTTGGACATCTGAAAATAAATGATCAAGACAAAGGGAAAATTCCATTTGCCAATGGAATACTTGATCTGGACTCAATGAAGCTAGAACAGACCACTCACCAGAATGCGCTGAAATGGCATATACCATACCATTACAAAAAAGAAAGCAAATGTGATGGGTTTCTTGGCTGGCTTGATCAGGCGTGTCAAGATGATACAAAAGGATTGCAAAAGATGATAAGGGCTACAATAAATCTTTGCTTGCAATCAAGACAAGATTTGCAATACTTCATCCATCTGAAAGGAAAACCAGGAACTGGCAAGGGAACTCTTTCCAGACTTCTGCAAAAGATTGTTGGAGAAGATGGTTTTGCATCATCAGATATTGAACTGCTCAATAGTGACAAGTTTGAATCAGGGAATTATTTTGATAAAAGGCTTCTCATCTTCGATGAAATACCAAGTCATGTTCCGATTAAGAAGTTTCTCAGGCTGACTGGACGCGACCCCATGCGGAGAGAGGGAAAATATGAAAAAGCAGCTTCTCCGTTTATTTATGACGGTGTTGTTCTTCTGCTCGGCAATGATTATTTCTCAACAGATGATCAAACATCATTTGCCACTGAACGACGTAGAATAACAATTGTCTTTGACAAAGTTTTTTCTGCTATAGAAAAAAAAGTATGGCGTGAGATGGAAGGTGAAGATGCTCTGCATGAGGAAATACCCGGTATCATAAACTGGGCTTTGCAGATGACCAAAGAGGAAGTCAGTGAATGTTTTGATGCGCCGCCGGAAAAAGTGGTGAAGGCGAACAAGGAGGCGGAAGCAGTCAATTCTCCAATTGTTGAGTTTATGGAAGATCATGTTGAATATGACGTGACAGGAAAAGTGCAGGTCGGGACGAATATGGAGATGCGAGGGATAACCGGGGAGAAGATATTCAACGACCGGGAAACTAAGCTGTTCCCTCGTTATCTGCACTGGTGCGTTGCCACAGGCAAGAAACCTATAAGCCGAACAAGGTTTGTTGAAGCGTTTATAAATGCCGCTAACAGGCATTTGCTTCCTGCGCCTGATGCGGAGCAGGTGGAGAGATCGAAGACTAAATATAACGGCAACTATCCTCTTCTTGGAATTAGACTTGTTCCTTGGAGTGACACTGAGTTTTACACCGAAGAGAATGAGGAAAAGGATGATTTGGGGAGTTTGGGGAGTTTGGGGAGTAATGAATATTAAGAGTCTCCAAGAAAAAACAGAGTAATCTTAAAAGGATACCTTTGTTTTGGGGAGTTTGGGGAGTTTGGGGAGTAATTAAAAAGTCTATAGAATGGGAAAAAAAGATTTGGGGCAAAGAATATATGTATTTTTTTTCTCACTCAGGAGAGTTTTATCTACTCCCCAAACTCCCCAAACTCCCCAAACTCGATAATGTTGTTTTATTAAGGGTGTTTATCTCTGGGGACTTTTGTTTTTCAAAACTCCCCAAACTCCCCAAAAGTCCCCAGCACACAAATGCGGCATGGATTTCAACGAATATCTGGCACGGGTTAGGCAAGCTGAGGCTGCGCAGCATTCGCAGTCTTCGGCATCCAGACTCTCCGCTGTGTTGCCTATTTATGGCGACAAGGAACGCAGCCTCGGCACTGTAGCCAGCCCGCAAGTTCAGCGTGCCGCTGCTCCGGGCCTTGCTGATCGGCTGGCTGAAAAACAAGCAGAGACGTTTTGCCCGACAGCGGCAGGAAAGGGACAAGAACGCAAGGCCAGCGGCGGGAATCAAACAGCGGGCTGCTCTTGAGCAGAACCCGGAACTGCTCAAGTGGATGGTCTGCGCCCCTGATCAGGAGCTGACCACAGCCCAGAAGCATGAGCTGGCGGAAGAAATCCTTCTGCATAACAGTTTCCGTCCGGCTGAACTCAATGCTGTCAGGGACATGCTGAAGAGACAGCTTGGAATAGCGAAGAGCGGGCAGGAACAAGTCCTGCGGGCGGAGCGCAAGAAAGAGGCTGCCCATAATAAAACTACCTCCTTCAAATTGATTGAGAATGATGGGAAAGGAGGCGTGAGGCTGATTGCTCAGAATCGGGCGGCTATGTTTTTAGCGGAGACGATGGAGGGAAAATATGCTGTTTGGTCTGAATCCATGAAATGGTATGAATTCGCCGGGACGCATTGGAAAGAATGTCAGAAAGGCGAATTTGAGGAGGAAGCAAGCAAAATATTCAACAATGAAAGCGGTGATGTTGGATATTCTGACAATTATTTTGTTGGTTCAACAAATATATTGCGGCGGCTTGGACATCTGAAAATAAATGATCAAGACAAAGGGAAAATTCCATTTGCCAATGGAATACTTGATCTGGACTCAATGAAGCTAGAACAGACCACTCACCAGAATGCGCTGAAATGGCATATACCATACCATTACAAAAAAGAAAGCAAATGTGATGGGTTTCTTGGCTGGCTTGATCAGGCGTGTCAAGATGATACAAAAGGATTGCAAAAGATGATAAGGGCTACAATAAATCTTTGCTTGCAATCAAGACAAGATTTGCAATACTTCATCCATCTGAAAGGAAAACCAGGAACTGGCAAGGGAACTCTTTCCAGACTTCTGCAAAAGATTGTTGGAGAAGATGGTTTTGCATCATCAGATATTGAACTGCTCAATAGTGACAAGTTTGAATCAGGGAATTATTTTGATAAAAGGCTTCTCATCTTCGATGAAATACCAAGTCATGTTCCGATTAAGAAGTTTCTCAGGCTGACTGGACGCGACCCCATGCGGAGAGAGGGAAAATATGAAAAAGCAGCTTCTCCGTTTATTTATGACGGTGTTGTTCTTCTGCTCGGCAATGATTATTTCTCAACAGATGATCAAACATCATTTGCCACTGAACGACGTAGAATAACAATTGTCTTTGACAAAGTTTTTTCTGCTATAGAAAAAAAAGTATGGCGTGAGATGGAAGGTGAAGATGCTCTGCATGAGGAAATACCCGGTATCATAAACTGGGCTTTGCAGATGACCAAAGAGGAAGTCAGTGAATGTTTTGATGCGCCGCCGGAAAAAGTGGTGAAGGCGAACAAGGAGGCGGAAGCAGTCAATTCTCCAATTGTTGAGTTTATGGAAGATCATGTTGAATATGACGTGACAGGAAAAGTGCAGGTCGGGACGAATATGGAGATGCGAGGGATAACCGGGGAGAAGATATTCAACGACCGGGAAACTAAGCTGTTCCCTCGTTATCTGCACTGGTGCGTTGCCACAGGCAAGAAACCTATAAGCCGAACAAGGTTTGTTGAAGCGTTTATAAATGCCGCTAACAGGCATTTGCTTCCTGCGCCTGATGCGGAGCAGGTGGAGAGATCGAAGACTAAATATAACGGCAACTATCCTCTTCTTGGAATTAGACTTGTTCCTTGGAGTGACACTGAGTTTTACACCGAAGAGAATGAGGAAAAGGATGATTTGGGGAGTTTGGGGAGTTTGGGGAGTAATGAATATTAAGAGTCTCCAAGAAAAAACAGAGTAATCTTAAAAGGATACCTTTGTTTTGGGGAGTTTGGGGAGTTTGGGGAGTAATTAAAAAGTCTATAGAATGGGAAAAAAAGATTTGGGGCAAAGAATATATGTATTTTTTTTCTCACTCAGGAGAGTTTTATCTACTCCCCAAACTCCCCAAACTCCCCAAACTCGATAATGTTGTTTTATTAAGGGTGTTTATCTCTGGGGACTTTTGTTTTTCAAAACTCCCCAAACTCCCCAAAAGTCCCCAGCACACAAATGCGGCATGGATTTCAACGAATATCTGGCACGGGTTAGGCAAGCTGAGGCTGCGCAGCATTCGCAGTCTTCGGCATCCAGACTCTCCGCTGTGTTGCCTATTTATGGCGACAAGGAACGCAGCCTCGGCACTGTAGCCAGCCCGCAAGTTCAGCGTGCCGCTGCTCCGGGCCTTGCTGATCGGCTGGCTGAAAAACAAGCAGAGACGTTTTGCCCGACAGCGGCAGGAAAGGGACAAGAACGCAAGGCCAGCGGCGGGAATCAAACAGCGGGCTGCTCTTGAGCAGAACCCGGAACTGCTCAAGTGGATGGTCTGCGCCCCTGATCAGGAGCTGACCACAGCCCAGAAGCATGAGCTGGCGGAAGAAATCCTTCTGCATAACAGTTTCCGTCCGGCTGAACTCAATGCTGTCAGGGACATGCTGAAGAGACAGCTTGGAATAGCGAAGAGCGGGCAGGAACAAGTCCTGCGGGCGGAGCGCAAGAAAGAGGCTGCCCATAATAAAACTACCTCCTTCAAATTGATTGAGAATGATGGGAAAGGAGGCGTGAGGCTGATTGCTCAGAATCGGGCGGCTATGTTTTTAGCGGAGACGATGGAGGGAAAATATGCTGTTTGGTCTGAATCCATGAAATGGTATGAATTCGCCGGGACGCATTGGAAAGAATGTCAGAAAGGCGAATTTGAGGAGGAAGCAAGCAAAATATTCAACAATGAAAGCGGTGATGTTGGATATTCTGACAATTATTTTGTTGGTTCAACAAATATATTGCGGCGGCTTGGACATCTGAAAATAAATGATCAAGACAAAGGGAAAATTCCATTTGCCAATGGAATACTTGATCTGGACTCAATGAAGCTAGAACAGACCACTCACCAGAATGCGCTGAAATGGCATATACCATACCATTACAAAAAAGAAAGCAAATGTGATGGGTTTCTTGGCTGGCTTGATCAGGCGTGTCAAGATGATACAAAAGGATTGCAAAAGATGATAAGGGCTACAATAAATCTTTGCTTGCAATCAAGACAAGATTTGCAATACTTCATCCATCTGAAAGGAAAACCAGGAACTGGCAAGGGAACTCTTTCCAGACTTCTGCAAAAGATTGTTGGAGAAGATGGTTTTGCATCATCAGATATTGAACTGCTCAATAGTGACAAGTTTGAATCAGGGAATTATTTTGATAAAAGGCTTCTCATCTTCGATGAAATACCAAGTCATGTTCCGATTAAGAAGTTTCTCAGGCTGACTGGACGCGACCCCATGCGGAGAGAGGGAAAATATGAAAAAGCAGCTTCTCCGTTTATTTATGACGGTGTTGTTCTTCTGCTCGGCAATGATTATTTCTCAACAGATGATCAAACATCATTTGCCACTGAACGACGTAGAATAACAATTGTCTTTGACAAAGTTTTTTCTGCTATAGAAAAAAAAGTATGGCGTGAGATGGAAGGTGAAGATGCTCTGCATGAGGAAATACCCGGTATCATAAACTGGGCTTTGCAGATGACCAAAGAGGAAGTCAGTGAATGTTTTGATGCGCCGCCGGAAAAAGTGGTGAAGGCGAACAAGGAGGCGGAAGCAGTCAATTCTCCAATTGTTGAGTTTATGGAAGATCATGTTGAATATGACGTGACAGGAAAAGTGCAGGTCGGGACGAATATGGAGATGCGAGGGATAACCGGGGAGAAGATATTCAACGACCGGGAAACTAAGCTGTTCCCTCGTTATCTGCACTGGTGCGTTGCCACAGGCAAGAAACCTATAAGCCGAACAAGGTTTGTTGAAGCGTTTATAAATGCCGCTAACAGGCATTTGCTTCCTGCGCCTGATGCGGAGCAGGTGGAGAGATCGAAGACTAAATATAACGGCAACTATCCTCTTCTTGGAATTAGACTTGTTCCTTGGAGTGACACTGAGTTTTACACCGAAGAGAATGAGGAAAAGGATGATTTGGGGAGTTTGGGGAGTTTGGGGAGTAATGAATATTAAGAGTCTCCAAGAAAAAACAGAGTAATCTTAAAAGGATACCTTTGTTTTGGGGAGTTTGGGGAGTTTGGGGAGTAATTAAAAAGTCTATAGAATGGGAAAAAAAGATTTGGGGCAAAGAATATATGTATTTTTTTTCTCACTCAGGAGAGTTTTATCTACTCCCCAAACTCCCCAAACTCCCCAAACTCGATAATGTTGTTTTATTAAGGGTGTTTATCTCTGGGGACTTTTGTTTTTCAAAACTCCCCAAACTCCCCAAAAGTCCCCAGCACACAAATGCGGCATGGATTTCAACGAATATCTGGCACGGGTTAGGCAAGCTGAGGCTGCGCAGCATTCGCAGTCTTCGGCATCCAGACTCTCCGCTGTGTTGCCTATTTATGGCGACAAGGAACGCAGCCTCGGCACTGTAGCCAGCCCGCAAGTTCAGCGTGCCGCTGCTCCGGGCCTTGCTGATCGGCTGGCTGAAAAACAAGCAGAGACGTTTTGCCCGACAGCGGCAGGAAAGGGACAAGAACGCAAGGCCAGCGGCGGGAATCAAACAGCGGGCTGCGTCAAAGGAGACTCGGCAGCCGCAGTACCGCCAGATGCTCTGCAAGGCGTTTCTCTGTCTGATCAGGAGCGGGAAGACATAGCCGCAGGTTTGACCCCGGCGCAGGCCAGACGTGCGGCAGAGGCCCGCGTTGACTGGATTGAATGGGCCTTGGGCTATGCCTCTTCTACGGTGTCAACCCAGCCGCCAGAAACCTGCTCATAGATTTGCAGAAAGCGGGTATATTTTCGAGGTTGATTTCACGTTTGCCATTAATCCCAGAGTATTAGGCTTGTTCGCGTTTCAATATGGCTCCTGCGATAGGAGGCAAACGGCGAAAATAGGTTCACTTGCCAGCTCTGTTCAGCTCAAACCTACAGGCAAACCTAGGCGGACTATCAGCAGGAGGCCGGGCTTGCAACGAGATATTACCCACTATAAAAAAAGGTTCACACTGCTATATATGCAACACGTTCGAGAAGGCATCCTTCATGCCTGAGTTTCAACGATCAGCAAGCGGCCTGTAGGATTGACATTCGGATGCTGGAATTGAATTTCAGGCCATTTATGGCGTTTTGATCGAAAGACGCGGCAAAGAGTGCAGGAGCAGTGCAAGTCAACAGATGCCAGATGCTGGCCTTGCATCGCCTCCTTTGCAGTGTCTGAAAATACATCCGCCCGCAGGAGGGAGCCGCGCTGTTTCGGGTGAAGTTCAATTTTTTGAACGCCCTTTCTTAAAGCCTTTCCTTAGAATTAGTTTATCATAAACAGTATTACTGATTTAATTTCATATAGATGACCCTGTTTTTATCCCCCTGAAATAGAAAGCTATTCGTTGACAATTTGTAGTTTGCTGGCTACAAATTGTCTATGATCTACGAAATCGAAACCACAGAAGCGTTCGATGCCTGGCTGAAAAAGCTGAGAGACCGCAGAGCAGCCCTTGCTGTTCTCAGCCGTCTCGACAGGGCAAAACTGGGAAATTTTGGCGATGCAAAGGCTGTAGGCAACGGCATCAATGAAATGCGCCTTTTCATTGGGCCGGGCTACCGTCTGTATTACGTCATCAGGGAAGGCCGGATAATACTTTTGTTGTGTGGTGGGGATAAGTCAACTCAGACGCAGGATATAGAGAAAGCAAAAGAAATGCTACACTATTTGAGGGAAGATCATGGCAATTGAAATAAAATCCTATAATCCGTTTGATTATCTGGAAACAAGAGAAGAGATAAACGAATATCTCAATAATGCCTATCTTGACGAAGACCCAAGAGTTTTTTTGGTGGCTTTAGGATATCTGGCAAAAAAACAGGGCATGGCTGAAGTTGCCAAAAAAGCGGGTCTGAATAGGGAGAGTTTGTACAAGGCTCTTGCCGGGGAAGGCAACCCGCGATTTTCTACGGTCAACAAGGTGATAAAAGCTCTTGGCTGCAAGCTGGCTGTTGCATAAGCGGAGAGCGTGTTTGAGCGGTCAACGGCCTACCAAGCCGCACAAATTCCCCCGCATCATTTCTTGTTTTCCATGACATAACGCTGTGTTATATAGAGTTTCACGCCCCACGCCTTTCTTGTTTCCCCACCATATTCCCCACATTTTATCGAAATTCAGGCTTCGGTTGACGAAACGGACAGCTTTTGCTATTATGAATTTCGATCAGGTAAAAACAACACCGGCAGACCGCCGCAGGAGAATATGACGATGGAGCAGACAGGACAGCCGCCGCATCCGGGAGCAGTGCTGCGGAAAGAATTTATGGAGCCGTTCGGCATCACGGGGAACAAGCTGGCTTTGGCTCTGCATGTCACCGCGCCCCGCATCACCGAAATCATGAACGGCAAGCGTGGCATAACCGCAGACACGGCCCTACGGCTGGCAAAATGCCTCAATACGTCGGCAGAGTATTGGCTGACCCTTCAGATGCAGTATGACCTTGCCGCAGTCCAAAAGGCCATTGGCGAGCGTTTAGAGCGGGAAATCTTGCCAATCAGCCTTGAGCGGCAGGATAAGGAGGCAGAAGAATGATTCAGCCGGAAAGCGCATTCGTCATTCAGGATTTCATCAAAGCCCTTGAGCCGGTCATCCGTCGTGTTGTCCGCGAAGAGCTGCATCTGCTGGCCGAACAACAGACCAGAATTTTTCATCTCGACCCTGACAGCCCGCTGTATGCGGAGTTGGAAGAACTCAATGAGAGGAAAAAACACGGCGGGATTGAATTTGTGTCTCATGAGGAGGTATGGAAGTGAGCAGCTATGGGGCAATTTATGAAAAGCAGTTTGTCCGCAACCTGCAACGGTATTCCTCTTTGAAGGAACGAATCAGGAAAAAAGCCGAAACCGTGCTCAATGCCCCGTATCACAACACGGAAACGCTGGCCGACGCAGCCGGGCGGATGAATCTCAAAGGCTGCCGAAGTGTTCGGATAGACCGGAATTTCCGCATGGTTTTTGTCATCTGCGAAGAATGCCGCGCCATTCCAGAGTGCGAATTCTGCCTCTGCGATGATTTGCCTGATAAAACCGTTGTTTTTCTGACTGTTGCCCCGCATGACAAAGCCTATTTGGTGAAATAGCCGCTCATAGTCTATACGCCGGTGGAGGCCGTGGATTTCATCATCCGTTCCGTGGATGATGTTTTGCGCAAGGAGTTCGGGCGCGGCGTGTCTGATGAGAACGTCCATATCCTTGACCCGTTCGCAGGCACAGGCACCTTCATTGTCCAGCTCCTGCAAAGCGGCCTGATTCGGAAAGAGGATTTTCTCCGCAAGTACAAGGAGGAAATCCATGCCAATGAAATCGTTTTGCTGGCCTATTTCTTGGATTTGCTGCTCAGTGTGATCAATCTCAGCGTGCAGACAGTGGAGATTGTGGAGGGCTTGCCGAGGGTTAAATTTGAGGGCTGATCAAGCCGCAAACTTAACCGCCAGAAATGCCTTCGGGTTCTG
>WSSedL2TaDRAFT_1000037_pt1 | contig 12784 bp, 18 predicted proteins | sample WetSurSiteL2Tule_FD_9463 | JGI IMG/M metagenome (IMG submission 9463)
AATTTCAGGCACCGACCGCTCGTCGGTGTAGCACCGCTGCGCCTTGGATGAGCGGAGCACGACCACCCCCCGGCTAGACATCGGCGACCTCCCACGTCCGCGTGGTCACTGGAACACCCCACGCCTCTGCCGCGGAATAGTGCTCGCACGCATCAGCATCAACCGCCGAGCCTCCGTTCCCACCATCCTTTCCGGCCGATCTGGCCTAATGATGCCCTTCGCGCGGGCCAGCTCGCACATCACACAGCCGGCCGTGTGATACGTCGGCGCCCCGGACCTCGCGTGAGGGTTACACAACACGCGACCATCCTTCCTCCTGCGGGTAAAACTCATTTGACACCCACCTTCTCGCGACGGCCCCGCGCTTGCCGGTCAAACTCAGCGAGCGCACGCCGGATCTCCTCCGGTCGAGCCCCAGCCTTTCGCATGCCACGCGCGAACGCCACGCGAAAATGGACATACTCGGGGATTTTGACCATCCGGCCGACGTCGACGCTCATTGCCGCCCCCCTTTTTCCGCGCGCACGATTCGCCACTTCGGCCGATGGCGCCGCGGGTTGCCGTTGAAATCCAGGTCGCCGCGGGAGATACCCCGACAGATCGTGTAGGGCCCCATGAATAGGTTGGCGAGGGCAAAACAAAGGCGGCCGAGTTGCCATACCAACCAGAGCGGACCTGCAGGCAGGATTCCGAGAACGAAGAAGAGCACCGCGAGCGCGCGCCATGCCCGCGCCATCGACGTCATTGCGCACCCCCTAGCTCACGGACGCGCAAGTCATAGAGGCGCTTGCAGCGGGCCACGGTCACAGGATCGTTTGCAGAGTCCTCCGCCAACCGTTGCCACGCGAATTCGAACGCGTCCGCCGAGAGACGATGCGCCCAGCGCTTTTCCGCCGCCTCGGGATCGTGGTCGTTCGGCTGCTCGTCTTCTTCCGGGATTGCCGGCACGTTGTCGCAGGTGAGCGAGCAGCCGCCATCACCGGCCGCCGCCGCCGCCCTGCCGTGACCCGAACACCAGATCGAGCCCTCGACGCGTTCGAGGCAGCAACCGAACCTCGCGCACTTCCGGGTGCGCTCGATGCAAGCCGGACAGACGCACCCGGCGGCGTCGCAATCACACCCCTCAAGGTGCGTCTGTTCGGCCCGCCAGTGAAGCGAGCAACACTCACACGGGCGCCCGTCGTGGCAGCAGTTGCATTCAACCCCGAGATCGTTCCGCGGATCGCCCACTGGCCAGCGCCACGTCTTCCACTCATCGTCGAGCCGCACCGGGATCGACACCGAGCAATAGGGTACCTCTACCCGCAACAGGACCCGCCCCACACCGCGCCCCGTCTTGGCAGCGGTGACGACACGTCCACCCAGCCAACAGCCGCCGCCATCCTCAACCTCTATCCGGTCGCCCACCTCTGGCGCCCGCTGGGCCACCTTTGGACCACGGACCTTTTTAGTCAGCGTTACAGGCTCGGCTTGAGACACCGGTGAGACATCACCCTGCGCAGATGTTCCGGTCTGCCTCTTGTTTTCCTCTGATTCCGCTACGTTAGCAGTAGCGACCCCAACGGGATTCGAACCCTTGTTCATGGCGCCCTCTCCTTTGACAGTTGTGATTTCACGTACTTACGAGCTAGCGACTGTGGATAACCGCCCAAAAAGAGACATCGATGGGACACGCGGCGAGCCAGAGTCGGTCACCCGGACGATACGCGAAAAAGGGTATATGCACAAGAGGGGCCGAGTTTTCGCGCCCTGTTTCGCGCCTCTCACGGCGACCGTGCCGGCCAGTCACGCCACAGTGTAGTGAAAAGGCAACGGCCCGAGTCGACGCTAAGGCCGACCGGGCCGTTGATTGTCGGGATTCCAGCCTTACCCGTCGTGGCGCGTCCGCGGTCACGTTGACTCTGCCTAAGAGGACCTTAACCGCGAACACCCGAAAGGTAGCACGAACCTGAAGAAAGCACACCTATCCGATTGACGACCAAGGGCCAGAACCCCTCACTGGTGGGTCTTGCGCGGCGGCTTGATGGCACAGCTTTTCGGGACCCGGCCCTGCCTTCGTGGCCCACAAGTGTTCACGTGCATAGCGCGACTCGAATTGCACGTTCCCGTTCTCCATTGCGCGTTCTTGCCTCATTTTCTAGACCTTTCCGCGTTTCCGCCTGTTAGCTAACGGTTAGCTAACAAAGGGTCCTACCTACCTACCTACCTACCCTTCTGGAGCCGCTTTTTGCTCACGCGCGTGCTCGCATGCGCGTTCGCCGCTTGCGCCGCAGCCTTGGCTCGTTCGCGGCGCACACGTCCGGACTTGCGCCCGGCGGCACGCTTGCGCTCCATGTGCCTGGCAGCTTTCTCGGCACGCTCGATGATCCACCCGTTCGTCTTTTGCCAGTCCCAAATCTCATCAAGCGATCCCGTCACCAGGCCGCAGCGACGCCATAGGTCGCGCAGATCTTCCCAGGCAGACGGCCAGCGCACAGCCCTGGCCAAGGCCGGCCACCATTGCGACAACTGCCCCTTGGTGCAGTAGCGTTTCAGCCAAACGACCGCGCGATAGTAGTATAGATCCCCTGCGTCGTCAGTTAGAGCGCGTAGGTTGTCTAGTTGCGGGGATGCATCCGCGTCGCAGGACACCGCGACCCACAGACCGTGTGCGCGAGGCATGGACGCCACCTATCGCGGCGAACGTTCGTCCTTGCAGACCACAATCTCAATCGACCGTTCGAGCAGAACCGCAGCCTCGGCCGAGAGCGAGCGACGGTTACGCTCGGCAATGGCAACAAGCTGTTCGTGGTGCTCTACCGAGATTCGAATGCCGTTGATTTGCACCCTCGTGGGTGTCTTCGGTGTCGTGGTGGACATACCGCAACAGTACCCCATCGGTAACAAAGTACAACTAGTTTGCTACATAAAAGTACAATCTCGTAACACACGTCACGGAAACGACTTGCGAGAGCTTTACCTCACGCGTTGGGAAAGGATGACGAACAGGGCGGCGAGGGTTGAGACCACGGCCGCCGCCGCGGAGATACGCGACGACGCGGGCGTGCGCGAGGCCACATGGGCGCGAAAACTCTTCTTTTCGATTTCCGCGCCCCTACTGTCACTTGTCGGCTGGATGAACCGTCGCCCAACCTGCCAGGCCCACAGCGACGTCGCCAAGCCAGCTTACAGACGGGAACGCTTTCGAGAGACCGAACGCCGCAGCGGCACCAACATAGGTCAGGATGCGAGACCACTTCATGCGCTTTACCTCACGTGCTGGGAAAGGATAACGAACAGGGCAGCGAGGGTTGAGACCACGGCCGCCACCGCGGAGATACGCGACGACACCGGCGCGCGCGGACCTCGCCGCACTTCCTCTGCCGCGCAATGGGCAGCGAGGGTTTCAGCGACACGGTCGAGCTTACCTTCGATACGTTCCAAACGCTGGCCGACGCTCGTCACGCGCACACCTCCGAGCGCGGACAAGCGCAGTCATCGTCATCACCTCGGCCCGGAGTTGCCGCTGTATCGCCGGGCTGCGCGGAAACTCCTTCACCGGCCGACGACACGCGCAATGGACGCAGGATGTACCAGCAAAGCCCGACGGCAATCAGCAACACTACAATTTTCATGGGGCACCTCGGATGCCTGCGACGACGTCCGCAACCTGATCGATTTCGTTGCGGTACTTCCACCAGGTTTTTGCCGCAGTCCAGTGGCTCACGACGACGAACACCGCGACACCGACGATAATCCAGGCGCACGCCTCGCGAGGTTCCATGGGTCAGGGCCGCTTTACGAACACCAGGATCGCCACCGCCGCTAGCGCGGCCCAAAACCACAGGCTTAGCCCTTGCCCAACCTCCTGTTGAATGGACACCTCGCCGACGTTCGCCATGAGGGCAGGTGTCGGGCCGATGTCCAGTGCGGTCGGTTCGAATCGTCCCGCGTTCATTTTCATAACGACGCCCCTCCCGAGGCTTTCTTGTACTTCGACACCAAGACTAGGCCAACGCCCGCTAGAACCCAAATCCACCACGTTCCACCGATGAACGAGCCCGCGACTTTCGAAACGGCGTTCGCGACCTTGCCGGTCACCGTCGCGCAGGCCGCGATAACCTCGTCGGCCAGCTCAGCTAGAAACGACGTCGAGAAATTCTCGTCGATGTACTGGACAGCGACGGACGTGGTCGACACGCACATGCGGAACTTGGTCAGAAGGTCGGACGGCAAGAGCGCGTCGGTCGCAGGGTATTGCGGGAAATACTCGCCCAAGCGCACGTTCGAGGAGTCAAGGTACTGGCGCGCGGTCGTGATGCTGCCAGCGTCGAGCCCGAGGCCCTCGGCGAGCCCGGTCGAATCGTATCCGTCGAGCGTGCCATAGGCACCGCTTAGCGCCTTGGTCATTGCACCGAACGCGAGACGAGCTTGGTTGCCCGTCGTGGTGTCGGGGATCTGGTTTGCCAGGGCTTTACCATAGAGCTGCGCCATCGGGTCACCTTCCGTTGACGGTCATCCCCTCGCCCGAGGCATCGACGGTGCCGATAACCTTGGTCGTCTTTCTGGTCACGAGTAAGACGACGATGAGCACGGCCGCCACGATGAGCAAGCCGCGATAGTGGTTGGTCACGAAGGCGGGTGTTTTCATGAGGACACCGATGCAGAGACAGAGATCGGGCGCTTTGGACCCAGGGTGACGTAGACACTGCCACCGGCGTGGCCGTCGGCGAAATAGACATCGCTGTTGGGCGCCACAGCGGCACGAGTCCAGGTTCCGGTCAACGTGCCCACAGAGGCGAAGCTGCCCGCACCGCCGTCGCGCAGGTAGATGCGGCCACTGTTGGCGTTGCCGAAAAGGATGTCTCCATTGGCGGCAGCGACCGAGGCAAACCACTGCCCGGTGACGGCGCCGACGGCCGCGAAGTCGCCCGTGCCGCCGGCACGAACGTAGATGTTGCCGCTCGGTCCGCAGCCGAAATACACGTCGCCATTGGGGGCGATGCAGCCAGTTTCCCAGTTGCCCGTCACGGTGCCGACCTGTTCGAAGTCGCCGGTCCCTCCGGCGCGCACGTAGATACCATCCGTGTTTGCCGCAAAATAGACAGTGCCACCGGGACCCGCCAAGCCGGTTTCCCAGTTTGCGGTCAGGTAGACCGGACCCACGGCCGCAAAGTCGCCCGCTCCACCAACCCGCACATAGATGCTTCCGCCCGAGTCCGCGAAGTAGACCTTGTCGTCGGACGCGACCACAGCCGAATACCAGTACCCGGTCAGTGTGCCGACAGCGGCGAAGCTGCCCGTGCCTCCGGTGCGGACGTAGATGGGCCCATTGTCGCCATCACCGAAGTACACGTCCCCGCCCGGGGTGACGACCGCGCCTTGTTTGTACCAGGCCCCGGACACGGTGCCGACGGCGGTGAAGTCACCCACACCGCCGGTCCGCACGTAGATGTGCCCGCCCGAATCTCCGAAGTACACGTCCCCATTGGGCGCGACCACCGCGACCGTCCATGTTCCGGTGAGGGCCCCGACGGCAACAAGATCGCCCTTGCCCGCGGCCCGCACGTAGATGTGCCCTGCGTTGACGGCGAAATAGAGATCGCCATTCGGGCAAGCGACCGACGCTGACCAAGCACCGGTCGTCGCTCCGACCGCGGCAAAGTTTCCCCGCAGCATTAGGGCAGAACGCCTTTCACCGTGACGGCGATGTCCGCCGGTTGGGTTGCACCCACGGTCGACACCAGTGTGATGATGGACCCCGCGGCGATAGCTTGGCCACCACCCGGGATTGTACCCACGATGGTCACCGCGGTCGAACCCGTGGTCCAGTGGAGTTCAACCAACATGACCCCGTTGATGCGCAATTCCCAGGTTGCATTAGCGGTAGCCGCCACGGCGAGCACGCCATCGACAGCGAGAAGCTGGAAAGATCGGGCGGCCTTGTGCTGGAACACCAGCACACCCGTCCCGTCCGGTTGTCCGGCAACGAAACAGGCAAGGTCGTAAGGCACCGTCGGCGTCGTGCCGTCCGCACCTTTGATGTTGATGGCGATGGTCCAACCTCCACCACCCTTGGTGTAGACGTCGCCGGTCGCCGTGCGCAGGTAAAAATCCCCCACGCTGCCAAGGCCACTGCCTGGCACACCAGCCCCCTCGAACCACAGCGAGCCACTGGTACCATCCGCGCCCGGATTGCCCTTAATGTTGAGGACAATGGTCCATGCGCCGTCGGATCCCTTGACGTAGATGTCGTCGGTCGTGGTCCGCAGGTAGAAGTCTCCCGTCCGACCGAGAGCGCCCCCGGGAACCGCAGCACCGACATACCAGACGGTGCCGTTGCCACCGAGCCCGAGGATGCCGCCAAGAAGTGTGGTCACGCCAGCCATGGATCAAGGCTCCGATGCAAGGGGTTGCCCGTCGGCCGATACCTGCGCCGACGGAAGAAAAACCACCAGGGTTGAGACGTCGCCCAAGAACACCGGCGCGAGCCCGGCATCGATCCACTCTTGCACCTTGGGGTGCCCGAGCAGGAAATCCTCGAACTTCCGATAGCCGGTCATGTGCACGAACTTGGCCGCGCCATAGGTGGGATCGGGCAGTTGCCCGGCAAGGATGGACTCGGCGACATAGAGATCGTCTTCGTGGATCTCGTCGCAGCCGAGCGGCCCGCCGCCATCGGTGGCATAGCGCCGCCCGGCCTGCTTGCCGAGCGTGCCGGGGTTGACGGTGACCGTGTGGCGAATGCTCCAACCGTGCGCGCTGGCATCGTTGCGGCACACCCATTGGATCGCCGTCTTCTCTCGCTCAGCCGCGCCCGAATGCTCGGAGGCCGACACGCGCGCGAGCAGCACGGCATCCTCGGCCACATCGCGTCCCATCGCCGCTCTGACCTGCGCGACGATATCGTCGACGGATTCAACGAGCGAGCCGTCGGGGTTGAGATGGGACGTGGTGAGCTTCTTCCCGCGGCCGACGAAGCGCCGCACGACTTGCACGGGGCTATCACCCATGAAGAACCACCACGCGGCGAGCCCCACCACCGCGAACCACAGCGCCGTCTTGTGCCACGGTTTCACGCGCCCCCGACGACGTAAGGCGAGGCGAGCGCGAGCGGCGGCGCCTTCGACATTTCGAGCGACTCGATGATTTCTTCGGCCAGCCCCGAGCAACCAAGGCGCTCGTTCGGCATGACCTCAAGCGCGGCGACGATGTCCCACGAGCAAGCCACCGACGGATCGGCGACCGCCGCCAGCTCGCCGGACACTTCGAGACGGATGCCGTCGGCCCCGGTCACCAGCTCCGCGCCGTCAGGGACAGCGCCACCGCGCAACCAAACCTGCGCCGCGGGCAGGTCGCCCACGACGTGCACCACACCCAGCTCATCACGCCGCAAGACCTTCAGCGCACACGATGCCGACGCCCAACCCTCGCCATCGACCCCGGCGAGAGTCCTGCCGGGATCGTAACTCCCGTCGGCGACCCTGGCAGCCCACCACGCCGAGCGCCGGAAGAACACGACCGGCATGTAGCGCATGCGACCGTCGAGCCCGAACACATCGAAGGCCCAGACGCCCGACGCAGGCTTGGTCACCACGAGAGACGCGGCGACGATGTCCACGCCACCAAACACGGGACTCGGCCAGTAAGGCGAGACGGCCCCGCCGACGACGGCCGCGGTTTGCGGACCCGTGGTCATCAGGTCGAGCGTCGCGAAGTCGTTGACCGCCCCGCCGCCGGGAATCGCCGTGCACGCGAGACGCAGAGAGAGCTTGGACAAGACCAAGTCAACCCCACGAAACGGATCGGTCACCTCGTAGGTCACCGACACGACCTTTTTCCCGAGCGCGTTCCCGGTCCACTCGGAAAAACGCGCGGTGAGATCGTTCAGGCTGGCGGGCAGGTTGCTGGCGATGAGCGAGGCCGTCAAGGTCAACTCGTCATCGAGGGTCAACGTGATATCGACCGCGCCGTGACTGAGAGAGCCGACGCCCTTGGTCCACGGATCGGCCACGCCAGCGACGAGCACCTCACGCGCACGGCCCGGCCGATCGATGCGCGTCGGCCGCGTCTGGCCGATGTCCCAGCAACGAATCACCTCGCCCATCAGTTTTCCCCGCCGATGCTCGAATCGGTGCCGTAGACGATGTCAGGGGAATAGCTGCTCGTCTCGCCCGAGCCGCCGCCCTTGGTCGCGTTGCCGTAGACCTTGCCGCCAGCGGTGAGCAGGTTGGCGATGCCGGTCAGCCAGCCAGCCGCGCCCCCGTAGTTGTTCACCGTCGCGGACGTCTGCTTTTGCCGTTCCTGCGCGAGGAAGAGCAGCACGAGCAGTACCGCGGCTCCGATGAGAATCCATGTTGTCGTCTTACTCATGTCGTTACGCCCCCGTGAAATACGAAACGATGGTACCCACGATGCCCGTCATTGCCCGAGCGTTCGAAACCTGTTGCATGTGCGCCGCCGCCGCCGCTTCCCGTCGGCGAACGTTTCGCCAGACCAAGAACAAGGCCACCGCCATCGCCAGCGCTACCAACCATTGGTCGCGAGTCACCAGGGCCACCAATCGGAGGTCCCCGCGGTGAGGATGGACTTTATAGTGTCACCCACGTGGCCCTCCGTCACGTTGGTGATGGGCTTGCTTAGCGCATCGTCGACGGTGTCCCCGACGTATGGAATCTTCTGGATGTAGTGGCTCACGTAGCGCGACGTCGAGTCAAGGGCACCAGCGGCCCCTGTCGACGTCGGCGTTGCGAGCGCCGCTTGGGCAGCCACGCTGCGCTTGTAAAGCACGAAGGCGAGGAACGCGGCCAGCGCAACGAGCAGGATCGTAATGGTGCTGGTCTGTTCCATTGGTCAGATGCCCAACACGTCCGAGAAACCACCCGTGCCGATTGAAAGCAGGGTACCCTTGACGTCGCCGTTCCTGATGTTCGCAATGGGCTTGTTCAGGGCCCGGTCGAGGTATCCGCCGCCCGGAATGCTGCTGTAGATGCTGCTCGAATAAGATCCGGCCGACGGTCGCGACGGCTCCGGCGACGGCGACGGCACAGCGCTACCGCCGCCAGCACTCGACGCCCCCGACACCGACGCGGCGGCACCGCGCTTGTAGAGCATGAAGAGCAGGAACGCGGCCAGCGCGACGAGCAGAACGGTCAGGATGTTGTTGTTTTGCACCGGTGTGGTCCTCAACGAATCATGTAGGTAGCCTCGGTCTGCTGTTCCTTGGGAATCTGCGCCGTTAGGTCAATCTCGATAAACGCCGACGGGTCCGGAAGTGCCACGGCCGGCGGCGACGAGCCCGGCGAATAGGACTCGCCGGTGTCCGGCCTGTACCAGCCACCGTCGCCGGTGCGGTACCATCCCGGATAGCGCGGATCGTCCACCGACCGGAGCCCCCGGACCGACGCATCCACCCCACCCCATGCCCCCTTCAGATCGGTCACCACCAACGTTCCATTGGCTTCCGAGCGCTCGGTGCGGATCGGCGTTGGAAACGACGTCGCCACATAGGGCAACCCGGTGTCCGTGAAACCCGACCTCGTAAGACCCTGCGCCGCGATGCTCTTGCTGTAGTCCAGAGTCGCGACTTGGCGAGGCTGCCTCGAACGCAAGTAGATCCACACCAGGACCGCCAGCGCGGCCAAGAGCACCCAATGCCTGCGTTCGAGCGCCATCGCCTCGACCTCGACCTACGCCATCCGCTGGGACTTGTAGTCGCCTGGCATCAGCCCGCCGGATAGCCGCTGAATCTCGGCGATGGTCGCCTGGTTGAGGAAGCGCATCGACTGAAGCACCGTCGCGTGCGTGGTGGACGGCGTCGACGTATACGTGAAATCGATGGGCAACTCGAACCCGTTGCCCTTGGGCGCGCCCATCGCATCCAGGGTCATGTCCAGGCCCGGCTGGATGAGGGGCAAGAACTTGAGTCCGGCGTTGTCGTTGCCCGTCGGCGTGGTTCCCATCACGTAGTTTCCATTGTCTGCCATCGCGCGAGGGGATTGGCCGTAGCGCTGAGCCGCGATGCGGTCCATCGCGAATTGCAAGACGTTCTGGCAATTCGAGATGCCGAGCTTCGGCGAGTTGATAGACAGGATATTGTCGATTGCCTGATTTCCCCCGAGCCCGAGAAGATTCGACAGCAGGTAGACACCGCAGAGGTAGTCGACCGGCGCAGTGCCCGAGGCATTCACCTCGCCGAACCGGCGCAAGGTGAACGTCGTTGACCCGCCGATGTTGTTCTCCAAGAGCCACTGGGCCAGCACCGGAAGGTGCCACCGGGTGTTCTTCACAACCGGAGTCACAACCTTGAGCGAGGCCCCGGTGCCGCTGAACACGGCAGCGGTCGAGAACTGCGCCAGCGCCGTGGTCGGTGCGAGCGTAACCGTGATTTTCATCTGGTTAATGATTCCCAGCCAGAGGGCCGACGCAATCGGGCTGCGCGACCATCGCTGCGCGTGCGGAAATTCGTAGTGCCGCACGACCGCCAGGGTATTCGTCCCCGACGGACTAGGGACCGTCACGGTCGCAACGGGCGTATCGGCGCCGCGGTTGAACCCGAGGCCGACGAATTCGATCAGGTGCTTCAAGATCGCTCCGGTGCCGACGGTCTTGTCGAGGATTGTTCCGAGCAGGTTCGAGTGCATCTGAACCGATTCCAAGATCGGAGCCAGATGGTCGTCGGTCAGAGCGTGGCTACCCGTATACGTATTCTCGACGGTGCCGCTGATTTGAATCTTCTGCGACGTCGCACAAAGGGGGCGACCGTCGGGCGCATTGGGCACACTACCGTCGACGAAGAAGTCGAACGACTGCGCCGACGCACCCTGAGTGAAGGTCTGCGTCTTGGAACCATTGGCGAGCTTCGCTTCGACGATATCCGGTGCGGGAAAAGCCACGAGGCCCATCACGCCAGCGCCGGCCGCACCGGCCAACAGGGTCAGCACGTGCGACACCCATCCGCCCGAGCTAGCCGCGTGGACGATGGGCTTTGCACAGCACACGGCCGCCTCGACGTGGCCCGCGCCGACCGCCAGCCCGAAGAAGATCGCCACGACAGCCACGGTCACGTTCAGCCATTTCGCCAACGTCGGGTGAATGCCTCCGACAGCTTGGGCAATCTGGCCTCGGTAGCGGATGGTCAGAAAGACTCCAACAAACACCAGCGCCGCCAGCCAAATGTAATGGCGCTTTCCAGCGCTCGCGATGTCCTTCAATCCCGCGGTGACTTCAGCCATTGTTCAAACCTTTCGCCGTTTGGGTCATGTTCCCGACAAGGCTAGAGCCAACCGGACACCGACGGTGGTAACGAACATTCACCGACGGTGGCAGCACGAGAAGTGGTGACGGTGCGCCCGGCCGAGCGCTCGGAGCGCACAAAAAAAAGAGCACCCGGATCGCTCCGAGCGCTCAAAGGTGGCCGCACCGTCGGCTAACTATAAATCGTCCGGTCCCATTCCCGGCCCTGGCAGAACAAGACGAATTCCCCTCGCTGCAAGGTTCGGAGCACCGCCGGACCGTCCGCGTCCAGTCGGAACTTGTCGCTCGCAGCGTCGGCAGCGAGCGATTCGAGGTGGAATTGCGCCACACACCTCGTAAGTACCTTGCATTCCGTGGGTAGTTGCTGCGGGATTTGCGTTGTCCAACAGGTTGAGATTTTCTGCGACGTCCCCTCTCGCAAAAAGAGTGGGAATAGCGCGGGCGACGGTTCGCCGTTCACCTTGGGGCCAGGCGTGAATTGCGCAAAGCCGTTAGTCCCCTTGAACACCTCGTCAGCCACGACCACAAGCCCTTCGCCGCCCTCCTTCGCCACCTCGTGCACAGCCAGCGCCACCTCGCAAACCTCTTGCAAGGTCGGCTGTCGGCGCCAATCCTGCCCGTTGAAGACGATCGCGCGCTCGGTCGCGTAGCGCTCGCCCGAGCCCAAGAACTCGTCGAGCGATGCGCACGGAGCGCCCTCGTATTGGAGCACTCCCGGCTTCTTTACGTCATGGATGAGCACGTAATCGGCCAGCCCCTTGGTTGCGGCGACGGTCAAAAGCTCTTTGGTGAAGTAGGTTTTTCCGAACCTCGGGGAGCCCACCGCGCCGAATGTGAATCCCTCGCCGTCGGCGAGCGCATCGGCGAGGATGATTTCTATCGCTCGCGACCGCGGCGCCCTTTGGATGGTCCGGCTTTCGGTCCGGACGAGCGGCGTGGCCGAGCCAACCGAGGCACGGCGCGCCGGTTTCGGCGCGCTCGCGACTTCTCGGCATTCTTCCTCTTTCGCCACCTTTCGCGGCATTCCCAGCACAGTCCGTCGTGCGACCTTGGACCTACGCATGTTGCTTCGCATTCATCACACTCCCATCTGCCCCGCTCGCGTCCGGTTGGAGTGAGCTTTGGGTCAATTCCAGACTCAGCTCGGATTCGCCTGAATCGCCGACAAAACGCGGCGAATCGGCATGGCTCTGGACCACTGCAGGCGTCTGGCATTCGGCAACCTCTTGCGCTTCACCCGGAGCGCTCGGAGCGCTCGACGGGGCAGGGGTGGCGGGCAGCTTGTCCGCCTTGCCCTTGTCCTCTTTGGCCAACTTCTTGGCGCCTACGAACATCGACAGCCACAGAAACAGCGTCGCGACCAGCAACGCTACCGCTGGGTGCATTTCCAGCCGCGGCACGTAATGCCCGAGCGACTGGTGATAGCTTTTCTCCCACCGCTTTTCCCACACAGGGTCAGGGTCGAGCGGCTCGCGTCCGGCTTTCCGGATCGACCACTTACAGCCGCCTTCCACAAGTTCCGGCACGGCCGGCAGAAGCCACTCAGACA
>WSSedL2TaDRAFT_1000038_pt1 | contig 12756 bp, 11 predicted proteins | sample WetSurSiteL2Tule_FD_9463 | JGI IMG/M metagenome (IMG submission 9463)
TTTTTTGCGGCGTTGAACAGCTCGTTGTTGCGCCTGCTTGGGCCGATAGCCACGAAGTCCACAATTACGCTGCAATTCTCGACCGATAGTTGATCTGTTTCGGCCAAGAGGCAATTGCTGATTTCTTACTTGAATTCACAACAGACTGAACCACCCCCGGCCTCCTCAGACCGGCTCCATCCCTCCCACATCCGTTCCTGCTTGACAACACATCGCCCAGCCATTACATCTTTCTCCATCACCAATGCGCAGCATTTCTCGTCCGGGCCGCGCAGGCCGGGCGAAGAATCGAACCAGATACAGGAAAACCATGAAACGTTCAACGCAGTTCCTTTCCGCCGCCTGCTGTCTGCTGCTGGCTCTGTCCGGCTGCAAGGGAGAGGAGGGCGGCGCGGATCATCCGGCCCGCGAGAGCCATAAGACGGTCAAGGCGGCGGTTGCCGAGGCCAAGATGACCGATGAGCCGGTTTTTCATGAGGCGGTGGGCACGGTGCGGGCCGAGGCGACCGGCGTGATTGCCGCCCGGACGATGGGCACGGTGCTTTCGTTCAAGGTGCGCGAGGGTGACCGGGTCAAGCAGGGCGATCTGCTCCTAGTGATTGGCGACGCGCAGCTCCGCGACCGGATTCAGCAGGCAGAGGCGGCGGAGCGAGAAGCCAGAGAAGCGGTCAAGGCGGCAACTGCGGCCAAAGAAGCGGCCTCGGCAAGGGCCGATATTGCGGGCACCACTTTGAAGCGGCAGCAGTCGTTAGTTGTGCAGAATGTCGGGCCGCAGCAGAATCTCGATCAGGCGGCGGCGGCCCAGCGCGAGGCTGCGGCGGCCCGTTCGCAGGCGGAAAAATCCATCCAGGCGGCAGAGGCGCGGCTCGCGCAGGCCGAGGCGACGGTGCGGATTGTCAAGGCGGACAACGCGGTGCTGGCTCCGTATGACGGCGTGGTCATTGCTCGGCTGATTCAGCCCGGCTCGCTGGCCAATCCGGGCGCGCCGCTGCTCACGCTGGAGAAAACAGAGGCCTTCCGGGCCGATGTGAGCGTGCCGGACAGTCTGGCAGGCAAGATCAAGGCCGGTGATGCGCTGCGCATCGCGGTGCCGGACGCTGCGCCGGAGCCTTTTGCGGCCAAAGTGCTGGCTGTTGAGCCAACTGCTGACCCGAAAACGCGCACGTTCATTGTGCAGGTGAAGCTGCCTGAAGTTCCGGGCCTGCGCTCCGGCCTTTTTGTCCGCGCCTACATCCCGACCGGCACGGCCAAGACCATTCTTGCCCAAGAAACTGCCTTAGTGCGCTACGGCCAGTTGATCGGCCTCTTTGTGCTCGACAACGAGCAGCGCGCCCGCTTCCGTTTAGTGCGGCCCGGCGCGGTTGCTGAGGGCCGGGCTGAGATTCTGTCCGGCCTCAAGGCAGGTGAACGCTTTGTCAGCCAGCCCACGCCGGAGCTGGCTGACGGTGATCAGGTGGAGGCTGCCCAATAATGAGCCGCCATATCGAGCCTTCCGGGAAAATTGCCACTATTGACGGAGCAGCGTGATGCAAGCCTATGCCTATAATCTGACCGTGCAGCAGAAAGGAACGCTGACGCTGCGCAATCTTCCCTTCAGCGCAGGGGAAGAAATTGAAGTCATCATCATTCCTCGCACAAAACATGCGCAGCAGGACAACGAACGCTATCCTTTCTGGGGCAAGCCAGTCGTATATCTCGATCCGACTGAGCCGCTGCCTGAAGCAGACTGGGAGGTGTATCAGTGATCATTTTAGACACCCACATCTGGGTCTGGTGGATTCATCGTGAGCCTCGGCTGACCGACCGGATGCGGGAACAGATTCAAGCGCATGAAGATGATGGGCTGGGAGTCAGCATATTTTCATGCTGGGAGGTCGCAAAACTTGTCGAGATCAAGAAACTGTCCCTTCATTGTCCGCTTGAGGAGTGGCTGGACACCGCCCTTGCTTATCCGGGCATCCAGCTTCTCGACCTCAGTAAAGAAATCATCGTTGAATCCACCCGCCTGCCGGGAGAATTCCATCGTGACCCGGCAGATCAAATCATTGTCGCCACCGCCCGCATTCATGATTGTCCGCTGCTCACCGCAGACAGCAAGATTCTGCACTACCCACATGTCAAGCTGCTATGATGACCTACTGCATCCATTGCTTCCGCTTCATGTTCTCTATCGTTGTCCAGCCCACGCCGGAGCTGGCCGACGGTGATCAGGTGGAGACTGCGCCATGAGCCGCCGCATCGGCCCTTCCGGCAAGATCGCCGCCTTTTTTATTGATTCCAAGCTCACTCCACTGATCATCATCGCCTCTTTATTGCTTGGCTTGGGCGCAGTGATCGCCCTGCCGCGCGAAGAAGAGCCGCAGATCATTGTCCCGATGATTGACATCTTTGTCGGAATGCCGGGCGCAGGCAGCCGGGAGGTGGAAACACGGGTGACGAAGCCGATGGAGAAGCTGCTCTGGGAAATCCCAGGGGTGGAGTACGTCTATTCCACGTCGAGCAGCGGCATGTCCATGGTGATCGTCCGCTTCAAGGTGGGGGAGAACGAAGAGAACGCGATTGTCCGCCTCCAGTCGAAGCTGCGCTCCAACTACGATCTGATCCCGCCCAATGTCACTGAGCCGCTGATCAAGCCGCGTTCGATAGACGACGTGCCTATTTTGGCCCTGACCTTGCACGGCAGGCAGACCGACCATATCACCTTGCGCCGGATCGCCGCTGAGGTGGAGGACGCGGTCAAGCAGGAGCCGGATGTCTCCGCCACCGGGCTGATCGGCGGTGAAAAGCGCACCGTGGAAGTGCGCTTAGACCCGGCCCGGACAGCCGCGCGCGGCCTTGATTTCAGCCGGGTGGCCGCTGCGCTGACTCAAGCCAACCATGAGGCCGATGCTGGGGCCTTTCTGTCACCAAGCGAAGGCAATGTGCGGGTGCATGTCGGCGGTTTTCTCCGCGATGTGCGCGATATAGAGGGCCTGGTGGTCGGTGTGCAGAACAGCCGCCCGATTTTTCTCCGTGATGTGGCCACGGTGGCGGAAGGCAATGAGACTCCGACCCAGCACGTCTTCTTTGCCGCTGGCCCGGCAGCCAAAGCGCAGAGCCAGCAGGGTCTGGAACCGGCAGTGACCTTGACTGTGGCCAAGCGCAAAGGCGCGAATGCGATCAGTGTGGCGGAAAAAGTGCTTGAGCGGGTGGAAAGTCTGAAGGGCAAGGTCATTCCGCACGACATCACCGTCAGCATCAGCCGCAATTACGGCGAAACAGCCAAGGAAAAATCGGATGAGCTGCTCCTGCACATGGGCATTGCCATTGTCAGCGTCACCTTGCTGATCTGGCTGACCCTAGGACTGCGCGAATCCGGCGTGGTGGCCCTCGCCATCCCGGTGACGCTGGCCCTGACCTTGACGGTGTTCTATCTGCACGGCTACACACTCAACCGCATCACCCTTTTTGCCCTGATTTTCTCAATCGGCATACTGGTTGATGACGCAATTGTGGTGGTCGAGAACATGGTGCGCCACTTCCGCCTGCCGGAGAACGCAGGCCGTTCGCGGGTGAGCGTGGCCGTGGAGGCGGTGGACGAAGTCGGCAACCCGACCATCCTCGCCACTATGACCGTGATCGCCGCCATTCTGCCGATGGCCTTTGTCGGCGGCCTGATGGGGCCGTACATGCGGCCTATCCCGGTTGGCGCGACAGCGGCGATGGTCTTTTCCCTGCTGATCGCCTTCATTGTCACGCCCTGGGCCAGCCTGCGCCTGATCAAGTCCGGCGGCGCAGGGCACGGCGAGCATAAAGAAGACCTGATGACCCGCCTTTACCGCCGTGTCATGGGCAGCATTCTCCATCACAGCCTGTACCGCATCCTGTTTCTCCTCGCTGTAGCTGCGCTGCTCGCCGCCTCGTGCTGGTTAGTCGCTGTCGGCCTAGTGAAGGTCAAGATGCTGCCGTTCGACAACAAAAGCGAGTTTCAGGTCATCCTCGACATGCCGGAGTCAGCCAGCTTGGAGGAGACGACCGCGACAGCCGTGGAGATGGGGCGCAGCCTCGCCGCTGTGCCGGAGGTGACGGATTATCAGATTTACGCAGGCACGGCTGCGCCGCACAACTTCAACGGTTTAGTGCGCCACTATTATCTGCGTCAGGGCGCGAACGTGGCGGACATTCAGGTCAATCTGGTCGGCAAAAGCGGGCGCAAGGAGCAGAGCCACGAAATCGCCAAGCGGGTGCGGCCCCTGCTGACGGCCATCGCCCAACGCCACGGGGCGCGGGTCAAAGTGGCAGAAGCCCCGCCCGGCCCGCCGGTGCTCTCAACCCTTGTTGCTGAGGTCTATGGCCCGGATTATCAGCGGCAGAAAGAGCTGGCCCTGCAAATCCGCCAGATTTTTGAGCAGACCGAGGGCGTGGTGGATGTGGACTGGTACATGGAGGAGGGGCAGAGCCAGCACAATTTCGAGGTGGACCGCGAGAAGGCGGCGATCAACGGCGTGAGCGTGCAGCAGGTCGCCGAGACGCTGGCGGTCGTCATGCAGGGCAAACAGGTCGGCATCCTCCACGATCCGCCGGAGAAAGAGGATGTGGACATTCTCCTGCGTGCGCCCTTCGCACAACGCTCCGGCGTGGAGCGTCTTCAGGAGGTGCAGGTCACAGCGGCGGACGGCTCGCTCATTCCTTTGGCCAGTTTGGTGCGCACGAAGAAAACTGAGGCAGACCGCAGCGTCTATCACAAGAATCTGATGCCGGTGGTGTATGTCACCGGCGATGTGGCGGGCGCAAAAGAGAGTCCGGTGTACGCCATCTTGGAGATGCAGAAGAAAATAGCCGCGCTCAAGCTCCCTGAAGGCTACGAAATTGCCCAGCACACCGCAGGCCTGCCGGAAAGCTCGGCCCGCCTGTCCATGAAATGGGACGGCGAGTGGCACATCACCTATGAAGTCTTCCGCGATTTGGGTCTGGCCTTTGCTGTGGTGCTCCTCCTGATCTTTGTCTTAGTGGTCGGCTGGTTTCAGTCCTTCACCACGCCCTTCACGATCATGACCGCGATTCCTTTTTCGCTCATCGGCATCCTGCCTGCGCACATGGGGATGAACGCCTTCTTCACCGCGACCTCGATGATCGGTTTTATCGCAGGCGCGGGCATTGTCGTGCGCAACTCGATCATTCTCGTGGACTTCATCGAGCTGCGCCTGAGCGAAGGAATGCCGCTTGACCAAGCTGTGATTGATGCGGGCGCGGTGCGCTTCCGGCCGATGGTGCTCACTGCGGCTGCGGTGGTGGTCGGAGCCTCAGTCATCCTCTTCGATCCCATCTTCCAAGGGCTTGCCATCTCGCTGATGGCGGGCGAAGTGGCCTCACTGCTCTTCTCAAGGATGACCGTGCCGATATTGTACTTTATGGAGAAGGGGTGGGAGAGGAGGCGATTCGAGAAAATCGTCTGAGTGTCTAAAGGAGCGGCAACTTACAGTTGAGTTGTCTGGTTGCCGCTCTGCCGATGGCAGTTTAATTCAGGATTCATTTAGGATTCCGACCCAGATTCTAAAATCGCAACGAGTGCTGAAGTGTCAATAACCATTATTCCGGCAAACCTTGTTCATTATACCCAAGGATTTGATCCGGCGTGCGATTGTCTAACAGCGGCAGTGCTGCGCAATGCTTGCCGATAGCCAATATCTCCTCTTTTAAATTTTGAGTGCCGGGGCTGGCTGCTTTTCTTTGAGCAGAAGAATCCGTTTTGTGATGCAGAAACGTCACAAAATGATCCAATTCCAGCAGAGCGTCAGGAGGCAGGCTTTGGATGCCGTAAATAATATTTTTTAATGAGACAGCAGATCGTTGCATTTTTGAGTGAGTTACATATGATTGTGGCCCACAATCACCAGATGCGCTGCATCCCGGCGTAATCGTCAAAACTTTGATCCCGACTGAGAACCAAGATGTTTTCCGACAGGCTTTGCGCGATGAGCAGGCGGTCAAAGGGATCCTTGTGATGAAAAGGCAGCGATCTGACAATATCCAGATGGTCAGGACTGATGTGCAGCAATTTCATCGCATTGCCGCTGACATGCTCCCTGACCATATCCGGGAAGGAAAGATTCAGCTTCAGCTTGCCGAGGCTGGCTTTGATGGACATCTCCCACAGGCTTGCAATGCTGATCAGCCGTTCATTACCTGCATCTTCAATAAGATGCCGTGCCTGACTGCTCAGGTTTGGACTGCCGCCGATGAACCAGAGGAATGCGTGCGTGTCAAGCAGAAGTCTCACGGCATGTATTCCTCGAAATCTTCAAGAGGTTCGTCAAAGTCATCTGACAGTTGAATCAGCCCTTTAGCACTTCCGAATTTTGGACAGGGTCTTTTATCAGGAAAAGGTATGAGTTTGAAGCCTGAGCCGTCATCCTTTGTGATGATGACCTCCTCACCCTCTTCTGTCATTCCGATCAGTTCAGCAAGCCTGATACTTGCCTCTTTCAACGCGACTTGGGGCATGTTAGCCTCGGTCAGTTAGTTTTGATGATATGAGTTTGCTCCAGCTTGATAACGAGCACACCGAGCTTGGGAAGTAGACAGGATATCAAAAGGATGTACAGTACTTTAATTACAAAAAATTGCCTCGACCCTTTCTTTGAGACTTCCGTAAAAATCCTCAGACCATATCTTCCTTAATCTTCCATTTCCTATAAATTTCCCTTCACTCTCTTCCAATGATTTTAAATATCTAACAAGATTGTTGTGACGTTCAGACATATTAGGTTTTAAACCTATCAATCTTGGCAATGCAAGAATTTCATAATATTCTATATCCTTGCATAGTTCTATATGATATTTTCCTCGAGGGGATATCATAATACGTGAATCATTATCTTGTATAGCATTAACAGCATTTTCATATTCAATTTGAGTTGGCGTTTCTACAGAGATGCATTTTTTTGAACTTAATGCTTCTAATGCGTTTATAACACATCTATCATTTACAGGATAATCGCGCGTAAAGATATTAATGATATCTCTAACCGAGAACGTATTATCTGTTTCAGAATGTAAATGAAAAAGAATGTAAAAACGAATCAATTTTGAAGTGTCGCTTGCGTTTCCATTATTAAATATATTTATTATCGGTATGTTTGCGTCATTCTCCTTGTGAGTATTGTTATTCCTTAGCATAAGGGAGTATATAAATAGGCTGTAAAATTTACCCTGACTTACTCTTTCGTAATAATTTATTTTTTCTCCTGTTAACGGATGCTCAAATAATGGAGCAGAGCTGAAAAGATTGATCATTATATCAAGATACTCTCTTGTTATATAATTTGAAAGCAATTCTAATCCATGTCTTACGTCTTCATAGTCAGTGATTAGTGAATAAATCATTTCTATTTTTTCTTCAATTTCATCTGTAGTTATATTTTGAGAGCTATTGCCGTGTCCTGTAACAATGATAGGTGATCCTAATTCATTCTTGTAATGATTGAAAATATGCTGCAATCTTTTTTTAATCAGCTCTCCATAATCAGGCAACCCTAATGTTATAGGAATAGGCTGGTGTTGACAAAAAAATTCATTGTTTTGTATTCCTCTATTAGCAATTCTCAGTGTTAATATTATCTGAATATAACATGATTTAATTGTCTGAAATAACTTTATAATCTCCCCTTGACTTGAAAATTGAGAAATGTGCCGATCTGCATTATCTAAGATATAGACAATTTTAATTCTTTTTTTATTGAGGAGCCAATGGGTAATGTTTTGTATGAAATACAATTTATTAAATTCATATTTTTTAATAATAAAATTATAAAATTCATCTGTTGTTGTTCTTCCTCCTTTTCCAATTATAAGTTCATATTGTACTCGTTCTCCATTAAAAATTTCTGACAACACGTCATAAGTTAACTCTATAGAATGATCTTTAAAAATTTTATCAAAAATCAATGCAAATATACTGCTTTCAAATCTAAGTCGCATAAATTCACATTCAGGATCTGATAGTGTATATTCAAGATAACAAAAATATACTGTTTTACTAAATTTTTTTATGATATCATCATTTTTTGTTCGCACCTGAGTCAAATATCTCAAATAAGTAGTTTTGCCATGACCGATATGGCCATAAAGAAAAATAGGATCTATGCATTGATGCGATGAAAAAAGTTCTATACTTTCTATAGCGCGAATCGCAAAAAGTTCATTTTTCTTCTTAAAGCCTACGGATGGGAGATTGAAGGCGTATGAGGCAACAGCATTAGAATCAAACTCTCTTTCCCATACATTTACATAAAGCTTCTCTAAAAGAGAGTCGTCATGGTGTATATCTCTGATGCTTCTTAGATGTGTATGTATTGTTTGGTACGAATTAGAAATTTTACGACTTCCAGACATTGTTTATCTCCTTCAATAATTCAATACAATTCGCTTCAAGTTTATCTGGAACAGAGTTGTAAACTCTTTCGATGATTATTTTCTTTTTTACATTTTTGGGTAATAGTAGATATGTCTTTTCAAGACTGATTTTCTTACATTTTCCCAAACAATAATTTTCAAGCGACGAAACAAAGTCGTTAATTTTCTTGTCATTTCCCCCTATTCTTCTTTGCCAATTAGATAAAAGAAATCCAATTAACACTCCTAATAAAGGAGTAATAGCAGGGATGATGGATTTGATCAAATCCTCCATTTTCCAATCACGAAGCACATTTTATGATTCAGAATTATTGATGATTTTATTAAAAACAACCAATTACGAATACTGCATAACCTGATATAAAAATATTTCCCATACGTTGAGGGGGAGAACGAAGCGTTCTCCCCCTCATTTTTACTGTTCTGTACTGGGTTCGCCCTCACTCCGTCCCGCCCGCCTTCTTCTTCGGCTTCTTCCGCTCGCTCTTTCTTGTGCCGCCGACCATGTCGTACTCATAGGAGTCCGACCCGAAAATTCCCTTGATTGCAGACCGTGACTGCACAATGTAATCGCTCACTCGCTCCGCCACATCGCCTTTGCTGTTAATCAACCGGGTCGTATCGGCATTCAAGGTGTCCAATTGCCTGATTATATCTTCTAACGCCGCGATTCTATCCGACATCTCTGATGCTGAAATTCCGGCTGGCAGGCCCTCGCCGATTTCTTCCAATGCCTGTTTCACTGCATGGGCTTCCTGCAAGAGCTTTGGAATGCTTCCTGTCAACATAATAGCCTCCTGATGTTTTCCTCGCGCCACTCCTCTTTTAAAGAGGACACCTCAGTTTTTTCCTCGGATTGCTCAGTGTAAAATACCGAACACTGCTTTTCTTTCTCTGACGTGTCAGTGAAAGAAATTGACCGCCTAATTTCTTTCTCGCGCTACCCAGTGTTTTCCTCGCACTACTCAGTATTAAACTCTGGCCACTCAGTTTTTAAAATTGATGGCTCAGTTTCTTTCATCGAGACATGTGAGTTAAAAAATGGTCGCCCAATTCATAAAATTGCGCCTCGCATCCGTTCCGCCGATCAGCCTGCTTGTTTCCGCGAAGTCTAAATACAAAAATGAGAATGTTTCTCAAAATAAATAGTTGATTGCTTTCCTTGCATCGCCATAGTAACTCTGTTATATTTGGAGAGTCAAGAAGTATTTTCCGTGTTTGTAAAAAATGTCGGCGAGACGAAAAACTGGGGCAGTCGAGCAAAGGCGTGGTGGATGTGGACTGGTGCATGGAGGAGGGCCAGAGTCAGTACAATTTCGAGGTGGACCGCGAGAAGGCGGCGATCAACGGCATGAGCGTGCAGCAGGTCGGCATCCTCCACGATCCGCCGGAGAAAGAGGACGTGGACATTCTGCTGCGCGCGCCCTTCGCGCAACGCTCCGGCGTGGAGCGTCTTCAGGAGGTGCAGGTCACGGCAGCGGACGGCTCGCTCATTCCGTTGGCCAGCTTGGTGCGCACCAAGAAGACCGAGGCCGACCGCAGCGTCTATCACAAGAATTTAATGCCGGTGGTGTATGTCACCGGCGATGTGGCGGGCGCAAAAGAGAGTCCGGTCTATGCCATCTTGGAGATGCAGAAGAAAATAGCCGCCCTGAAAATCCCTGAAGGCTATCAGATTGAGCAGCACACCGCCGGGCTTCCGGAAAGCTCCGCCCGCCTGGCCATGAAATGGGACGGCGAGTGGCACATCACCTATGAGGTCTTCCGCGACTTGGGTCTGGCCTTTGCTGTGGTGCTGCTGCTGATCTTTGTCTTGGTCGTGGGCTGGTTTCAGTCCTTCACCACGCCCTTCACCATCATGACTGCGATCCCCTTTTCGCTGATCGGCATCCTGCCCGCGCACATGGGAATGAATGCCTTCTTCACCGCGACCTCCATGATCGGCTTCATTGCCGGAGCAGGCATTGTGGTGCGCAACTCTATCATTCTCGTGGACTTCATCGAGCTGCGCCTGAGCGAAGGAATGCCGCTCGATCAGGCTGTGATTGATGCGGGCGCGGTGCGCTTCCGCCCGATGGTGCTCACGGCGGCGGCAGTGGTGGTCGGAGCCTCGGTCATCCTCTTTGATCCCATCTTCCAGGGCCTTGCCATCTCGCTGATGGCGGGCGAAGTGGCCTCGCTGCTGTTCTCAAGGATGACCGTGCCGATATTGTACTTCATGGAGAAGGGGTGGGAGAGGAGGCACGCGAAGGTGTGAGGCTGAACAGCTTGCAGGATGAGGCGCGGCTCATTCTGCAAGAATGATCACTCGAACGATTCCTTGGATTCTTCTTCAACAAATTCGGAAGAGACTATGCAACCTATTAAAAATACTATCCCAAACGTTTTTTCAAACCCGTTAAGCATTTTAAGATGGCGGCTTAATTTTTCGCCTCAGAAATCATAGAGTTAAAATACTCCTTAGCCTCTTCGTTCTCCATCTTCTTTACAGCGTTGGAAATCGCCTTTTTTGTTTCTTCATCTTGCATCGTTGTAATAATCATTTCAAATGCTGCTCTATTCTCATCCCAAGGCATATTTTCAATAAACCATCTGCTGGCAGCAGATGCTGTTTCGTTGTTGTAGATAGCTATAATAATTTGTGAAAGTTCATCAACTTTATCTGAAAAATAAGTTTTTGCCGATTTCAAAAGTACCTCGTCACTTGCTGCCGCGCAAGTGTTGAAAATAGTTTGGTTGGCTGCTTCACGTCTGTCATTGCTGATTTCTGTCTCATCTATCGCAGCAATAATTGACTCAAGAAGAAAGGCATCTTGTTCTGTTTCAAGTAGTTTTATCAGCTCATCAGGGTCGCTTTGCCAGTTGGAAGCAGTCACTGCCTTGGCGCGGTCATGAGGGTCTCTGTTACGGTCAAAAGCAATTGCCTTTATTTTTTGAATAACTTCTGCTGTTCCGACTTGAGCAAGAACACGCAGCTCATCATTCTCAGCATTTTGAATATTATCGACCAATTGTTTGATCTTTGATGGATCGGTATATGTGCTGTAAGCATGTCCCGTAGATTGTTGGCTCGGAGCTACAGGTTTTTCTTTTTCTTTTGGTTTGACAACAATCTGAGCTGATTCGCTTTCTATCTCTGTTTTTTGGAGGGAAACTTGAGAATACTGCGGCTGGGAGGGGCGTTCCGCTGGTGCTGGCTCCTCTTTAAAAGAAAAATGCTGATCGCAGAGAAAACCGCCAGCGAATCCCAAGAAGACAATTACGATATTGACTGCCCATTTGTTCATCGGCATAACTCCGGTGCATCAGCCCTGCCTTTCGACAGGGCTGGAGAATCCCTACAGATGCTTATCACTCCAGATACCTGCATCCTCATAGCGTTTTTTCAATTCTTTGTAGGTCTCGTAATCATCCTTGCAATCCTTATACTTCTTGTACTTCTTGGGATCATCTTTGTACTTCTTATACTTCTCATATCCATCCTCATATTTTTCCTTGATGGACTTCTTTGTCAAGATAATTCCTTGGATCCTCTTGTCGCCCTTCTTGAGGGTACGTTGACTAATAACTCCAGTCCCCGCAAAGTTCTTCTCTTTGATGTGAATATTATTCCCATCTATATCAGTAATCCATGCTACATGACCATACTTTGCTGACTCATTAGTCTGAAGAACTGCATATTTATCAGCCTTTGAATTGCCGCGATATAATTTAAAATTATATTTTTCAGCGTTATTAAGCCATTGATTTGCATTTCCATTAAATGGAATAAAGGTCTGTTGTGCAACAAAATAAGTGCATTCGCTTTTGTATGGAAAATTATGTACTGGCAACTCCTTTGCTAAGGATGGCCCAGCAATTAACATACCCATTAACGCTATACACAACTGCATCAATTTGCTCTTTTTCATTTCGCGCTCCTTTTTTTGATGGTTGAATATTTCAATCTCTTTTCCATGCTCCAGTCTATGAACAGCAAACCACGGTTCTGTAGCATCCCTACAACATATCTTTGCCAACTCCAATGCAAAAAACGTGCCAGCCTACTCTGGAAAAAATCAAACAACTCTTCAGCAGCCCATCCTGCAGCACTTTCCATTAGCCTTAGGAGTTACGCAGTTGAAATCTGAAGTTCAATAATTACAGCACGTTGAATTTCAGTGCCATAAAACGTCAATTGAACAAAATCAACGGGTTGTAAATCCAACTGCGTAACTCCTAAGCCTGTTACAAATAACCCAAGTTGTGACTTATAAATTTTTAAAAATCCATGATTCTCCGCGTATGGTATATTTCTGCTGTCTGGCACGAATATAACCACACACGGAGGAGAGCATGGAACTCAAGATTACAACATTTTAC
>WSSedL2TaDRAFT_1000039_pt1 | contig 12755 bp, 14 predicted proteins | sample WetSurSiteL2Tule_FD_9463 | JGI IMG/M metagenome (IMG submission 9463)
GTGCCGCGCTTCCCGAGCATCCAGTCAGCCCAATCGTCACCAAACACAACAATATCATGGACCTCGCCACCCGTGCGGACACGTTCATTCCTCAATTCCTCAAGCTCTGATGTTGCAGCGGCAAGATCACGTTCCGCCGCATCGGCGCGTTCCTGGTTCTCACGGGTTATCTGGGCGGCGCGAGCCGCCGCCGCCTGTATCGCAGCTGCGCTTTCAGCCGCTACAGCGGTGCGCACTTCATCCCGCCCCTGCTGTTTCAGCGTCTCTGTTGCCATATAGAGAGCCGCCACAAGAGCGGCAAACCCCATTAGGTATAGGGCTATTTTGCTCATTGTGTTTCCTCATGCAATGGCGGCACGCAAAGATCAGCGAATGCGTGGACAGGACCGCCAGAGTTAATATCAGCCATGATTGCAATCTCAACCGCACGAGCGGCATTAGCGCCCGCAAGCATCGCGCCTATCGCGTACTGATAACCGCTCCCCCACGCATCAGGAGCTTTTAGTTCCTGCATATACGGTAGGCCTTTCGTGCAATGCCAGCACTCCCCGTTTTTGAATGCAAGAAAGTTGCCCGTGCTTCCTTCTGGAATCACGCATGGTGGCGTGTTGCGCGGATCGCATCCGTCTTGGTGCCAAGAAATCCAAGCATCAAACCAAGCACCATAACCGGATATGGCGTACAACCATTCGCCGACGCGCTTGATCTTTTTCTTTTCGCCTGGACAACAGTAGTCACCGGTTACCATCCGGCTATCCGATGCAACGATAACCCCATCCCATGCAATTGTAGTCATTGCGTCCCCGCTGGCCGTGTCCATTTATCAACGCGCGCAACGATTGCCGCGCCATATTTTCGATAGAGCAGCCACGCGGCAATCGCGCAACAGATCGGCAGCACATTGGTCGTACCGAATTTCAGTATCGACACAAGCGACTGTAGGGCGCCCTGAGTGTCTCCCGCCGTCTGTCCGGCTGCTGTCATGGCGTCGAGTAGTCCTGATTGATTAGCAGCCGAGGCGACAGCGCCAGCGCCTAGCACAACAGCCGTAGCGCGGTCGGTATCCGCCGCTTTGACGGCTGGATCACCAACGGCACGCAGCCCGGGAATGCCGCCAGCGGCTTCGATTGGGAGCGGCCACGGCTTGGCGTCAACGCTCATGAGCAGTGCCAGCGTCTCGGCACTAAGCTCGCCGGTCATCGGCAGGCCGTTGGTGGTTTCGAAATCAACAACGGCGGATTTCGTGCGCACGCCATACGCGCCGTCTTCACTGAGACCCTTCTCAGCGTAGCCGAGTGCGTTCAACCGGCGTTGCGCGCCTCGCACAGCCTCACTCACTGGCGAACCGACGCGATAGACCACCGCGCTTGCGGATATTGCCGGATCAACCGCGTGCACGGCCTCGCGCTCCATCTGCAACGCATTGGCCAGCATTTTGGCTTGGCGAATCTCCCAGCCCTTGCCGAAATAGCGGTAGCCACTCAGCGAACGCAGATAGGCCAGATGCAGCGCATGGAATTTTTGAATGTCTCCACTCGACCGCGCCAGCCATTCCTTAGGCTTGCCGCCGTTCACGATGGTATCGAACGCCACCAGATCAAGGCCATAGCGCAGATCGTCGGCACCGACTTTGTTCCAATATTGGGTGCGGTAGATGGTGCGCATTTCCTCGACGGTGATGTTGCGCACGTTCGCTTTGTCGTCATTCTTCCAACGGCGGTATTCCTTCTCGGTGATGCCCCACATAGTGCGGCCCCCGGAGTCGTGCGCATCGTCGGAGAAACCGCCCTCAGCGTCCAGAATGAGCCGAAGGCATCGTTCGAAATTGTCGTGCATTGTGGGTTTTCCCGTTCAGAAAGGACAACGCAGCACGAATTTCAGCGGCAACGCATGACGCTGCTACTGTTTTCTATGCTGATTCATGGTGTTGTGGAAGGACTTCAGCGGCGCCGGAGGTGGGGCCACGCGGCGCCGCTGAGTTATCGAGAGCCGAAGGCGTTTAAACTCTCACTGCCTTGTAGCGATGGCAGTTCCGCGCCTGTCCGACGAGGCAATGCGAATATTGCCATTGATTCCGTTGCCGTGCAACGAAAATGGCGTTGTGAGCTGGTGAAACTCATCAACGCCATTCAACGCACGGCGGGAAATGAAGGCAAAGCCGCCGTACTGCCCCCGCTTATCGCCAAACTTACTAGCTAGCGTTGACGTTGTCAACCCATCCAACGCATAGGAGTTTACCAGCGGCATTATTCGACGCCCAATAAACAATTGGCTGATTCCACAACTAGTGGGACAATACATGCATAAGAAGCAGCGTTCAATACGGCTGGCGGCGGATTTGTTGCGCTATTGTAAGCTCCGTAATCGTTATTAGGTGCGACAATGGCCGATCCACCAGAATATAGCGACATCATAATAATGATGGCACTCGTCGGAATGTACGCTGCTATTGCAACAGACTGCCACGTTGGCGTTGCCACGTTACCTTTCGCACCGCTATCCATAAATGGCAGGTTTGGAGTTGTCGACGCGGCAACGACTTTGTATTGCGAAGTATTACCTACTTGCCTTATCATTTCGAATGATGCAGCCGCGGAATCTGTCGTTATAGAACCAGCGTAACATTTATATGTGTATCCGCTTGGCATCGTTGGCGATGTGTACGACAGGCTCAGAAGCCCCGCCGTAGTTGTCCCGTTAGATATGACCCATACAGCGTACCAGGTGGCCGCCGCAAGCACCCCAGTATCTAGTCCGTTGGCTCCCGTTGCGCCGCTGTCGATGGTCAAATTTACGGTACCAGTGGTGATATATTCCCCGTCCGTTCCTTCCAATATGGCGCCATAAGCGTCTACATCCCATTTGGTGTTTGGAGCGGCTGCATTGTTGGTGCAGACGAGATTTTTAAACCCTCCGATAGACACAGGAGGCATTCTGTACGACGAAGTTGTGATTTTCCAGTTCGCCCCGTTCGACGTAAGCAAGAACGTCGCCTGCCCCCGCGTGATGGTGTAATCAGCGTTCACACCATCAATCTCTTGCGTCCCTGACGGATGCAAAATCAACGAATTCGCGGAGCTGGTTTTTTTGAACCAAATGGATTTTCCAACACCAACACTCACGGCGCTTGGAAGATTGAATGTGACCGAGCCCCCCGTAGTATCGGTTTCGTAAGCGCTGCCCGCGTCGGCAGTGAGGATCGTTACGGGACTGCTCGCGCTTGTGATGGCTTCCCACGGAACGCTTGGATAGGCAAATGTTGACGCCGCGGCTGCTGCTGGTGTCGCCGCGGGGATACCGTCTACCGGCCATAACGTCGACACGGCAACGCCGTCCGAATTCTTATGATCTTCCGTATAGGCGCTATAACTATCGGAATCCCCAAGATAAACCGGAGTTTGCAGCCTGCCGTCAGAATCCAAAACCAACGGGTTTGTATTGGGAATGGTTCCAGCGGCATTTGAGAACGTCGTTTGTGGCGTCGTCGTTCCGCTCTGATAGTAATAGAGCGCTCCGCCAGCGTTAGGAACAACCGTTGTGATCCCGTTCGACGTCGTGACCTTCGTAAGCTGTTCGCCCTGTTTCCTGAAAAGCGATGTCGCCATTACCGTGCCCCTTGTCCGCGCATGTAGTCCATGAAACTCTGAATGTGGTCATCAAGAGAACCCGAACCGACTTCACCGAGCGCCGTATTGACAGCCATTGCGGCGGGATTGCCGACCGACGATGGTTGAGCCAATGCATTCGCGCGCCGAGTAAACGGCTGATCTTCCGGATTTGGTTGCGTCGCCTGTTGGTAAGCGTCGTATGCAAAGCCAAGCGGAGCGGCAATGCGCCCTGCCAACTTACCAGAAACTTTTGGAAGCAGCCGGTTAGCGGCATACATGGCTCCGCCAGCCCCTATACCGGCGGACGTTGCCTCAAGAGCGGCGTTTCTATCCGCCTCGGTGTCAGTCAGCCCGCGCGCCCTTGCGTCGCTGTATGCCGCGTCTGCTGCTGATCCTGCGATCAGTGCGGGAATGACGTATTTTCCGGTTCCTTTGAGAATGCGCAACGTATTGGGCAAATTCTTTTCAGCGCCTTGCCCTAATGCTTCGACGACGGCGGCACGGTTCGCCTTCGTTACATTGCCCGGCGTTTCCAGCCAAGATATAGCTTCGGCCTTCGTGACTTTCCCCGTTCCTCCAGCCGCGCGATATGCGGATTTTGCGCGGTCAGCATGACTGATCGGCTCATATGGTTGAGACGAAGATTGAGGCGATGACGGCGGAGTAGACGGCGGAGTCGACGGTTGCGGAGAGTTTCGCGACAAAATGCGCGCCCTCGTCACCGCGTCAATGGGATCATCGCGCAATAGGTTGCCCGCCGCCCCACCAGCTAGTGCAAGCCCAGCGGCATTTTCCCCCGTTCCTATCGCGTTGACGATGTTTCGAGTTCCTTCGTCTGAAAACCGTGGTGCGATAACATCGCGAGTGACCGCGCCAGCACCAAACGCAAGAGCTGCGGGAACGAACGCGCCAGCTTTTGACCGCATTCTTTGCGTCAACAGGCGGTTCATTCCAGTTTCAGCGGCTTGCGGCGTTATGTCTGTTGATTGCGCCAACCTATTGGCAGCTTCCGCGATTTGAGCATCGCGTTGCGTAAAATTCTTCACGCCACGCATCGCGCCAAACGATCCAAGACCAAAACCAGCCGCATAAGGCCCTACTTCCGTCGCGGTCTTCGTCAGTCTCGCGGTAGGGTCATTGGCCGCTTGAACCTCTTGAGTTTTCAGCTTTTGCGCTTCGAGTGCTTGTTGTTGCTGTTGCAGCGCGGCTTCGCGAGATCGTTGCGCCTCGTCGGCGGAACGCAGAGCCGCCACCGCGTCAATAGTGTCCTTCCCCCATTTCCCATCCACCGCCCCCTTATACAGACCTTGAGCACGCAACCAATTCTGGACGGATTTCACCGCTTCCGGATTGGATGTATCGATGTTCGCCAAATCGCGAATGTCCATGACGATCTTTCGTCCTCTATTGTTTCATGGTATGGTGCCCATCAATTCATTGGAATTGGGGGCAGGGAATGAGCACTGAAGTTAACGTCGCCAGCAAACGCAAAACGTCGAAAACGCGGATATTCGATATTCTCAACGTTGCCGCAACGACGGGTTGGTTTGTTTTTTCCGAAACCCTACTCGCGTGGATGCAAGGCGATGTGCATATGGATTCCGTGCGATGGGCGCTGCTAGCCGTGATAGGCGTGCTTTCCGCCTATGTGTGGTATGCCATGTGGAGGTTGCGTGACATTCATTGATCGTTAGGACTGACTAGCCCTCCAACAATGACGCCGATTGGTGCCGGTAGCCGGTCAAGCCTGTTCCGCTGCACCTGCCGTATTGCCATTACATACGCTTGCCGTTCCTGCGATGTTTGCGCCGCGCGAGCCAGTCGGTTGAGCGTAGGAAGCAATCGTGCTGGCTCAGACGTGCTCAATATTTCCAACGCATGTGCCGCGCCTTGCTGACCAAGTTGCGTTTCCAAACGGGCGGAGAGTTGCTCCCAGACTTTGCCCAGCTTCATCGTCAGTATCGCCGATGCGGTTTTCGCGGTTTGCATTCCGCGTTCCATATCCGACGATAATTCAGCAGTGCGAGACCCCGCCAAAAATTCGTTCTTTGTGTTCGTGGTCGCTGCTTCACGGCGCAAGTTGCGCAAGATCGATTGCCCGCGCCGATAGATTTCCGGACCCGCCTCGCGTGGGTAAAACACTCCCATCAGTCGATCAAACGCATCCGTCTGAAACTGATTTGCCGCCGCCGCTCCCTTTTTCACCCGTAGTGCGTCGTCGGTTATTTTTTGCTCGAAACCAACGCGGTACAATTCCTGTTGCTGCGGCGTCAGCTTCCGGAACTCGCGAACGGCATCGCGCGTCGCGGGCGTAAGGCTTGTTCCGGTTCGGATGCCTTGGCCAAGCAAGCGTTCCGCCGTGCGATTTCCCGCGAACTGCAAATCCGCCTCAGCCAGTCGCGGATTGTTCGCCCACGCCTGCCGGTTCAACGCGTGACGCAATTCGGTTAAAGCCTCAGTTAACCGCGTAGCCTTGCCCTCATGAAACGACATCTGCGTCATATGCGACAACTCGTTGCGAGCATCGATGTACCGGGCAATGTCGTTTATTGGCTCGCCCAATCTGCGTGCTGACATGGCTCGCGAATAGTCGTCTTGCATCTCCATAGCGCGCAACCGCCGCCGCATTTGCGCCAGCCGGTCACTAGCAACGCCTGCTGATTCCGCGCGCTGCAACGCCATGCGTGCTTCGTCAATGCGATAGCTGGTCATCGGCGCCTGCCCGCGCTCCGCCATCACCGGCTTGAAAAACAGATCGATAGCCCGCTGCATTTTATCGGCAATATCTCCGGCCCTGCCGTGAGCACGCGCACGAAATGACGACAACACGGGGCGGAGGTCGAATGGCTGTTGCTCACGATGTGCAGCGGCGTAAGCGACCTTCTCCGCATCTTTCAATTCACCGCCAAGTCGCGCAATTTCGCCCTCGAATGTGCGTCCGTTGCCGCCCTGTACAATCTGTTCGATGCGCCCAGGTTGCTCAATCTGCCGGTTGTGTAGGAGTGCCGCCGCATTTCCCGCAGCTTCGTCGTTGGCCAGACTGTACGATTGCCGCCCGAGCCGCAACACAGGCTTAGCCCCGCCTGGACCTGCCAGTTCTTGCGCCATGTCGCCGATGTTCATCGGGGTAGGATTGTTCTGCAAGTACCGTTGATAGTAGCGCTGCAATGTGGCTGGTGACGCGTTGCGCCCAGCTGCCGCGTGATCTGCGGCAAATGTCGCGGCGTTTTCGCCGTTCATCAACCGTGAGACGACATCGGCCAGATGTTCGTCGGTGAAGCCACGCCGCGCCAATTCCGGACTAAGCAAAGGCCTGCCGTTTTCCCCCTGGAGAACAAGCGAACGCATCGCTGCCGGGTCAACATTGGCAGCCACCAACCTATCCGCGACATTTTCAATAGCCGCTTGTTCTGGGTTTCGTACCGCTCTCAACGCATCATTTGCGTATCTGGTAGCCGCGCGCGCCGTCCGCCCGAGCTGAATCGCACCGGGTACAATGACTTCCGACAATACCGGCCCAGCCACGGCACCGCTTGCGCCGCCATACAGGGCGTTTTCAACCCGCGACGGAACGTCTTCACCTTGAGCCGCCCCAGACGCGGCCCCGTACAGTCCGGCATTCACTGACGCATTCAGCAGCCTATTCGCAATGGGTGTAGCGGCGGATATTGCCGTTCTCTCAGCGCCGACAATCGGCATCAACGGCGCTTGCGCTAGCCCGCCGATGATTTCCGGAATAATGGTGTTACGTTCGCGGGCAATTCTTCGTTCAGCGCGAACGTTCTCTGCGGCGTTGGTGTAAGCCGCCCCCGCCTGATCCAGTATTGGCGCTTCCTCACCCTGCCAATAGCTCGCACGCAACGGTGCGGACGCCAACGCCTTGGCACCAGATACTATACCGGCAGTTTCGTCCGATAGCCCAGTAGGGTCAAGAAGCTGCCCGGCTATACGAGAAAATCGGCTGGTTCCAGTGCCGGTATCTGAACCCCAAGAAACCGGAATACCTCTGAGCGAAGCCGCGATTTTCAGAGGCTCCATTATTCCCGCGCTCATTCCTGGAGACTTACCAGGGTCCGCGATGTCGGCTCGCATTTGCCGTTCTTGAGGCGTCTGAGTTGCGAACTTCCGCCTCATGGCTGACGTCATGACGTCGCGCGGCGTATCGTCGGGGAACCCGACGATTGAACCGTCTGGCGCCTCGATTTCAATCGTCATTCGATTTCACCCGTTGCAGGATTGAAAAACATGCGTGTTCTTCCCTGAGTGCCATTTTGAGTGCCATTTTGAGTGCCATTTTGAGTGCCAAACGGGATGACATCGCGTCTCTGTTCTCCTGGAACTCCGGCGCGCCTTTGAGCCAAGTTGTATAAAGCTGTCACTTCATCGCGGAACTCTCGCAATGCATCCTGATAGTTTTCATATCCTTGCCCCGGACGCTGTAAACGGCTAAGAGCGGCCGTTGCTTTTTGCCCCTCAGCCTCGGTAATTTGCCCGCCGCCTTTGAGCGCATTAAATGCCTGCAAGAACGTTTGCCCCTGGACTTTATCAAGGCGAGATTGAACCCGTTCGGCATCTGTTGTCACGTTTGGCAACCAATTGGCCCATCCAGTCATTCCGGGAAGCCATCCGGATTCGTTGCCTAATTTTGGGTCTCTTGATAGGGCATTGATGTCCTGCAACAAAAGACGCGCGTTTGTCTCGACTCTGGGGAGATCTACCTGCGCCTCACCCATTCCCTTCCCGATGACTTTTTGGCGTTCTTTTTCGGCTACGGGTGACAACCCACTCCCACCAGATCCGACCGTTCCGCCAACATCCTGAACATACTGTCCTGTGGTGACATCGAAAACACCGGTTGGCGTGGACATGTAACGCTGTTTGGGGGCAGGTGTTCCCGCGTAAATCTGCCGTGTTTCCCCGTTCGGAGAAACCTGCACGAGATTGCCGCCAACCTCAATCGTTTTGGGCTGTTGTGCCTGTGCCTGCTCCATGCGCATCTTCCGTTCATTCAGCGCGCGGCTGTAGCGTTCGGATTCTGTCGTGGATTGCGCCCGCAACGTAGGCAACATGTCGAACGTGTACCCGTCTACGGGCAAACCCATCTGCCCGAGTACGCCTTTCGCACGCTCGAAATCCTGAGGCGTTTTGATCGTGCTGGCGATGTTCGATAGATGCTGCTGAACCCGCGACGCGTGCTCGAGATCACGATCCTGCATCCTATCGATGGATTGCTGAAATTGATCAGCTTGGGCGAAATCTCCCCCGCCCAACAACGTTTGCTTGGCTTCAGGAGCCATCCCTTGAGCCGCCTGCCTCCCAGCATCTACCAGCAGCCTGTTACGGCGTTGGGAATCTCCTAGCGAGACGCCACGCGTGTACATGTCAGCAGATTGCCCGGCCATATCCGGATATTGGAGCATCGGTAACGCCATCTCAAAACGCCCTGTTCACGGTGTAACCGCTGTTGATGCCTCGTTGAAACTTGTTCCAATTATCGTTGGCGTTTAGGCCAGCGATGGACGCATTCGCGCGCCCCATAATCCCCTCCGCGCGGGCCTGCCCACCGCCAACCATGAAATTACCGGATTGGCTCGCATATCCTTGGCCCATACCGGCTATGTTCGTCGCAGCTCCACGGCCAGATTCAGCCACGCCGCTTAGCCTATTCAAGCGTTTGTCGTACTGATCGTTCATGGCGAGTTGCCCCGTCTTCAGGAGGGCGTTGGCCATACCGCCGCCCGTGCGGCCCATCAGAGCGTAACGCTTCGTCGTCGTATCCAGCGCGTCGTTCAGGCTTGTTGTAAACCCCGGATCGGTCTGGAAATCGCGGTAATACGACTCCTGCGCTGGCCTTCCATTGAGGCCGATGGCGTTGCCGTATAGCGTATTAGCGGATGTGCCGCTTGTGGTGTATGGGGTGAGATACCCCTTCCCCTCGTCGTACATCTGTTTTGACAGCTTGGCAGCTTTGCCGTACGCATCGGACAATTCGCGCCCAGCAGCGGAAGATGCGCCCATGCCCACTAGTGACGATGCAGAGAACATGTTTTTCCTCGATATTTTACGTGACTAGATTTCCGTCAACACCGCGCCAATCGCCACCATCCCAAAAGGCGATTATGTCACCAGCTACCGCGTCGGTGACACGTACAAGCTTGTTCACGCGCGCTGACGTAGGCAAATCGGCTTTCACATACGACTGTATAAGCAAATCGCTATATTGCGCGGCCAGATAACTTATTTCGTATTGGATTCCCTCAATGGCTCCAGCGAGATCGTCATATCCGGCGTTCGTCACCGCTGTATTCAGCCCTGAAAGAGTGCTTCCGAGATTGTTTAGATCGTCGGCGGGGACTTGCGTCAGCGGATTGGCTACCTTATCCACCATAGTGTACCATGCCGACCACTCAATGGTTATCGTGCCGTCTCGATTGAGGAATGGCGTTTCCGCTGGGTGCCGCAGCATCGTTTTAGCCATTTATCGGCCTCGCTTCCATCCACAACGCGTTGATGCCACGTAGAACCGAAGCTGGCGCCCTAATTCTCCAAATGCGGCCTTTTTCCTTCACCGTTCCCCATCGATATGCCCGCAATCTCTTACTAAATTCCCCGATTTTCCCGATGGAGATGCGCCGTTCTCCGTAGAAATTTTTGCCGCCGTCGTCGGAGTAATCCAGCATCAAATGAGGGTCGCTATTGACGGCATTGGTTGTGGTTAGCCCTACTCCTGAAACTACGTCCAAGAATATGCCGTCGACGATCATATGATTGGGGAATGCGTGAGATTGTGGGCACCAGATTTCTAGTACGATATGATCCCCGCCGTCTGTGTTTACGGATGGCGATAGGCTGTACAGCGTACCGTCTGCTGTGTTGCCAAAAATATCCGCGCCGTTGAATTGGGCGTGTGTGGAAGGGCGCCACCGCGCTGAACCATAGGAATAGCGTTCATTCCACGTTTGCGAAGCCCCGTCGAATTGCCATGTCCACGACGAGGACGTTAGGGCATACGTTTCATGACCATGGAATGAGTAGACAAACCCGCGTACGTCTTCAAGATCTGCGTCGCTCAAGTCCGATAGCGCACGCTCAACGGCGTGATTGGAGATGCGCTGCGAGCTGCTGTCTTTCCCAAGCCTTACAACTCTGTTGTGATCCACCCACGCGTTACCTTGGGAATGCTGGCAGGCGGATAACGGGCAGGCGATGCCGAGGCCGATGTTCTGGTTTACGGCTGAGAATGGAAACGCCTCAGCGGCTAGCGTCGGGTCGGCTTGCCATATTTCCATGCTTTTTTCTGTCCACACATACAGAAAACCCGAGCTGGAAAGGATGCGTTTAAGTCGTGAATATTTCGCATTGATGCTTTCATAAGCCAACGCATCAATGCTGAAACCGTCCTCCACTGTTGAGCAATAAAGACGACCGTCACCTATTCCGAATATGAAAAATCCGCTCAGATAATCTACGCCAACAGGCGCGGGAAGGTCAGTATCCGTGACCTGGGTAAGCACGCCATCTTCTAGGATGTAGACGAGGCCGGACGCAGTAACCATGATGATTTGCGGAGTAGGCAACCCAGCGGTGAACTTTTTGTTCCTGGCCATATGCACATAGCCGGTATCCCCGAGCGTCGCCGTGAGCGTTGGCGTTCCCAGCCCGTCATACGTGACGACTTCCGGACCCGCCACGACAACGAACGCGTCTTTGTCACGTTGGAGCATTCCCCGAACACCGCCGTCGTATGATCCGGTTCCCCATGCCGACAACCCCGGCGCGGCGTAGATCGTAAACGGCGATTTTGCCTCAGTGCCGTTCGCTTCAACGTATCCGTTGATGACGCGAGCGTTCGCCACCTGCCCATCGCGGCCCGTATTTGATCCCGTGGGAAGTGCGAGTTGTTTGAGAGCCATTAGAAATAGATCGCCCGAACTGGAAGGCCGGATGCCTGGGTTGCGACATGACGCCGTATGCGCCGCATGATCGTCGTGGCGAGTTGTTCCTTTTTGTCAGCGTCTATCGGTTGACCGTATGCCGTGCGAATTTCATTCCACACCAAGTCCCGCATGGGTAGGAACACGGCATCGGGAATTTCGTTGATTGGCCAATAGACGTACTCATTCCCATGCGCAGCCAATTCCGCGTATTTCAGATCGTAGACGCCCATGACATACTGCTGATCTTCAGCGGATGGAATCTCTGACGCCCCTATGATGCCCCCATCTTGGAGCACGGCAGTGGCTAGCTGTTGGCGTGTGGCTGGCATCTAATCCCCTCGATTGACTGCGTAGTTGTGTCAACAGCACCGGCCATAGTCGTAGCCGCAGCAACCCCAACCATCATAAAATGGCGTGTCCTGAACCAAGATACGTCCTTCGGATATGGTCGTAATCGCTGGCGTTCCCGACGTGATCAACCATTGGTAATGCCAGCGTCCGGGCCTGTCCACGGTGACGCTTGCTTGGTACTCTCCTGTCGCCAGCTTAGCCACTTCGGCATCCGTCCCGTAAACGTAGCTCACAGATGCCCCGCATGGAGACATTAGCTTCAGCGTGACCGTTGTGGGATCAAATAGAAGCTCTGTAGCGGCGTTTGAGAAATCGGCAACGACTTGTACCGTCTGGCCTGGGTAAACCCGTCCTGGGGCAAGCATGGGCTATCTCACGTTGATTTTCGTTGATCTTGACACGATTGCCGTTCCCGCCGATGTCGTTTTGATAGATGGCGACGTTGAGCGGCCATCTATTTTTGTTCCCGAAGACGTCACGGAAATAGCCGGAGACGTAGACCGCCCATGAATTTCGGTTCCTGTCGGCACGTTCCGCAGAACGTAGGAAATCTGCGTTAACTTTGGCGTTACAGCAAACGTTCCAAGCCCGGCAACCATATAACGCGGGCCGCGAGCGGGGAACGCATCTTGCCCGTTGATAGCGAACGCACCGCAACCGGCGTCGAGATACATTTGCCGGGGCAGTGCGGCATCTTGGCCGGATACGCTAAAAGACCCAGCGTCGGCACTAACCGTATATCGAGCGAATATCCCTGCATCCTGACCGCCGATGCTGAACGATCCGGCATCCGCAGCGAACACATACGAAGCGCCACTTCCCAGCAGCGAGAGAAGTAGCGACATCGGTACACCCTATC
>WSSedL2TaDRAFT_1000040_pt1 | contig 12372 bp, 13 predicted proteins | sample WetSurSiteL2Tule_FD_9463 | JGI IMG/M metagenome (IMG submission 9463)
GAAGGATTGGAATGCTTTCTGCCCTCGCCGATCTTCTGCACCGACAATGCCGCGATGATCGGCTTGGCTGGCTGGCATCTTTTCGCCGCTGGCAAGACTGTCGGCCTGGATGCGGACGCATTCTCCCGTTCGCCGCTGAACTGAGGAATGATGCCGCTCTTCCTGCAAAAATTGGCCCGCCTGCCCAGATATTACTTCCTGCGGATCAAACGGCTCAAGGGCGACCCAGAATATATCGCGCGCGGTTTCGCTCTCGGTGTTTTCATGGGCAATTTACCCTTTGTGCCGCAGACCCTCCTGCTCATTCCCATCACTATCGTCCTGAAGGCCAGCACCGTTGCCAGCATCATTTCTTCGGTCATGGTCAACAATCCTTTCACGGTCACTGTGCAGTATTATCTCGCATGGAAGCTTGGCAGCCTCATTCTGCCTGGCCGTGGTTCTTTCGCGCAGCTCCACGATATGATGCGGACAATTGCTGAGAAAGGACTGGTCACTGGACTTACTGAAATCGGTCATCTCGGCTTTGATACCTTGCTGGCTCTTCAGGTTGGCGGTGCGGTCATGGGAGCAATGATGGCCCTGATCAGCTATTTTCCCGTGCGCAATTTTTTCCGCAACATCCGCGAGCGGCGGCGACAGAAGCATCTGCTGAATAGCCGAGGATGAGGGCGATGGATAAACTGTTCCGCAAGCTGCTGCGCCTGCCGAGATATTATTATCTGCGGATTAAGCGGCTACGAGGCGACCCCGAATACTTGGCCAGAGGTGTTGGCTTCGGCGTGTTCATGGGCGTGCTGCCCTTAGCCCCGGTGCAGACGATGATCCTCGTCCCTCTGACCATTCTCTTGCGGGTCAGCACGCTCGCCGCTTTCATCGCTGGGGTGCTGGTCAGCAACCCGCTGACCTTCATCCCGCAATATTATTTCACCTGGAAGCTGGGCAACATGGTCTTTCCCGGCTGGGTGACGTGGGAGCAAATCCAAGACACGCTGCGGATCATCTCGGAGCAGGGGATGCTGGACGGCATCATTGCTCTCAGCGGCCTTGGCCTGAAAGCCATCGCCGTGATTGAGACCGGCGGAGCGATCATCGGCCTGCCCGCAGGTGTGATCAGTTATTGTGCCGCCCGCAAATTCTTTCGCGCCGTCCATGTGCGCCGCCTGAATAAACAGCTTTTAAATCAACAGCAACGAATGAAGCAGGAACTATGACGTACAATCTGCCGCGCCTGTCGAGATACTATTTTCTGCGGATCAAGCGGCTGAAAGGTGATCCCGAATATTTAGCCAGAGGCGTTGGCTTCGGGGTCTTTATCGGCAATCTGCCGTTTATGCCGCAGAGCCTTTTTCTGGTCACGCTAACTATGCTGCTGCGGATCAGCACCTTGGCCGCTTTCATTTCCTCCACGGTGGTTAACAATCCGCTGACCGTGATGTTCCAGTATTATCTGTCTTGGAAGGTGGGCAATGCGGTGCTGCGCGGTCATTGCACGTGGACGCAGCTTCACGGCGCACTGCTCAAGTTTGACTTGGGCCTCCGTGTCGGTCTGGCAGCGGTCAGCGGCCTCGGCATGGAAACGCTGGCCGTGCTCCTGACCGGCGGAACCATCATCGGCCTGATCTCTGGCTTGATCAGCTATCTGTGTTCCCGTCAATTTTTCTGGGCAATCAAGAGAAAGCGCGCCCTCAAACACCGTTTGGACAACCGAAGGAGCTGACCTGCATGTTCTACCAGAAAAGCAAAGCCGTGCTGCGGCAGCAGGGGCTGGCCGCCTCAAAAAAGCTGGGGCAGAACTTTCTTGTCCACCGGCATACGGCAGAGCATATTGCTGATTTGGCTGGCCTGAGCAAAGCTGACACCGTGGTGGAGGTGGGAGTAGGGCTTGGCGCATTGACTGGGCCACTGGCTGAGGCAGCCGGACAGGTCATCGGCTTGGAAGCGGATTCCGGTATTATCCGTCTGCACGAAGTAAAGCAAGATTTGCCCGCCAACGTTCGCCTGCTGCATCAGGATGTGCTGACTGCTGATTTTGCCGCGCTGGCTGATTCCTGCGGCGGCAGGCTCAAGATTGTTGCCAATCTGCCGTACTCGATTTCATCGCCCTTTCTGTTCAAGCTGATGGATCATGCGGAACAGATTGACTTTGCCGTGATCATGCTGCAAAAGGAGCTGGCCCAACGCTTGCTCGCCCAGCCGCGAACCAAGGCCTACGGCGCGCCCACCGTGCTCCTGGCCGCCTGCGCAACGGTTGAACTGCTGCTGGAGATCGGGCCGGAAGAGTTTCATCCGTCGCCTAAGGTTGATTCGCTGCTGGTGCGGCTGACCTTCAACCCCGTGCCGGAGCGAGTGTGGCGGCTGGGCGTGGTTGATCGGGAGCTGCTCAGGAGAATCGTCAGCGCGGCCTTTGGCCAGCGGCGGAAGACACTTGGCAACAGCATTGCCGCTGCCGGACTGCTGCCGAAGGAAGAACTGGCCGCCTGTTTTGCTGCTGCCGGATTGTCAGTCTCAGCGCGGGCAGAACAGCTGACACTGGAGGATTTTGTCCTGCTGGTCAAGACGGTGCAAGCAGGTGGTGCCGATTACGCTTCGGGCGTAACGTTGGATTCCGGCAGCGGATTATATTCCCGAAAATAAATTTCGGTCAGCGTGAGGAAGGCGGTGACGACCAGCGGGCCGTAGATGATACCCAGCACGCCAAACATGGCCATGCCGCCGAGAATGGCCAGCAGCACCAGCAGAGTGTGCATCTTGACGTGACTGCCCACAAATTTGGTTTTGAACAGATATTCGACAAGAAAAAAGATGACGGCGTAAAAGATGCAGACCGCAGCGGCCTTGCCCGGAGAACCGTTGATAAACAGCAGCGCGGCTGTCGGCAGAAGCACCGCACCGACTCCGACAATGGGTAGAAAGGCAAGAATGGCCATGACTCCGCTCCAGAGAATAGGCGAGCTGAGTCCGAGCATCGCAAAAAAGATGCCGCCCGCAACGCCCTGAATTGCGCCGCTGATGCCGTTGCCGATGAGGATTACTCCGGCAATTTCTTGAAATTTGTTCAGCAGCAGAGTGTTCTGCTCATCAGTCAGCGGCGACAGCCTGAGAAGGAAACGGATAAGCTCATCCATGTCCATGAGCAGGAAGTAGATGATCATAATCAAGAAAGCAAACTGAGCGACAAAGCTCATGATGTTCGCGGCCCAAGCCGATGCCTTGCCATAGACGAACAAGCCAGCGTTTTTGCTCAGATCGGCAAGCAGGTTCGTTAGGTCTGCGGGCTGGAAGTTGATACCCATATCCAGCAGCATCTTCTGCGTTTCCGCAACGCCCTTGCTGTTCTGAATAGCCTGCTGAATTTTCAGAAGCAGGTTGCTGTCACGGCCTGCCTGATAGATATTCAGTGCTTCCGAAGACAGGGCGGTGATGCAAAAGGTCAGCGGGACAAAGATGATCAACGCGACCAAAGCACAGGTCAGGCTGGAAGCCATCCACGGTGAAACCCAGCGACGCAGCCAGCTATATACCGGGCGGAACATGCCGGAGAGCAGAAAGGCCAGCACCAGTAGCTGCCAAAAAGGCCACAGCACCACACCAAGCAGCACAATCGAGAGGATGAAGGCAGCGGCGAAATATTTGGACTGGCTGCTGTGCGGCGGCGTGAGTTCAGTCTGCATGGCGGTGTGTCAGGGGAGGGAGAGCGTGCTGCTGCAAAACAACAACAATTCTGCCAGATTTCCGCCATGCAGGCAAGCAGGAAGAACGGCTTGAGCACTGTCGTCATCATTGTCACTCACAATTCGCAGGCCGTGCTGCCTCGTTGCCTCGCTGCTTTAGCGCGGCAGACTGTGCGGCCAGACGCGGTTGCGCTGGTGGATTCCGGCTCGGCTGACACTGCATATCTCCAGCCGTATGCTAATCAGCCCGGAATCACGGTGCTGCTGAAAAAAAACATCGGCTTCAGCCGGGGCAACAACCTTGGCTGGCAGGCAGTCGGCCAAGAGGCTGAGTGTGTCCTCTTCCTTAACCCAGATGCCTTTCCCGCGCCGGACAGCCTTGAACAGGCCTGCATCGCGCTCGCTACCAATCAGGATATTGGTGGTGTCGGCGGGCGGCTCCTCGGTTTTGATGCAGCCAGCGGGCAGCCAACCGGTCTGCTTGACTCCACGGGCGTGTTGAGAAGATGGTTTGGCCCTTGGTATGACCGCGATCAAGGCCAGCCGGACAGTGGGCAACGCAGGCAACAAGAGGATGTTCCCGCACTGTGCGGAGCGTTCCTGTTGTGCCGGAATGCCGCCCTCAAGCAGGCAGCCTTGCCCGGCGGAGCGGTTTTTGACCCTGACTTTTTCCTCTACAAGGAAGACATTGAACTCTGCCTCCGGCTTCGGAATAACGGCTGGAGGCTGTGTTATCTGCCGGATGTCGTTGTTCATCACTGCCGGGGCTGGCAGAACAACCGGCGGCAGATGCCGTATCTTCTGCGTCTGACTGCCGCCAGAAGCGAGCTGCTGCTTTACAGAAAGCATCCCTCGCCCTATCTGCTCTGGGCCGTGGTTAAATACCTGCTGGTGCGCGGCCTGAGGCTGTAAGCACAGCCGTCTCCCCTCCTTCCCCGCAGCTCCCCGAAAAACCATTCACTATGCCGTAGAACGAGCAAGCACTATGTCGCAGAACGACATAGCACTATGTTTTTTCCGAGCACGAGCATGGTTTCGGTACGACATAGTGCATGGTTTTCCAATGAGCACACACTATGTTTTTTTCTGAGCACGAGTGTGCTTTTTTTTTGACCATTCATTATGCGGCGGCAGGAGAAAACTGTTGACAGGGAAACAAACTCGCCGTATCTTGCGCAGAAGTAAGGTTCATGCAGTCATCTCAATCAATTGAATGACAGGAGACAGGTCATGGCAACGATACAATGGCGGCCCACAGTCAACGCGCTCACCACTCCCACTTCGTACCGGATGCTCTTTCTGCCCAGAAATGTCGTGGACACGCCGGAGCTGGCCGCGCGCATAGCCGCCGAGCTGCCCAACTACAGCGCGGAGGAGCTGCGCACCATCCTTACCACGCGCAACAAGGTTGTCCGCCAGAGCCTGATCAACGGCGAGCAGGTGACTGAGGAGAACAATTTCACGTACTCCCTCTCCTTCACCGCCCGGCTGAACAGCGCGGACGACACGCCGCCGCCTGTTGACCAATGCCTGCAAGTGCGCGTCCATGCCTCGCCGCCTTTTGTCGCCGAAGTGCGTCATGCGGCCCAGCTCGAACGGCTGTCGCGGGACAAGAAACTGCCCCTGATCAACACGGCGGAGGACACGCTGCTCAAGCTGCCTAATGTGCTCAACCCGGACGGCGTGCTGCGGCTCACTGGCGAAGACCTCGCTTTTGATGCGGAGCAGGGCACGGGCGAATGCGTGATCGAAGGCACGGAAAGCGGTCGCGCCGTGCAGACCCGCCTGAACTTGGTCTCCAATACCGCGATCATGCTCATGCCAGAGATTCCGGCGCAAAGCCAGCAGTGGAACAATGAGTACACCATTGCCATCACCACCCACTACACCGAGCACGGCACGCCGCGCACCGGCATCTATGAGTGGATGCTGCGCACGCCGTTGGCCATGACTTTGGGCAACGAGGCAGGCATTCTCACGGGCGGCGGCGCGGCCAGCGCGTATGTCACGGTCACTGGCGGCGCGGCAACTGAGGACACGAGGTTGCGCATTCAGGTTGTTCAGGATTTAGTTGAAGAACTGCTCCTGTTCAGTCTGCTGGATATGAAGCAAGGCGGCGCAGTTGGCGCGGCAGTGACGGTGACGCAGAACGGCGATTACACGCTGCCTGGCTTTGCTGACTCAGCAGTAAGCAGCCTCGCCGTGCGGGTGGATGCGTATGCTGCCCTGTGGGACCTGGTGCGCAACAGCTACGGCGGCAGGCTGGTGGATGTGCTGGATGTGGCTCAGGGCAGCTAAAGGAGGGCCTGATTGAACACACCATTCTTTGACACGCCAAGCCAAGTGATGGCCTTTATTCAGCAGTGCGTCAATGAGAATAATCCACTGCGACTCTATGCCGCCTGCTCTTACGTTGCAGAGACACCGACACTGACAAGCATTCTCTGCCAGAAGATGGCTTTCAACGCGCTCTGCGACATAGAAAAGGCAGAGACATTGGAACGCGCATTTCTCGGAGATGGCGAGATTACAGAGTTTCCGTCTGAAGCTGCAACGTTCAAGCTCGGAGGACATGATCTTCGCATACACTGTCTGCATATTGATCTTGAACGTCATGAGGGACATTGGCGGCTGGCAAAGATTTGGCAGTGCCGATGAATAAGGAGCCATTTTCAGGCAGAATGGTGAATGTGTTGGTGGTGCGGGTGTACAATGTTAGGGTCGCCCCTGCGATGGTGACATAGATCGGAGAACTATGAGCAAAAACGTACATCTCGTGCTTTCAGGCCGCTGGCTGATCAGCATGAACGGCAGCGCAGCGCAGGAGGAGAAAGGCATCTCGGTGGCCATTGCTGGAGACAGGATTGCCGAGATTGGCCCCAATCTGGCGGCCAAATACCCGCAGGCCGAGCAGCTTGCCTGCCCGCACGGGCTAATCCTGCCTGGTCTGATCAACAGCCACACGCACGCGGCCATGTCCTGCTTCCGGGGCCTGGCTGACGATCTGCCGCTGATGGACTGGCTGACCCAGCACATCTTTCCCCGCGAGGCACAGCTCACCAAGGAGATTGTCTATCACTCCACGCTGCTGTCCATCTGCGAGATGATCAAGTCCGGCACGACCAGCTTCAACGACATGTATCTCTTCACCAAAGAGGCGGCGCGGGCGGCGGCAGATGCGGGAATGCGAGCCTGGATCGGCGAGGCGTTCTTTGACTTTCCCTCACCGAACTACGGCGCACTGGAGAACGGTTTCGCCTATGTTGACGAGCTGTTCAGCCAGCACGCAGGCAGCGGGCTGATTACTATCACCGTTTGCCCGCACGCGGTCTATACCTGCTCGCCTACCCTGCTTGAACGGGCAGCGGCTTTAGCGGAGAAGAAGAACGCCTTGCTGCATATTCATCTTGCTGAGACCAAAGGCGAAGTCGGCGGCTGCCTGGAACGCTACGGCTGCACACCGGTGCGGCACTTGGAACAACTCGGCTTGCTCAATGAACGGGTTGTGGCGGCGCACTGCGTGATGCTCGATGAGGAAGAGATTGAACTGCTCGCCCGGCGCAAGGTGAAGGTCGCCCATTGCCCGGAGTCCAACATGAAGCTGGCTTCCGGTATTGCGCCAGTGCAGCAGATGCTCAATCATGGCGTGACGGTCGGCATCGGCACGGACGGCAGCGCGTCCAACAACGATGTCGATCTATTCAGCGAGATGAGCACTGCGGCCAAGCTGCACAAGGTGCGTGATCTTGACCCCACTGCAATGCGGGCCGAGGCCGCGCTCCATGCGGCCACTCTGGGCGGGGCTGCCCTCTTAGGAGCGGAAACTGAGATAGGCAGCCTTGCGGTCGGCAAAAAGGCAGATATCATCATGCTCGACATGAACCAGCCGCATCTTACGCCGTTGCACAACCCAGTTTCACAGCTGGTGTATGCGGCCAAAGGCAGCGATGTGCTGCATTCGGTGATTAACGGCCGGGTGGTCATGCGCAACCGGCAGCTCACCACGCTGGATGAAGGAGCGGTTCTGGCGGAGATGGGGAAGATTGGCGAGACAGTGCGAAGGATGCGCTAACACATAAATAGGAGAGGAAAAACAATCATGCCTGATCTGTCATCAACCCGACTGGCCGTGATTGGCCTTGGCTACGTTGGCCTGCCGTTGGCCGTGGAGTTCAGCAAAAAGCTGCCCTGTGTCGGCTTTGATCTCAAGGAGCAGCGCATTGATGAGCTGCGGCGCGGTCTTGACAGCACCCGCGAGGTGAGCGCGGAAGAGCTGGCTGTGGCCAAGCAGCTCCAGTTCACCAGCAATCTTGACGAGCTGCGGCAGTGCACTGTCTTCATTGTGGCCGTGCCCACGCCGGTGGATGATAGCAAACGCCCTGACTTTACGCCGCTGGAAGGTGCCTCACGCACGGTCGGCAAGGTGCTGAAGCCCGGCGATGTGGTGATTTATGAATCCACGGTCTATCCCGGCGCGACTGAAGAGGTCTGCATCCCGATTATAGAACAGGTCTCTGGCCTGAAGTTCAATCAGGACTTCTTTGCCGGTTACAGCCCAGAGCGCATTAATCCCGGCGACCATGCGCACCGCTTGCCGACCATCGTCAAGGTGACTTCTGGCTCAACCCCGGAGATTGCCGACTTTGTTGATCAGCTCTACGGTCTGATCATCACCGCAGGCACCTTCAAGGCCAGCAGCATAAAGGTGGCTGAGGCAGCCAAAGTGATTGAAAACACCCAGCGCGATGTCAACATTGCCTTGGTCAACGAACTGGCCCTGATTTTCAACCGGCTCGGCATCGACACGCTGGAGGTGCTCAAGGCCGCTGGCACTAAGTGGAACTTCCTGCCTTTCCGTCCAGGTTTGGTCGGGGGGCATTGCATCGGCGTTGACCCGTATTATCTCACCCACAAAGCCCAGCAGGTTGGCTATCACCCGGAGATGATCCTTGCCGGGCGGCGGCTGAACGACAACATGGGCCGCTATATCGCTTCAGAAATAGTCAAGCTGATGCTGCGGAAACGCATCCAGGTGGCGGACTCGCGCATTCTCGTGCTTGGATTGACCTTTAAAGAAAACTGCCCGGACTTACGCAATACGCGGGTGACAGACATCATTGATGAGCTGAAGTCCTACGGGGCAAATATTGAAGTGTATGACCCTTGGGCCACGCCAGGCGAGGCGGAACGGCTCTACGGCGTGACGATGATCAGCGAGCTGCCACCGCATCGCTATGATGCGGTGGTTGTAGCTGTTGCCCATCAAGAGTTTTCCAGCATTGGACGGGTGGAGCTGGAGCGCATCTGCCGCCCTCAAGCGGTGATCTACGATGTCAAACACCTGCTAGAAAAGGGTCTTGCTGACGGAACCTTATGAACTTTCAAGGACAAAAACAATGAGCATCAGTATGCCCCTTTGCCGCTGATCATGCAGCCCACGGTCTTGATGATGATTTTAAGGTCGCCGGTCAGGGAATGGTTGAGGACATACCAGTCATCCAGCTCGACCCGCTCCTGATAATCCTCGGTGTCGCTGCGTTTTGTCACCTGCCACGGCCCGGTGATGCCTGGCTTCATAGAGACATAGCGGCCCGCGCTCGGCCCGCCGCTGCCTTTGTAGTACTCCTCCAGCTCCCTGCCAACAATGGGCCGCGCTCCGACTACGCTCATCTCTCCTTTAAGGACATTGATAAACTGCGGGAATTCGTCCAAGCTGGTGCGGCGCAGGAAGCGGCCCATGCGGGTGATGCGGGGGTCGTGCTTCAGCTTGAACGTGGCATTCCACTCTTCGGCCAAGGCTGGGTTGGCGGCCAGCAGCTCATGCAGTTTCTTGTCCGCGTCCATTGCCATTGTACGGAACTTTAGGCATTCAAATTCCCGGCCCATCGCTGTGATCCGCCGGTGCCGGTAGATGACCGGCCCTTTGCTGTCTATTTTTATCAGCAGCATGATCAACAGCATCAGCGGCGCGGTCAGCAGAAGAATGACCAGAGAGAAAACAAGATCAAAGGCGCGCTTCCAGCTATGGTCCGGGTTAAAGCTGAGAACGAGCGTGTCGCCGATGGACTGAATCTCCGCATGATGGAGACCGAAGATATACAGATCCGGCACAAGGTAGAGGTGTGCGCCCAGATCGCGGCATTCGCGCAGTATCCAGAATATCTTGCGCTCCGCCCGCATGGGCAGGGCAATATAGACGTAGTCAATGTCGTTGACCATCAAATACTCGCGCAGATCCCGGATCCTGCCGAGCAGCGGCTTAGTGACGGCAAGATTTCCTTTTTGGTCGAGCTTGTCGTCAAAAAATCCCAGCACCTCAATGCCAGCCCAAGGAATCGCTTCGGTCTGCTGGGCCATCCGCACGCCCAGCTCGCCCGCGCCGACGATCACCGCATGGCGGATGTTTTTACCCTGCGCCCTGTAGTGCCGCAGCAGCTTGCGCACTGCCAGATGAGAAAGAAAAAGCAGCAACGGCGTGGTCAGCGACCAAATGCTGAAGACTGCCCGCGAGTAGCCTTCAGAGACTTTGAAAATGAAGAAATAGAAGAGCAGCGCACTGATCACCGCCGCCCACGCTTTGAGGATGACGAAGAATTCCAAATAGAGCTTCCAGCCTCGCCACGAGCGGTAAAGCTGAAAATAGTGAAAACTGACTGCGCAGGCGGCCAAAACGGCACATTCCAGCCATGTGTAGTAGCGGCTCCACGGCACTTGGTACAGCGCGACCAGCAGCCAGAGATAGCCGCAGGCTAGCGAGCAGTCAAGGACATGCAGCAGCTTGTAGATGGAAGACGTGCGCTGGCGCAGGTTCCACGACAGGGCCGGAGACATGGCTCAGGCGGCCCAGCCTTGCCAGCTTGGATTCATGCTCAGTTTTCTGGCCCACGAGCGGGGTAGCAGGCGGTGTCGTTTGCCAAGCTGGTAGGCGGTGAATTTGCCCAGAGTGCGCAGAAAGCACTCTGGCAAGAGCTGATACTGCCGCCGCTCGGCGATCAGCTTCAGCTCGGAGCGAACAAACCGCCAGCCTTCGCCGCCCGGCCCGCCGAACTGCCGCAGCAGGGCCTGCTCCGCAGCATGAAAGACCCCTATGTCGAAATAACGCTTCACGTCCTGCCAGAGGGAATAGTTATGCGAATGATACACAGCGGCTTCGCTGACGTACATTCCATGATAGCCCTTCTCCAGTAGTTTTGCCAGCGTCAAGGTGTCCTCGCCGAAAAGCAGCCGCTGCGGAAACCAGCCATGCGCGGCCAGCGACTGCCTGCGCCATGCGGCGAATGAGTTGGAAATGAAGATGGTTTTGAAGCCGAACGTGGCCCGGTCTTCTCGGCGGCGACATTGTGACCGCTCTGGATAATTGAAGCGGCGGAGATGCTCGCTAAACAGCGTGGCTTCCGGGTATGGTAGCTGCCTGCCGTAGGTGGCCGCGAGCTTTTCATTCGCCTGAAAAGGCTGGACAAGCAGCGCAAGGGCGTTATCCGACGCTGGAACTGCGTCCTGGGTCATGCAGATAATGATCTCGCCCTTTGTCTGCTGCGCGGCCCAGGTGCGGGTGCCGCCGTGGTCAAAATCGCGCTGGGCGATTTCCATCAGGCGGATGCGCGGATTCACGGCCTGATGCCGCCTGATGACCTCAAGGCTGCCGTCTGTGGAGCCAGAATCAACAAGCAGGATTTCGTCGGGCGCAAGCGTCTGCCGGGCCAGCGCAGTCAGCAGCTCGTCCAGCCGCTGGCCGCCGTTCCATGTCGGGATGATTAGAGCGATGGGCAGCACGCTGGCGGCATTGTGCTTTATGGTTTTCACAGGCCCCTCATTCGTTCGGATTTCAGACTGATTGCTCCAGACAGTGCCAGATCAACAGTGGCGAGAAACCGTTCCTTATCTTTAGGCAGGCGGCCATCCAAGGCGAAATAGTTGGAGGCATGATTGGCCTGCAACTGACAGCGGAAGTCCTTCAGCCCGGTGAGCATTGTCCGCAGCTCACTCAACAGGCCATGCTGATCAGGTAGATGAAAACTACCGTTCGCTGCTGCCCGGCCGAGTTCGGTGTTGTCGAGCAGCATCAGGGTCAGCACAGCAATTTGACTGGGCTGCATGACGCTATCTCAAGAAAAATGTCTAATGTCATTAAATTTGTTAATATTGCAGCATGAAACTCACAGATAAGCAATGGACAAGGCTTGAGCTGATCATTTTGCAGTCGAGTCGGCTTGCAAGAAAGATTCACGCGGACGCAAGCCACGTGATCCGCGCGAGGTGCTGAACGACATCTTATGGGTGCTGCGCACCGGCGCGCCGTGGAAGGTTTGCCTGACCGATATCCGCCGTACCAGACCTGCCGCCGGCGATTCCAGTACTGGAGGAAGGCAGGGGTATTTCGTCGTATTATCGAGGTGCTGGCGGCATATTTACAGAAACGCGGCTGCATTGATATCCGGGAGGCGTTTATAAACGGCAGCTTTGTCCCGGCAAAAAAATGGGCGATGCCGTCGGCCGGACAAAACGCGGCAAAGGGACGGATCATGGCAATTACGGACGCTTCCGGTCTTCCTGTCGCCGCCTGCCTTGCAAGTGCTTCGCCTCATGAAGTGACGCTGGTCGAAACGGCCCTTGACAGCCTTTTCATTGCCGGAAAGCCTGAAAAACTCATTGGCGACAAAGCATATGACAGTGACAAGCTCGATGATGATCTTCTGAA
>WSSedL2TaDRAFT_1000041_pt1 | contig 12183 bp, 26 predicted proteins | sample WetSurSiteL2Tule_FD_9463 | JGI IMG/M metagenome (IMG submission 9463)
GATTCCCTGCCGGTGAGGCCGCAGTGGCGCAGCGAATGGCAGGACATCGGTATGGTGCCGGCGCTGGCCTCCACGAAATGGCGCGACGCTGATTTCGTGGAGGCCTCCGTCGAGACCGGCTGGCGAGTGCCGGCTGCCATTGCCGCGGCAGTGCGACCGCGGTTTACCGATTCGCCGCTCAGGGCCGCAGCCGTCCTGGGCGCCTGGCATATACCGCACTCACTAGCTCTGGAGGTTCGGCTCGACTGGTCGCCGGCCGATCCAGTTAGGCGGGCCGGTCGCATCGTGTATTTTGCGGCACCAGTGCAGGATCCGGTGTGGGTGGTGGCCTGGGCGCGGGTGCGAACAGCGAGGGCCGGCGCGACCGTCCCGTTCGGATCCGGCGATCCGCTCGAACGGACCTTATCCGCTGCTTTCCCATGGCGCGACGGCTACAACCATCCGTGGGTATTCGGCTGGTCGGCGATTCCGGATCCTCCGCAGCCACCGATAACGCCTGGGCCGGTCTACCTCCGGTTCCGCTGTCCACCGCAGCCGGGTCCGTTCTACCAGCTGCGTTTCGGTGTCAGCGATTGCTGGTGGCTACATCCTGTCATCATCTACGACATCGAGGGGACGCTCATCGTGCAGAACAATCTCTCCGTCACTCGGCTATCCGATGGCACGCCCATCGATGTCATATCGTTATCCATGTCCCTCGACACCGGGTCCTGGTCCTGGGGCTTTACCCTGCAGTTGGATGGTCCCGCAGCGCTCGACGCGGTGACACCCATCGGGGGCGATCCGGTCGCGGTGTCGATCAACCTGAACGGCTACCTCTGGACCATGCTGGTCGAGTCCTTCGGCCGGAATCGGGTATTCGGGAAAATCGCTTATACCGCGACCGGGCGCAGTCTCGCGGCGCAGTTTGCCGATCCAGTGTCGGCGATCCGGACGTACACCGAAGATTCGGTTCGAACGGCCGACCAGCTGATTCGGCAGGAGGTGAGCCGGGATGATCCTGGCGCTGCCTGGTCGGTCGTGTACTACTCGAACTCGATAAGGGATCTGAGCGCGCTCATGGGGACTTGGACAGTCCCGGCCGGCGCGTTTTCCTACCAGAACAAATCGGCCATCGATGCCATCGCACAAGTGGTGTCCGCTATCGGCGCCAGGGTGTATTCGGATCGCGCCGACTACATCCTGCGGATCGCGCCGAACTACACCTACTCGCCTTGGGAATGGGCGACAGCGGCGCCGGACGTCACGATCAATCAAAGCGCGGTGTCCGCCATCCAGACCGATCTCAAACCGAAACCGATCTATACGCAGGTCCTGGTGGCGGGGCAAGCCGGAGGGGTCGGTGTCAACGCGCAGCGCTCCGGCTCCGCGTCCTGGATTTCGGCGCCGATGGTCACAGATCCTCTGATAACGCACACCGTGGCGGCGACGGAGCGAGCGCGGATCATCCTGTCGGACGTCGGCAAACAAGCCACCGTCAGCCTGACGTTGCCATTAACGGCCGATTTCGGGGTGATCGAGCCAGGTCGATTGGTGGAGATCCAGGAGGAGTCCACCTGGCGCGGTCTGGTCACAGGGGTGACGGTGACGGCCAAATTCCCGGAGGTCACTCAAACCATCGAGGTGGAGCGTCACTATGGGTAATGTCTTTCAGGATTTCCTCGCGCTGATCCCGCGGGAGGTTAATGTCATCGGCACCGTGCAGGTCGTGCATGCGGATGGATCGGCGCGCGTGCAGCTGCTCGACGGGGGTATCGTGATCGCGGTCGGTGGTAATGGGTACTCAGTGGGTAGTAAGGTGATCGTGCGGGGTAACGCGATCATCAGCTCGGCACCGGATGTGCCAATCACGAACATCCTCATTTGACGGGTCATTCGACGTCGTGAGCGTATGCCCATGCCAGCGCGGCATCGTGGCTGTCGAACGGGCCGGCGAAGGCGACCGGGAGTGTCCATCCTGTCACGGTCCGCTGCTGAACAGGCGAGGTGTTGCACCGGGATAGAAACGCGATGGGTTCGGAGCATGACCAGATGCCGCGATCCAGGCTCGCGCTATCGGGGTACACTTCCAGCACCTCCGCGCTATAGATCAGCACCGCATAGATCCCATCCCGATCCGGATCCGCATCCCATGTCCATTGCTGCGGCTGATCCACGTTCAGTCATCCTGGATCGGTTCGGGGTCCAGCGTACCCTGGCTGGCTTTCAATTCATACGGCACACCGATTCGTTTCACCGATCCCTCCCTTCGTTTCAGGATTTTGCGCGCGCGTTTCATCGCATCCGCACGGTCCTCGGCTATGGTCATCTTCGACCGACCGCGGGATCCTATCCGTCCGTATCTCACCTCGACGATCCAGTCTCCGAACAGATCCTGACCAACGGATAGGCCATAACTGCGCCGGATGTTTTTCGCGGCATCCTCTGCTTCCAACGTCGCGGAATATTGCATCATGGAATGGTCCGGGTGGACTGGATATGGCGGGCCATCAGCCGGGAGACGGTCGATGGATGGACCAGGAAAAGGCGCGCACATTCGGCCGGCGATTTCGTACCGGATATTATCATGTCGACGATTTCCTCTTGCTGGCGATGCGTCAATTTCGGGCGACGTCCTCCGATCCTGCCTTGCCGGCGCGCTGACTCGAGGCCAGCCTGGGTGCGCTCACGCAGCATAGCGCGCTCGAATTCGGCGAACGATCCGAGCATCTGCATCATCATCCGACCGGCCGGTGTTCGGGTATCTATCGATTCGGTGAGGCTCTGGAACTCGGCGCCGGCACCATCGATCCGCTCGAGGATGCCCAGCAGGTCCTTTAGGCTCCGGCTCAGTCGGTCCAATTTCCATACCACCACCACGTCCTGGGGCCGGAGTCCCTCGAGCAGACGCTGAAGTTTAGGCCGGTCCCATCGACCACCGGAGGCTTTTTCCTGGTAGATGGGGTCGCAGCCGGCTCCGCGCAGCGCGCCGATCTGCACTTGGAGGTCCTGGTCGGCAGTGGAGACTCGCGCGTATCCGATCAGCATCGATTATTCGGTCTGCTCATCCAGGGTCCGTCCCGTGTCCGCATACTGTTCGTCGGCTTTTTTCTTCGCGTCGATTTGCTCCGCTGACCGCACCAGTCCGTGTTCTTGGTAGCAAGCCGGCCGACCGAATTCGGAACACTCCGGGCACTCTGGACAAATGCAGTCATCCGCCCATTGACCGCATACCTGGCAGTGATCGTCATAATCGTCGTCAGGCGGGCCGGAGCAGCCTGGGGGGTAGCTCCATCCGAATATTCCCATTTTCGTCCTCTCAGTTTGGCAATTGAGTTTCGCAACAGTTAAGCGATTGATCCGTCGTTGCCGGTTTTTATCGTGGGCAAACGAGCGTTTACGCAACGGCTAATCTGCGCTCACGGCTGCCTTGCATTGTTCCTGGGCGATGGTCAGTCGACGCTGGAGGGCCTTGATGGATTCGGCCTGGGCATTGACCATCTGTAATAAGGCGGCGCGTTCCAGGCCATGGGTCAGCCTGGCCAGTTGGGTCTGATTGTCTCGGTAAACTTGAGCGAACAGGTTTTCGTACCCATGCAAATCCGCACGACTCTGGTTCCGTTCGTCCAGCAGCTGAGCCGCGCGTTGTCTGAGGAGTGCATAGCGTTCCTCGAGGTATTGGATCCGTTCTGTCATGGCCGATACACTCCATCTCCGGTGTTGAGGGCCTCGCTGAGAGGCCGCGCGGCGAGATCCTGGGACGCATAGTCATGCTTGAGTGCCTCCCAGGCGGGCACACGCAGTTCGCCTGTTCGGGTCTGCAGAACCAGCGCATCTCCATCCACATCGTTTACTCGGCCGAGCGCGAGGCGCCGGCCGACCAGCCAGGACCAGTTGTCGTTCATCGTGTCCTCCGATTCGAGACTTTGTAAGCGTCAAAAGCGGCGCGGAAAAGTTCGCACAATTTCATATCTTCTTCCAGCGCATAGAGCTTAAATTCCTTGACGAAATCGGCCGGCATACGGAAGTGAAGTGGGACCGTTTCGGCCGACTCACCGCGCTGGGGCAGCGCGCCTTTTTTCTTTTTCGACGGCTTTAGGTCGGCGGTCGTCAGTACGGCTGGCTTGTTCATGATTTTCTCCGGGCGCGTTTCGTGGTCTGGGTTGCTAGGGTGGTTTTCACATCGCTCCAAAGTCCGGCGATTTCCTTCGCGGAGGACGCTCTGGCGCCGAACTCCGCGGCCGAGCGACCATCCGTCATCGCGCTGGCATAGGTGACGCGGTCAGCGACAAACGTCGCCGCGACGGGTCCGTAATGGCTCAGCGCGGCGACGGTCTGGGCGGTGATGCTGGCATTGGCTTTAGCCTGGCTGATGACGAAAAGGAAAGGTCGACGTGCGTCCTGCGCCATTTCGATGGTTGCCGATACCGCCCACAAATCCGCGGGGGACGGTCGGACCGGGATCAGCACAAGGTCAGCCAGTCCCATCAAGGTCGCATTCTGCTCCGTCGCAGTCGGTGGTGTATCGACAAACACCCATTCACCTCCGCGGCCGGCTATCGCCTTGAGCGCATCCTGCAATTGACCATGGGGAATGTCCGCGCGCTGCGGTGCTGGGGCTCCGCGCCGGTCATGCCATTCGGAGAGTGTCCCTTGTTTGTCGGTATCGATGATCCAGGTCGGACCATCGCCACACCGCTCGGCCTCCACCGACAAATGGGCGCAGAGCGTGGTCTTGCCGCTCCCACCTTTCTGGCTTGTCACAATTATGGTTTTCATGTTTTCCGCCTTTGTTTAATTGCAGATGCCTTTAGCATAGGCGGTAATGCGGAATGATGGAATTGCGAAATTGCATAAATCCGCAATTCAATAAAATAATGGCTGGTTTTAAGCTTGCAAAATTCAAACGGTCGACTAGTATTACAAACAACGGGGGCGCGGTGCTCCCGGCCAAACGGAGACCGACCATGTTGCACTCAAACCAAGACACGATGATCCTGGCAATCGCCGAGGCAATCGTCCAACAACGCGACGTCACCTGGTTTGCCAAATTCCAAACCTACCAGGTATCGGTGACGCATGCGGGCTCGCGCATGACTCAAGATCACCACGAATTCACCGGTACCTATCCGGCAGTCAAAAAACACGCACGTCAAATCTGGCAGGAAACCGGACGCGCTGTCGTCGTCAGTTCATCCGGATACAACTGGTTCTGGATCATTGGCGGTGCGGAAACGGACCGTAATCATCGCAATGCAGACGATGCCAACGTATGAAATCCACGCGCCAAGGACGGCGCACCAACTGGAGAGTCAGTCATGTCCAATCAAAATCGTGCAGTCCTCCGCATCAACATCCTCGAGGACAATTCGCAAACCTACGATGTCCTGCTCACCGATGGTGTCGAGACCGACAACCGTATCGAGGTGAATTGCGAATCCTGGAAGGACGCGCAGGCCTTGCTGGAGGTTCTGCGTCGGTCCCTGTTCGCTATCGATCCTGCTTTTGAAAATAGGTACTAGCCGAGTTCGGGTGGGTTCAGTCAACAAAAAGGCGCCGCTCCCGGCGCCTTTTTGTTGATTTGTGGAAATCCGTAAAGGCGGAATTAAATCATAAATTCCTTGGTTTCGAGCTTGCACTATTCAAACACTCGACTAGTATTAAGGACAAGCGAAGGGGATGGTCCTCAACGCAAAAGCCGGAGACGAGAATGACTATGATCACGAAAATAAATATCCGCCATCAGATCCTTACTGGAAATCTCGGGGACGGATGGGTTGACGTCAATAAAGCGGGCCAGGCCTTTGCCCAATTTATGCGGCATTCGCTTGTCTCGACCGCGCTTGAACGGTATCCCGAGGCGACCGTCTGCGTGGACATCGACGTGAAGCGCAATTGCTCGGGCTATTCCCGCGGACTGGTAGCCGACGCTTATGGCGCCGACGGCATGCCGGAGGCGGATCTGTCGGACGAATTTGCGGAAGTCGCCCACGAATGTTGGGCCGCTTTTTGTGAGTCCGAAATGGCGAAGGACTTAATTGAATAATTTCCCGGCGCCATGGACGGCGCCTTTCCCCTAAACCACGCACTTCCATTGAGGTTACTGAAATGAAAACGTACAAACGCTGGTCGAAATTGACCAATGGCACACACGTCATCAAGGTCCACATTGCCGGCGATGACCTTTACATTCCGATTCCCGAGGAGGAGTTGGCGGTATCGGTTATCACCGTCATATCGCCGACTGGATCGCATATGGGCCACGTAACGCCGAGACACCTGGTTCGGCTCGGGAACGCGAACTGGGCAACTCCGGCGGCTAAGCATTTGACCGACGCCTTGCAGATCGAAATGGACAAAGCAAACAAGGCGGCAATTGACGAATTGAAGGCATGGAACGATGAGAGTCTGCCGGCGACTTGATCGCGGACCGCTCCGCACAACATCGGCGCCTCTGGCGCCTTTGTTGTTTTGGGGATTTGATGAAATGCACAAATAAATCAAATTTTACTTGGTATTTGAATTGCAAAATTCAAAGCATCGACTATGCTTATGTTTAACGGGATCAAGGGGATCCCGGCAATCTGGAGATAACCATGAACGCTCGCAATGAAATTGCCGCTCTGATCGATCACGATCCTGCCATGAAGGCCGCGGAGATCCTCCGCATGCTGAATATCCCGGTGTGCCTGGCTACCATTGCGCTGGTTATCGAAGTCCGCGACGCTGTTAAATCTGGGCGCTAGGAGGCTGCCATGAAAACCAACTTTTCCAAGTCGATCATCGCGCTAGTCATGATGTATGCAGTGTGCTCGCGGGATGAGGCGATTTCCTACCTGGAGGCCGAGGAGGGTGATCCGATTGATGCGGTCCTTTCCTACCGGGGGGATCACTGGGTGCCGGAACAAACCACTAGCAATGCCGGGTGGCAGCAATGAACACAAGGGAGCGGGTATCCCGCATCGCAACAGCCTACAAAACAGCGGACCAAAAAGCGGCAGCGGCTCCCTTTTCAAGTGGGGGCAAATATCGGAATGGAAACGTCATGGGCGGCGCCGAACGGAGCTTGAAAAGGGACTTGATGTCCGCGGGGATATCATCGAAACGAGCCGATGAACTGGCACGGCAATGGTTCTGGCAACGCAGGTCCAGTGAATGGAAACCATGAACTGAACGAACTCAAAAAAGGCGCCGGCTCAGGCGCCTTTTTGTTGCTTTGTTGAAATCCGCAAAGGCGGATTTTATGTTGGTTTGAAGCTTGCAAATTTCAAACGGTCGACTAGTATTACAAACAACGGGGGCGCGGTGCTCCCGGCCAAACCGGAGACCAACATGAACGCAATCCTTGAAAAAATCGCCCAGAACATTCTCGACCTGGACACATTGGAGACTCGCCGCTCCGACGAGTTGGACTTCCATGATCTGGCAGTATGGCAACTGAAGGCCGCGCTCGAAGCAGCCTATAAAGCCGGCGCTGAGGTTGGCATAACCTTAGCCAGATCCTGAGCCGGCGCTTTCATCAACTCGGCGCCAGGGACGGCGCCTTTCCCGGAGACGACAATGGATGGGGTAACGAAATCGAAACGAGGCGGCGCCAGGGCAGGGGCCGGTCGGCACAAACTGGCACCGGACGCAAAAAAACAAACCATCACCGTGCGGCTGTCGCCGGATCTGATGGACTGGCTGGACACATTCGGCCGCGGCCGGGTGGCGGAAATCGAGAAGGCGCTCCGGGCCTGGCAGAAAAAAAGCCGGAAGTCAGCCTAGGATCCCATGGCCGGCTCCGGTCAAATCCGTAAATTCATCACGATGTAAAAGTAACCCGGATCGCCCGTTTCGGTGATCCTGGATCCTCCGGTGGCATTCAGGCTGATGCGGGTCTGCATGGTATTCATCTGCTCCAGAGCATCGAGCAAGTAGCGGTTATTGAAGCCCACAGCGACGCTGCCCGGGCAGTCTACCGGCAGATAATCCTCCGACGATTCCGCCTCCGCATTGGCTGCGTATAAACGCATTTCCGCATTTTCGATCTCGATGCCGACCGCGAGGTTTTCGTTTGCCAGCGCCGAGGCGCGACGGATCGCTGCCTGGAGTGGCTCGCGGTCGATCACCAGTTCGGTGTCATAGGTTTTGGGGATGGCGCGCTCGATGTCGGGATACTTTCCCTCGATGGTTTTTGTGGCGAAATCCAGCGCCGTCATCCCCATGGTGACGGTGCTGTAGCTAAGCCGCATGGACATCGCCTGGTCACTGGGTGCGTCCGGCAGCAGGCGCAGCAGCGTCGACACCGCATCCCGCGGCAGAATGCACTCGATCCGCTCGGACTGATCGTTGTCGATATGGGTGGACGCTGTCGCCAGGCGATGGCCATCGGAGCTTGTCACGGTAAGCGTGGATCCCTCGATCATCAGGCGGGCGCCGTTGAGGTAATAGCGCACGTCCTTCGCTGCCATGCACGGTGCCACCTTGCGTAGCAGCCGTTTGAGCGCGGCCGGATCCAGGCGGAAAGTTCTGGCGTCCTGCACAGTTTCGAAACCGGGAAAGGTATCCGCCGGCAGCGAGGCGAGCGCAAACCGCGACCGGCCGGAGCGGATCCGGACCTTAGCGTTGTCCGGATCCACGTCCAGCGTGATGTCCTCCGTGTCCAGCAGATTGCTGACGATGTCTGCGAGTTTCCGTGCCTGCACGCAAACATCGAACGGCGCCGCTGCCAGATCGATCCGGGCTCGCAGTTCCATCTGGGTGTTGTTAGCGGTGAATGTGATCCCGGCGCTGGAGGCCTGGATGCGGACGCACTGGAGGATCGGGACCGTCTGGTTGCGCTCGACGGCTCCCATCACGCTGGCCAGAGCAAACTGCAATTGCGCTTTCGACAGGGTTAGCATATTTCCGCAAATGTGGTTATCAACAAATGTGGATTTACGCCTTTTTCGCGTCGCAGATGCCGACGATGCCGATGGCATCCTGGCGAATCCTTCGCGGAATTTTCGGCAGCCGGGCTGAGATCCTCTGCGGTTGTGTGATCACGTCGCACCAATAGCGGCCGGCGCCGAAACGCAGCGCCACACAGGCTCCCTCGCGCCACAAACCGTATTGGCTGGACAGATGGCAGGGGCCGAATCGACAGCATTCACCGCAGCCATTACAGGGGGCATGGTAGCCGGGATAAGGCGGTGCCGATGCGTTGCTCATCACGCCAAATCCACATGCCGATAAACGCCGGGCGACACCAGAATCAGCGAGCCAATGGCGACCAGCAGGTCGATTTCCTGCTGCATCCGGCCCGCCGTTTCGGGAGTCAGTGTCAGGGTGTCAGGTTCGACCACAGTGCCGCTGGCGCCAAGCAGATCCGCCATGATGTAGGACTCCGCGGTATCGCGCGCTTCGTCCATCAGGTCCTGGTAACGCTTGAACGATTCCATATGTGCGGCATGGGCGCAGACCATCCAGGCGCTACTGGGGCCGGTCAAACCACCGAAAAAATATCCATCCAGACCGTGCTGCTCGCAAATGGATAGCAGCCGTTGATTGGCCTCGACATCGATGCTCATGGCGATCCCCTAATGACTGCGCGTACTGCGGACGACGTAGATCACATGCGCGCGGGCTAGGGACTGCTTTGGTGGTGGGGCGGTATCAAATAGATCCGTCTGCCTGTAGTTGATTCGTCGATAGGCGAGACGGCTGCGTAGGTGGGTGATAGTGCTCTGCACGCGGTCGAGCAGGCGATCCATTAAGGCGAGGACAAATTCGCGCGGACTCATAATCCCTCCATTGTGCTAAGAGCGTTTTTATATGCGCTCTAGCATCCTTTTGCAAATGGGGAGGGTAATTAGCCGGATTGCAAAATCAATCGAGCCTGGCTCGGGGCAACGAAGGAAATCACCGAGCAGATGGTTTCCAGTTCATCCTTCGCGGCGGAAAACGGCAAACCACCGGCCAGAGGGATCAGTGTCAGGTCCTCGCCTTGGGAAGCGAGTAGTCGTCCCATTGCCGCGTCGCCGCAATGTTTCCGGACAAAGATCCAGTCCCCGCTGCTGTATGGTTGATCCGGGTCGCAAATGGCGACCGATCCCGAGGGAATAAAGGGGCCATATCCGTCGCCTTTGATGAGTACTCCAAAGCTTCGGAGCCCGAGGATCATGCCGTTGAGTACCTCCAAGTTTACGTTTTCGTGACAGCCGTTCCAGGCGGACTCTATCGCGATTAATCGGAGGCTTACAACCAGCGGATCGAAACTACCGGCTGCGGGTACGGGTAGATCGATTAGTTCATGATTTCCCTTCTCATAACGGAGGACCGTCCATTGTTTCGGAGGCTGGCCAGTTTCCAGCCATAAGGGATTCACTCCGAGTGCCTGGGCAATCAGGACAAGTTTTCGGCTCTGCTTAGCCGTCCCGGCCAGCAGTCTCTGGATGGTCGTCTGATGCGTCCCTGAGAGCCGAGCGAGTTGTTCCTGGGTTATACCCTGTTCGGACATAACCGACTGCAGACGTAAGGAAAGAGAGGTCATCCCCTACAGTTTATAACGCCATGCATATTTTACAAATTTAACCCAAGTCAAGTGAATTAATACCAATTTTGGGGATTGACACGATAATTCGTTTTCGCATAACGTTCCGCAATGGACGTAACACCGCACATTCGAAGGGCAATCGAAGTTTTTGGGACGCAAGAAAAGCTCGCTGCGGCTGCGGGGATCCACCAGAGCACGATCAGTCGAATCCTGGCCGGAAAAATTCGCATCACCGCGGAGGCCGCGGCGAAGCTCGACCGCGCGACGGGTGGTGAGGTCCGCAAGGAGTGTTTGCGACCGGATGTTTTTGGGAGTTCGTGCGGGATGGAGCAGTGGTAGCTCGTTAGGCTCATAACCTAAAGGTCGCAGGTTCAAATCCTGTTCCCGCATCCAGTGATAGGCGCCTTGACGGCGGGGGGAGTGAGCCACACTCGCCGTTTTTTTCAGCAGGAAAAGGAGAGGGACGATGGCTGATGTGATGATGTTTGCAGTGGCTGCCATAGGCATGGCGCTGCACTGGTTCAAGCGATGGGCTGCCGGTCAAACCGACACCGGTTTCTGGCGTTACTTTTTCGTAGTCGAGACGAAGCGCTCTCTGGCGGCGCTGGCGACCATGGTGATCGCGGTTGCGACATTTCTCTCCACGTTCGATGGGCACCTATCGACGTCGGCTTTTTACACCGCGCTGTTGACGGGGTATGCCTCCGACAGTGCGGCGAACTCGGGTTAGGCGATGAGCACACTCTATCTGGCGGGTATTGTCCTCGCCATCATCGTGATCGGTGTGATCGCTATCCGTATCCTGATTCGCCAGCGCGAGCGGGCGCGAGCGGATCAACGGGCGGCAGAATCGCGCGCTGCGGCAGCAGACCAGTTGGTCAAATCGGAGCAGGCCACCGCGCATGCGGTGATCGATGTGCAAACGGAACAACGCAAGAGAGAGGCCGATGAAAGGACCAAATTGCAGGACGGTCGTCGCGACCATTTTGATAGCAATTGGTAGCGGCTGCTCGCAGCCGGAGACCATCGTCATTCAGCCGGATCTGACCTTGCTGCTGCCACCGCGGCCGGTCTTGCCGCGCATCCAGGAGACCGAGTTGCGCTGCCTGACGCAGCCGACGTATGACCGGCTATATGAACGGCAGCGCCTGGTCCGGGAGTATAGCGAAACGTGCGAGGCCATCGTCCGGTCGACCGCGCCGAAGGTCAACGGCGCCGATGCGAAATCGAAAAAATAAAGGAGCGGGATATGACGACTTTGGGAGCACAACTGATCATGTCCGAACGTTTCCAGCAAATCAAAGTCGAGGGATGGACGAAAGAGCACGACGACGAGCACAGGGACTCGGCGCTGGCGCTGGCAGCGGTTTGCTACGCGACACCGATTCGGCTTTATGGCCGGCTGGAGGCGCCGGACGGGCCTATCTACTACGATCCGTGGCCACTGTCCTGGGACAACACATGGGATAAACGCCGGAAATATGGCATCCGGTTCGAGATTGATCCCATCCCTGATCCGGCCAGTTATTCCCTCGATGAGAGGCTCGATCTGTTGATCAAAGCCGGCGCGCTGATCGCTGCCGAAATCGACCGCATCAAGCGCCTGGTGGACAAGCCATGACCGTCACCAGCACGCAATTCCAGGCGCTGTTTCCCCACGCCCAGGTCGATCAATGGCTCGGGCACCT
>WSSedL2TaDRAFT_1000042_pt1 | contig 12081 bp, 10 predicted proteins | sample WetSurSiteL2Tule_FD_9463 | JGI IMG/M metagenome (IMG submission 9463)
GGAGCATATTGACGCGCTGGCCGCCATCGGCCCGGAGCCAGTGCTGGAAGCCTATTTCGCCAGCTTGATCGAAGCCTGCCAAGCCATTCCCTGCGACAAGCTCTGCCACCTTGACGCGGCATTGCGCCATCTGCCGCCGTTTCATCTCTCCGCCCGCCACCGCAGGCTGATCAGTCAGCTCCTACAGACGATGCGCTGCAACGACATTGCTCTGGAAATCAACACCTCCGGCTATGAAATCCGGCCTCAGCCCTACCCGGTCTTTGAGATCATCCAAGAAGCTGCCGCAATGGGCATTCCGCTGATACTTGGCTCCGATGCCCACCACCCCAGCCAAGTAGGTCGCCACTTTGAGCGGCTGGCGCAATAATCCTTTTTTTTCTCACCCGCCCGGCAGCCAGCGTTTCAGTGTGGCGGCAAGCTGCACCTTGTCAATCGGCTTGGTCAAATAATCATCCATGCCTGCGTTAAAGCACTTTTCCTGATCGCCGCTCATGGCGTTGGCGGTCATGGCGATGATCAAGCGGTGCCTACCGCGCAGCCGACTGCGCAGCCGCTCACTCAAGCTGTTGTTTTCCAGCTTGTCGGCAGTTTCCTTATCCAGCAGCTCATCCTGCTCGCAGCGGCGGATAATTCTGGTCAGACTGTAGCCGTCGAGACGCGGCATCTGCACGTCAGTGATGATCAGATCAAAGCGGTCGTCCTCCAGCAGAATATGCAGTGCCTCCACGCCATCGACCGCCTCTGTCACCTGATGCTGAAACTTCTCCAGTACCACCCGAAGGAGGAAGCGGTTGGCCGGATTGTCCTCCACCAGCAGGACGCGCACCGGCTGAAGCCGAATTGCTTCCACCACAGCAGTATCAATCTTCTTTTTCTGCGGCGGCTCCTCGGCGGTGAGGCCGAAAATGACGATAAAGGTGAAGGTCGCGCCTTTGCCGTGCTCACTCTGCACGCTGATCGTGCCATCCATCAGCTCGCAGAGCTGACGGCAAATGGCCAAACCGAGGCCGGTGCCGCCGAATTTGCGCGAGACCGAGCTATCCGCCTGCGAGAAGGCACTGAAGATCGCGCCGATCTTGTCCGCCTTGATGCCGATGCCCCGGTCAATCACCGCCACCCGCACCGCCACGCTTTCCGGCCCAATTTTCTCAGGAGTCACAAGGACGCGAATAGGTCCTTTTTCTGAAAATTTGATCGCATTACTGAGGAGGTTGAGGATGATCTGGCGGAAACGGAGGCTGTCGCCCTCGACCACTTTGGGCAGCTCTAAAGAGATGTCAATGGCAATGTCCAAGCCTTTCTCTTTTGACAGCACCGAGACTGTGCGGATAGCTGCTTCCACCGCTTCGGCGAGGATGAAGGGATGCTCGTCCAGTTCCATCTGTCCGGCCTCGATCTTGGAAAAGTCAAGAATATCGTTGATCAGCGAGAGCAGCGAATCCGCCGAGAGCTTGACCGTCTCCAAGTAGCTGCGCTGCTGCGGATCAACAGCTTTTTCTAAGGCCAAGTCGGTCATGCCCATAATCGCGCTCATCGGCGTGCGGATCTCATGGCTCATGTTGGCGAGAAAAACCGACTTGGACTGCGAGGCGGCCTCGGCCTTCAAACGGGCTTCCTGAAGCTGCTCACGCATCCGCAGCAGTTCTAGCTGGGTGCTGATCCGGGCGCGGACGATCTCCAGTTTGAAGGGTTTGGTGATGAAATCCACCGCTCCGACATCCAGCCCTTGCAGCTCGTCGCTCTCCTTGTCTAAGGCACTGAGGAAGATCACGGGAATATGCTTTGTCTGGCTGTCAGCCTTCAGGCGGCGGCAGACCTCATAACCGTCCATGCCTGGCATCATGATGTCGAGCAGGATCAAATCCGGCATCGGCTTCTGCATGGCCAGCTCCAGCCCCTGCGCCCCGCTGGTGGCAACCTTGATTTTGTACTCCGGCGACATGGCCTCGCCGAGCAGCATCAGGTTGTCAATAATGTCGTCGATAATCAGAAGGGTGTATTTCTTTTCGCTCATTATGTCCACAGCGCGCACGGCGGTCTGGATTCAACTACAGGGCATGATGACAAAAACGTCAGCGCAGTCTCTGTGTAGCGCATATTCTGCGCTTTGGCAATACGGAGCGCATCTTTTTCTTCCGGCGGTTATCTCCTCTGGTATTCATCCGCCCGGCGGATGATGAATTCCTGCCACGACGGATCGTTGAAGGCATGGGCGATGGTGAAGATGTCTTTGTCACCCCGGCCTGACATGTTGATGATGATCGCCTGCTCGCGGGACATTGTTGGCGCCTCTTTGATCGCCTGAGCAAAAGCGTGGGCGGATTCCAAGGCCGGGATGATGCCTTCCGTCTTCATCGTGAGCTGAAGGGCGGCAAGCACCTCGTCGTCAGTGGCCGCTTCAAAGCGCACCCGGCCTTTCTCGCCCAGATCAGCGAGAATCGGCGAGATGCCGACATAATCCAGCCCGGCGGAGATGGAATGCGTGTCAAGCATCTGGCCGTCGCTGTCTTGGAGGAACATGGTTTTGTAGCCCTGAGCGATGCCTGCGGCGGCACGGTCAGTCAGCATTCGCGAGGCGTGCTTGCCGGTGTCAAGTCCCTTGCCGCCCGCCTCCACGCCGATCAGCTCCACCTCTGGCTGATCAAGGAAGCCTTGAAAGATGCCCATTGCGTTGGAGCCGCCGCCGACGCAGGCATAAACCCGGTTGGGCATTGCGCCGCGCTGCTCGATGATCTGCCGCTTTGCTTCCTGGCCGATGATGGATTGGAACCAGGCCACCATTTCCGGGAAGGGATGCGGCCCGCAGGCCGTGCCGAGCACGTAGTGCGTCGTGTCCATGCTCGCCACCCAGTCGCGGAACGCCTCGTTGATCGCGTCTTTGAGGGTGCGCGAGCCGTCTTTCACCGGCACCACAGTCGCGCCGAGCTTTTCCATCCAGAAAACATTGGGCCGCTGCCGCGCCACGTCCTCCTCGCCCATATAGATCGTGCAGGCGAAGCCGAAGCGGGCGGCCATCGTCGCCGTAGCCACGCCGTGCTGGCCCGCGCCGGTCTCAGCGATGACCCGCTTTTTGCCCATCCGCCTGACCAGCAGCCCTTGGCCCATGACGTTGTTGGCCTTGTGCGCGCCGGTGTGGTTGAGGTCTTCCCGCTTGATGTAAATCCGCGCCCCGCCGAGATGATTGGAGAGATTTTCCGCAAAGGTCAGCGGCGTGGGCCTGCCGGAATAATTGGCCATCAGGTCAATGTATTCCTGCCAGAACGCGGCATCTGCCCGAGCTGCCTCATACGCCGCGTTCAGCTCAACAAAGGTTTGATGCAGCACTTCCGGGATGAACGCCCCGCCCCATTGTCCGAAGTATCCTTTTTTCATAGCGTGTTTTTATGTCGTCAGTTCATTGCGTAAGCCGCATCATGCGGGCCGAGAGTCAGAAAAACTACTGTCTTGCCAGAAAGATTCTCGCAAAAGCAGAATTCGCAGTCAGGGATAACTCCGCATTCTTCACAAATAACAAAAATGATACGAAAGTTGCGGTCAACCCGTGCGCTCCGGCAGCCAATCAGATTCAATCTGCTGCTGGCGTTCGCCAAAGTTTCAGTGTTGTGATACGGATTTTCGAGCAGCCTTTCAACCTTCTTTCGGATTTGCGCCTTCAACGAGGAATGCTTCTGAAGGTTGCGAGCGAACAGCTCCTCATAAATGGCCTCGTAGCTATTCACCCCAAATCTCCTTATGCGACAGGAAGTTCAACGTGCCGCTTTCCTTCCGTTCTTGCAGTTCCAGCATGTCGCGGTGCAGATCGGAATCAGGAGCAATGTGGAAAGAACTGCCTTGTTTCGTTGCGATCACGTCAAGCTCTTCCCTGATGATGCGGCGCATGACCGGCTCCAATGCTTTAATAAGTTCCTCAAGATTCAACGTGTTGACTGCCTGCATGTCCTCTATCCCCTCTTGATTCATCTTTTCAGAAGCCGTGCCCGCCGCTTAAATCGCCCTGGTTTACGCTTGAAATGAGGCAATTCACGCTTCAATCATCGTGATTCACGCTTCAATCGGCTCATTTAAAGCGTGAAGCATGACGGTTTACGTGTGAACCAGAGCAGTTCACGCATCAATCATGTTGATTCACGCTCAAAACGGAATGATTCAAGCGTGAATCACCTCGCTTGAAGCGTGAATTGCGACGATTCAAGCGTGAAACGTGGCAAACGAAGTGAGACGTTCTCCCGCTTCATCTTTATAGTTTTCGGCTCACCTGAACCGTGACCGTCCTGCTGTCCCAATCCACATTCAGGACGTGGACAAGGAAAACTCCTGTTGAGGAAGCAAACTCTTGGCTGCCGATGCCAACGGTTGGAAGAACGATTGAGTCCTTGCCAGCAGGCGAGATGGTAATTTTAGCTGTTATCTCTCCCGTATCATCATGGAACGAGACAGACAACCTTGCCTTCGCCTCTTTGGCGAACTCGCTTTTGTTCTCGCCGATGGTGTATTCTTGGGGATCAGCAGGTTCCTGCACCGCTTGATGAATCACCGGCGGCTTTGGTTTTGGCACTTCTGCCGTTTTCTCAGGCGGCGTTTCAATCTTCGGCGGAATTGCTTTCGATTCCGGCTGCGGTGTCGGCGCGGGAAGCACTGGCGCAGGCGGATTGCCGTCTTTTAGGCCGAAAAAGTTCCTCAGCTCAGGCGTGGTGATTGTAACCACGACAGCAAGCAGGGCAATAATAACGCCAATGAACGTGAGTATCTGATTCACATCCCATTTCTTGCCGTTGCTGCTCATTTTGCCAGTTTTTTACTTGGAGATAGGGACATTACGAAACTGCACCGCAAAACGTTCATTTTCAGTATGACACTTTATTTCAAATAATGATGCTATGCTGGCAGCTTGATTGACTCCTTCAAATTCAAAAGAAGCTGTTGTTGGAACACCAGCAACTAAGCGTCTTTTTAGCTCATTCTCAGCCCATTGACCTCCAACTATAATCTTGATAGAGACATATTCATTCCCTATGTCATCATACAATATAGTTCTATCAGCATTATAATGCTGTATCACTATTTCTTTATCTTTGTTGTTACTTGTTATAGAAACGTTACATGTAACAGATTCACCTGACCTCTTGCACTCTTTCACGTTAAAGGTAAAACCTTTAACTTCTTGAGCAGCATATCCTTTGTCAATTTTCTTCGCAGTAGTTGCAGTATGTTCTGGCGCAGGCTTCTCTTGCGCTACCTCCTTCCCCAGCAGCTCGTTAATCGCCTGCGTCTTCGCAAAATTGCTTTTCGCTGAATCAATTATATCAGCCGTCTCTGAATCCAAGACCTTGACCGTCAGCCGCACGTTGTCGCCAAATGGTGTCAGCGTTCCTGTCACCAGCGCATCAACCCCGGCAATCTTGCCCAGCTTTCGTGCTGTCTCCGGGTCAATCAGCCCAGTTGCCGAGAGCTTGTTCTCCTTGATGATGCTCTTTAAATTGGTGCGGTCAATCACTCTGAAGCCTTTGCCCGCACCAGCCAGCGCAACTGAAAACTCCTCAGCAATGAAGCGGTCAAGCTGCGTCACATTCCCTTCCAAATCGGTGAAATCGACCACCGCGACGGTCTTTTTTCCTTTCGCCGCAATCTTCTCCGCCATCGCCGAGGAAAGCTGCTCAATCTCCTTCTCGTATCCCCACGCAGAAGACACCAGCAATGAAAGAAACATCACTGCGCCGCAGATTGAAAGAGAACGAATTTTCTTGCTCATGGAAATATCCTCATTGAAATTGTAAATAGTTTTTTTTCGTCTTCAGTGAATTGCATTCATCGTCCCGCAAGCGCAGCCAGTTCGGCAACAGACAGCTCTGTAGCTTCAGCAACCATCTCCGGCGCAATGCCTTGCCGCAGCATCCGTTCCGCAATGATCCGTATGCCCTCCGCTTTCCCTTCCTCAAACTTGGTCTGACGCAGCTCCTCTTGATGATACTCCTCAATCATCCGCGCCCGCTCCTCTGGGGAGAAGCAGTTGCGCTGAATGGCGGCGAAGAGCTTTTGAATCGCGCTCTGCTGGTACAGGCTTTCATCAACTTCCTCGTCAAGCGTGTCGTTAATGGCCCGCAGCCAAGCGCGGCGCGGCTCCGGCGTGTTTTCGTCCGCATATTTCGGGCAAAGATAAATCACCTTGTGCGGAATCTCCTTCAGCGGCCTACCTGCAAGGTCATGTGGATCAAAATTTGTCACTGCAATATCGCATTGATGGCGGTCGCCGGAGGTGAGGACGACTACGGTATAGACGGCCAAAGGCGGACGGTAGTTGTGCGAGCTGGCGATCTGCTCTAGCAGGGCGGCGCAGTGATAGTAAAGAAAGCGGTCGTAGTGTTCGGCGGTGCGGGCGTGCTGGATGTCAATGATGATCCGGTGCTGCGTGTCTTCGGCAAAGAGATCAAAGCGCGGCTTGATGTAGCCGACAGGCGGCTCAAACTCCTTTTCCGTCTCCACCAGCTCGACACTCACAGGCAGGCCGATGATGTCCTGCGCAAAGGCGGTGAATATCTCAGGATCGCAGAACGCCTTTTTGAAAACGACCCCGTATTTCAGCGATGCGACTTTTTTCATGGCTCCATATCCTTCATCATTGAATGTGTTCAATCTGCCTGCGGCAAGCCGCCGCAAAATCCTCTGGGAAATGACTGCTGATGTAGCGGTGCTGCGCCTCGCTGAACGCGCCCATTGACCACGGCAGCTTAGGCAGAAAGGCATAGAGCAGCCGCTGGCCGTTGCGGATGCCGATCCGCTTGGAGTATTCTAGCGAAGTGACCATTCTTGCCCCCAGTTTGGCAAAGATATGCTGGGCCAGCAATATTCCTCGGTCAATTGATTCGCGCACCGCCGTGTCCGCTTCCAGCACGTTGCCGATTGGCTGGCCGTCCGCATTGGCAATAACCATGAGCTGCAATTCCCACTGCGAAGTCTGCGCCTTGGGGACAAAGAGCAGCACGTTTTCGTCTTCGTGGACAATCAGACTGCGCTCTTTCTGCTGATCGCCGTCCGTGCGCACGTTCTCCCGAATACAGCAGAGATAATCGCAGAAAAAATCGCTGTCGCAATCCTGCCGGTATTGTTCAATCACATCGGCAACCTGATCGCCGCAGCTATAGCTCGGCATTGCCCCGCCGTCCGTTGTCGCAACCGCTTCCGGTGTGAGCGCGTACTGCTGATGAATCATCTGGTGCGAAGCATGGAGACGATAGCCGGAGCCGGAAAAGTCGTAACCAAAATTCCAGCCCCAAAGCGTGGCTGGATGTTGGCCGCTCTGCTCTGCCGCCATCAGCACTTTTTTGCGCAATGATTCCAGCTCATCCGTCGTCAAACTGCGTTTGGGCAGAGCAAGATTGATGCCGAAGCGTTCGGCCAGCACAACGATCATCCGTTGATAATACAAATGGCGTAGGCCGCGCATGTCCGCAAAAGTCAGATCAGACGTGCGGTAACGAACCGCATCATGGCCCATGTTGGCGGCGTAATGGCCCCAGGGAATATAGGAATTACGGCGCAGGTATTCAAAAACATGGGTTTCGTCCTGCGCAAACCGCCCGACAATCTCGCTGCCGCCTTGCACGCCAGGCCGCAGCACTATGATTTCCTTCCAGCGATCGGGCAGATGCGGATTGTTGGCAATGGTTTCAAATAACTCGAAATCGTCAATGTCCGACTTGCCGGGCCGTAGATATTTCAGGCCAACTGGCTCGCCGTTTACGTCGAATTCCATCCGGCAGCAGCCTTGTGCCAGCAGCATTAGCTCTGCCGAGTCAGTGGAGCTAGCGGCCAAAGCGTATTTCAGCGGCAGTGGCAAACGTCTGATCATTGTTTGCCGCTCAGTCTCGTTCAGGCCAAGGGCCTGCGCCAGCGAGCAGTCCGGCGGTGGTTCTATTTTGATCAAGCTGGAATTTTTCGCTCGCGCCGCCGCCCAAATCGAATCAATATACGTCGCGCCGTGAAAGGGTAAGGCGTTGGGAATTTCGTAAATCCAGCGGCCTGCTGGCTCGTTCACATCGCCGGGCGGAAAATTGGCTTGATTGTCAACTGGTGAGCCGTCGGGCAGCGAGCCGAGATGAAGGAGAAAATCTTTGTCGCGCAGATTGCGGACAGAATAGCTGGGCCGGTGCAGGCCGACCCGGAATGTGCCGGTTGGGGTCACGCAGGTTCTCATGGCGGTCATCCTCTGCTGCTGGAAAGAAAACAGGCTGCTCGACAAAAACGTTGCGCTCAGGAAAAGTTTCTGGTCATATTAGACCATGCGGCATGATTTTTCACCTCATTTTCGGAGAGAAGGACAGGGCGGGGCAGCAGACAATGGGCGTTCCACGAGTCATTTTTCGGGTCTGTGAGACCCTGAACTGTCCAAAATTCCAGTACGGCGACTCATTCACCGTCTCTGGCGTGGCGGTGATGATGCGCACCAACGGCGACAGCTCCTTTGTCAGCAGTGCGGCGGTTCACGCCAATCAGAGCCGGGAGAACTGCGAAATTCTCTACGGTGACTTTGTCAAAGTCATCATCAAATACGAGCGTGCCGACCAGATCCCGGACTGCCTGATTTCCTGCACTGGCTGCACCGGTTCCCTCCGCCTTGAGCATCTGCGGCACAAACGAACCAGCCCGGAACAGGAGGCACTGTTCAACAACAACAAGGAAATTGCCGGATTGCTGGAGGACTTGAGCCGTTTTCCCTTCTTTCAAATCATCAGCCATGAGAGCTTGGCCGAGCTGCTGCGCAACGCTGTGCTGGAGGAATTTAAAAAGGATGACATCATCATCCGCCAAGGCGAACCGGGCAGCAAGCTCTACATTGTCGCTGAAGGCAAAGTAAGCATCCTCAATGACACCGGCATTTCCATTTCGACTTTGGAGCAGGGCGAGATTTTTGGCGAGATGAGTCTGATCTGTGACGAGAACATCGGCGCGACTGTACAGGCGGCTATGGACTGCAAAATTCTCAGTGTGCATCACCGGCATTTCCAGCTCGTGCTGGATCGTTATCCGACCATGCAGCGCTACTTCACCAAGCTGATGGCCCAGCGCTTGAGCCGCTCGAACAAAATCCGCTTTGACGACTACGCTTCAGGCATGATTGGCAGGCTGGAGGAAATTCCGCCTGAAGCCTTGTTTCAGACGCTGCACACCAACGGCAAGACTGGCATTCTCACCATCTCCGAAGTGGCGAAGGGCACAGCCCGCTTCTCGCTCCGCCAAGGCGCGTTGATCAAGGCTTCATACGACGGACAGAAGGGTAAGGAGGCGTTTTTCCGCATTCTCCGCGAGAAGAAGGGCCGCTTCAAGTTCAATCCCGGGCTGCCAAAAGAGGATTTTGACGCGCCGGAAATCGGCTATTTCATGAAGCTGCTGATGGAAGGGTTACAGCAGATTGACGAAGACCGCTCTACCGCCCGCAAACGGCGGAACCAAGAACCGGACAACGAGGAATCCGCATAGCCTTAGAATTCAATCCCTTGCTGCGCCTTGATGCCCTGCCGGTAAGGATGCTTAATCTCGCGCAGCTCTGTAACCAAATCGGCAGCCTGCATCAATTTTTCTCCAGCCCCTCTGCCCGTGATGACCACGTGCATTTGCGGGTTGCGCTTGGCCAGCGCAGCAAGGATTTCCTCCTCGTCCAGCATCTTGTATTGAACCAGATAGGTCAGCTCATCCAGCACGACCAGTTGGTGCCTGCCTTCGACCAGCGTTTTCCGAGCCAGCTCCCAGCCTGCGTGGGCTGCGGCAGTATCTTTGCTCAAATCATCAGATTTCCACGTGAAGCCCCGGCCCATGACATGAAAGTCGAGCAAATCGGCGAAACGTTGCGCAGCAATCAGCTCGCCGTATTTCCAGCTGCCCTTGATAAACTGAATGAAACAGACTCGCTGGCCGTGGCCGAGCGCGCGCAAGGTCAGGCCGAGAGCGGCGGTAGTTTTCCCCTTGCCGTTGCCGGTGTACAGCAGCAAGAGGCCTTTTTGTCGTTCTTCCTGAGGCAGCGAAACTGACGGTTTTCTGCCGCCCGGAGGCTGATTGTTCGGCACCTCTGATTGCATGATCTTTTCAACAGAAAAACAGCCGGGATATGGGGCGGGGAAAGGCGGGCAGGTCATTGACCGCCGCCGGAATACATGGTATTTTCTGTACTGAAGCAGCGGCGGCGCGTACAGTAAATCTTTTCCTCTTCCGATGCAATATCTATGATTCTCTTTTGTGAGGAATGCGGACAGCGGAACAGCATCACCCTGACTCCGGCCTTGATCGAGACCAACAGCTTCACCTGCCAGTTCTGCCGGTTCAAAAGCCCGTTTCCCTTCCTCGACAAAAATAAGAACAGCACCAGTGCCAGCTCGGTTATCGCTTGGCACCCGGAGGTGCTCTGCCTGCCTGCCTCCGCTGAACGGGAGAGCAGTGTCTTTCAGCTTAATTTTGAGGTACTGGGCGTGCAGGAGCCGCAGCTTGCCGTGGAGCCGTTCCGCCAGTTCGCCCGCCTGATTACTGTAGAGCGGATCAGTCCTGGCAGCTTCACTGTGACGGTCAGGCCCATGGCCAAGGGAAAGGGTCTTCAGCCAGGCCGCAGCGTGCCAGCCCTCATTTTTTGCGAAGAAAATATCATGAGCTGGGGAACCGTCGCTTTGACCCGCAGCCAAGAGGAGCCTGCCGCTGCTGAAGAAGAGATGACGATGCCTGTCTCTGAACCAGCGGCCATGCAGGATGAAACGCCTCCTCCTCAGCCTTCACCTGCCCCGCCGCCGCAAGAGCTGCCTGACGAGATACCTCTGGAAGAGGAAGCCTTGCCCGATGATGAGCCGCCGTCAGAAAATGTCAGCGTTGAAATTCTGCATCAGCAGCTCATGCAGTATAAAACTCAGCTCCATCAGGCCCGCACGGCCTCCTTTCGTTTGCAGAAGGAGTTATCCATCCGGCAGCAAGTAATGGACAGCCAGAGCTGCGGCATTCTTTTTGTCAGCCCAGAGCAGCAGATTCTTTACGCCAACCCGGTTTTCCTCAGCCGCAGTAGCTGCACCCTGAACTCCGTGCAGACCAAACGGCTTGACCAGCTACTCACCTTGACTGAGCCAAGCCAGACCGTGGAAGAGGCTCTGAAAAGAGCTGAAGAGCAGGGTAGCTGGCAAGGCAAGGCCCTTGTGCAGGACAAGCATGAGGAGCAGCAGTGCGAGCTACAGCCTTCGGCGTTCTCCATCACCCGCAGCGAGGGCGACGAAGAGGGCAAAGAGAAGGGCTTTATCTGTTTGCTGTTTCCGCAGGAAGGCAACTCAAGCCTTCAGCAGTGCGTCGCGTCGCCGCCTGCGGAGAAAACGGACCAGCTTGGCGCAGGTCTTGGCCTTGACGCGCTGACCGGCCTTGCTGACCGGCCTTCCTTTCAGCAGTATTTGGAGGACTCCATCGCCCTGCTGGGAAAGGAGTCAGAGAGCGGCATCGCGCTGGTGTATGTTGATCTGGATCATTTCAAGCGGATCAACCGCATCTTCGGACCTGGCTTCGGCGACAAGATTCTGTGTAGCGTAGCGACAATTCTAAAAAAATGCGCGGAGGACGCAGGTGCTGATCTGGTGGCCAGAGTGAGCGGAGACGAGTTCGCCATCATCCTGCCGCCGCCTGCCAACAAGGAGCGGGCGCGGAAGCTGGCCGAAAAGATCATGCAGCGTTTCCGCACGCCCTTGGACAACGAGTCCCGCTCCATTCTCATCCGGCCCAGCATCGGCTTCAGCATTTACCCGGATGACGGCGGCAGCCCGCTGGAAATCCTGCGCAATGCGGACACAGCGATGGAGTCGGCTAAAGGGGAGGGCGGCAATCGCATCTGCCAGTGGGACAGCGGTATGAAAATACAGGCTGCGGAGAGTCTGTATTTGGAAAACGACCTGCGCAAGGCGGTTGCGGACAACGAGCTGATCAATTACTTCCAGCCACAGGTCAGCCTGACCAACGGCTCTATCTGTGGCATGGAGGCTCTCGCCCGCTGGGTGCATCCGATGAAGGGGATGATTTCGCCCGCCGCCTTCATCCCCATTGCTGAAAACACCGGCCTGATCGAGAAGC
>WSSedL2TaDRAFT_1000043_pt1 | contig 11996 bp, 18 predicted proteins | sample WetSurSiteL2Tule_FD_9463 | JGI IMG/M metagenome (IMG submission 9463)
GGCGATAGCATAGACGCACGGCGACGGACACTCAAGCAGCGCGTTCTGCGGCCCGGTCGCACGGATTGCCAACATAAAGCAGTCGCAGAGCATCCACCAACGACTGCGTCTGGGCGGCTGTCATATGCCGCGTGAGCGCCGCGTTTGCCTCGGCTGATAGTGCATTGGCGACGGCGAGCGCATCCTCGCCTTTTGGGCCGAGCGTCACCGCATGCACCCTCGCATCGTCTTTAGTCCGACCCCGCTTCAACATCCTCGCCCCACACATCCGGCGGACGATATCCGACAGGGTCGAGCGGTCGATCCCTGTGCGCTCGACCAAGACAGTCTGGCTAAGGCCCGGTTCCGCCGCCACAGCTTGGAGCACCGCCGCTTGGCTTCGTGTCACGCACGGTGTCGTTGGCGTTGGCCTTTTAACCTTCGGCGCGGCCCATGCTTCGTATGCGCGCTGATGCGCCAAATGGATCAAGTGTATTATGTCGTGCATATGCGCCCCGCTTTATATCTTTCGTTTGGCGGAGCATATGCACATGTTGCGTTGAGGGACAATCTGCGTATGAGCGGATTCCACAGAATGGATGCAAAATGCATATCGCCTTGTGCGCGGCAAGTTTTCCCTATTCCCAATTTCCCAAATCGCTCAGATGTGCCTCTAGCGCCAGTTTTGCGCGTGGAAACGTGGGAAACGGGGAAAGCCGGAAAAACTGGAAAACTGGTAAAATCAATGACTTGGCAAAACAGATATTGGGAAAACGGGAAAACGACCAAGACCAACAGGTGGGAAGGCTGGAGCACTGGCGGCAAGAGAGGTAGTTCATGTGTCGGGTGCGAGCGTGCGCCTCTCGTTGGAGAAATCTCCGGGGTTCAGCCCGGAGAAGACGTTAACGACTGAAAAATCGGATACTGGCGGCGCTTCGACAAAAACGGGAAATTCGAGAAGCCGGGAAAGGCGCGACATGGACATCGCCCGCATCAATATCAGCGCCATGGCCAGCTTCCTGGCGGCGCGGGACAGCCTCCCTGGTCCAGCAGCATACTGGCACGATACTCGGGAGAGGGGGCGCTATCGGCGATAGCATAGACGCACGGCGACGGACACTCAAGCAGCGCGTTCTGCGGCTCGGTCGCTCGGATTGCCTTGTGCGTGGCGCCGAGCACCACATGGCGATCCGAGGCGTTTTGCATTTGTACTTCTTGCAGAGCGTTCGCGCAATGCGAAGCTGGCGATACACCCAAAACAAAACATCCTCTAGACGGTGAGTGTTTCACGGAGCCACTCGCGCGTCTCCCAGCCCGGATGCCGGTCAACTGGGCTCCTGCTCTTGCCCCCATGTCCATCGGCTAATCTCTCGGCTCAAATCGGCCGTAAGCTTCGCCATATCTCTCGGCTAATCCCCCGGGGGATTAGTCCATATCCATCGGCTAATCTCTCGGCTCCCGATGGAAACAAACATGCCATTTACCCCGGGGGATTAGCCGATGGATATCCTCCACAAAAGCATATCCCCCGGGAGATATGACCGCCGGTTTTGAGGCTAAAAAGCTCTCCTGTTCTCGCGTTTTCGCGTTCTCGGGAAAGGGTTTTCGGCACAAAAAAGGCCTCCGCGAGGGGAGGCCGAGAACCCGAGAACGCGAAAACGCGAGAACAGGAGCGATGGATATGAGATGGCGTATCCATCGGTCTTATCTCTCGGCTGCGGAGATAGCTTTCGGCCTCTTTTGCCCCGCTTGTTTTTGCAATCCCCAAATCGCGGGGCGCTTGCCTTTGCCCGGGGCAATAGACACCTCAGGCATGGACTTCGCCGCCCGGTCAAGAGCGCCTTCGCTGATGCCAGCAGCGCCCCCAAGCCGCACTATGTCGGCCCGTTTCTGAGGGCCATCGGTGAGTGTTTCACGGAGCCACTCGCGCGTCTCCCAGCCCGGGCGTCGGTCAACTGGGCGCAACATTGTAACATTCGGACCTAGATCCCGCTTCGACGGATTTGTTTTCTTTTTGGCCTCGGGGGCGGGAAGCGCAAGAATTGGCTCCGCAGCCACATCCTCCGCTTCCGGCGCACGCTCTTTCGGCAGGGCCTCGGAGGTCACGATCTCTGGCAGACGGCTCTTGATCTGCGGCGTCGTCACCCTGACAAGCGACAGAACGCACGGCTCCGGCGCCTGGGGCCATGCGATGACGCGTTGGACATCAAGACGCCTGATCTGTATCTGGGCGCCACTAAGAATTTCCTCAGGGTGGTCCGAGAACACGCTTTTGGCGATGGCGCCATCTTTGCTGTCATCCCTGAGCGCCCCTACCACGCAACCTGGCGCGTCGCGCCCGAGGGCGAACACCAACAACATGATGACCGTTCCAACCGTCTCCCATGTCTGTTTGCTATGACCGGAGCGATCCGCGAGCCAACGAGAAGCGGCTGAGACATCACCCACTTCGGGCTTATCCCTCAATTCGCCCCTAGCCGTCTCCATATCAGCAGCAAGGCGTCTACGGTCGGCGAACACATTCGCCGCATTCGCGCTCTCCGTCCTGAGCCTCAGCACCTGTGCGCATTTGCGATAGAGATCATGCTCGGCATCCGTGCACCTCTTTGTGACATCCCCTATTGTCGTATTCTCGCGTTTCCATCTCACTGGCTCGGCAAGGGCGACTTTTTCGTCGGCGGCAATCGCCGCAAGAGAGCGAGCCTCAGGCAGTGCCGTAAGCGCATCCTGAGCTTTTTTTAATTGCTGGCGGGCGCCATTCCGGGCAAGGTTTGCGTCCTCCCTGTCGTCAGTCTTGGACTCAATAGCCGAGGATCGCCAAGCCAACTCGTTCAAAACGACGGACGCCTCCCCGCAGACCCAGCACAACACTGCGAGCACCACCCCGGCGGCCCCCCGCGCGGCGCCCTTACGCTTATCCCAAACTGAAAACGTGGCGATTGAACCGAACGACGCCAGAAGGGAACACCCGATACCAATCCCAATCGACAGCCAGCCGTCCCAACCGCCAATCGCGGCCCCGTTGCGAATTACGATGCACGCCGTTAGGCTCATAAATATTAGCCAAAGGATTGCGGCTATGAACTTAATCAACATCGTAAACTCCAGAGTTGCGATTGGCCTACCTTGTATTTTCCGTCCGGGCTTGGATTTGTTTTTTGAACATTGAGGACTCTTGATGCTTCGAATAGCGTTGTAGCTGCGATTGGCGGCTCTTCTTTGCTGGCTAACTCAGTCAGCAGCGATGACGGCATTGTACCGTTTTCCCGCAACATGGCGCCTAGCCATTGGCACGCTCTTTTCTTCTTGTCGCCGCGTTGCGTTCCAAAATCCGGGACGGCCTCACGCTCACAAATCGCGCCCCTGCCGAACACCGTGGCGTCATCGCCTTCGGCGTCGAACTCGTCCATGCCTTCCTGACACGATTCGTCCGCATTGCTCTTAACTTCGGATGTTCCGAAATCAACGTAGTCCGGCTCACCCAGCTCCCTCAGATCAGCAGTGCACTCCTCAACCCGTTCGTCACTTATGAACGCGAACTGCGTGCGGCGAACCCGCCCAGTGTTGTCGTCAACCAGTGAGTCTCCCATAGACAGCAGGCACTCGGCGCCCGACATGCCGACCACACCGGCGGCAACCGTGCTCGTCACTTGAAAGCAGACCTTCGCGGGCAGGTTGGCCTTAATTGTGCCTGGCACCACTTCCTTGTGCGGCGACTGCGTGGCCGCCATCATGTGAATGCCCGCCGATCTGCCCATTTGGGCTATTTTCTGGACTGCCGCCAAGAAAATAGCCCTGTATTTTTCCGAGAGCACAAGATCAGCGAATTCATCAATCACGATGACAATATAATGCATCGGCTCCAAAAACTCGCCATCAGGCGCTTCGCCGGAGCGCAGCATTTCGGCAATCTTGTCGTTGTATTTTGCGATGGTGCGCACTTTGAGCGCAGCCATTCGAGCCTGGCGCTCCTTCATTTGCGTGGCTACCCATGCGAGCGCGGTGATGGCGTCTTCGATCTCAACGATTACTGGAGTCAGCAGATGGGGCACGCCATCGTAGGGCATGAACTCAGTCATCTTCGGATCAACAAGGATAAACCGGACTTGATCGGGAGACATGCGCAGCATTAGCGATAACAGCATGACGTTCATGCCCACCGATTTACCTGATCCGGTAGTCCCCGCGATCAGCAAGTGAGGCATGCGCGCCAGGTCAGCCAGGACCGGCGCGCCATCTTCGCCAATGCCGAGCGCAAGCAGTAGCGCCGAAGGCGAATTTCGAACAGCCTCGTGCCCCATCAGCTCGTCGAAATCCACCATATCGCGTTTTAGCCTGGGGATTTCGACGCCGAACGCCATCCGATCTGGAAGGGGACGGATGCGCACCGACGACTTACCCAACTCCATGGCCAGGGTAGGGGCGAGCGCCTCCATCTTGTTTAGCGGGATGCCTTTTGTCGTGCGGACCGCGTAGACAATGGCTACAGGGGTTGTGCGCTCTCTCGTCACTGTCGCGGCGACGCCATGGCGGCTAAGCGCCGCCGCGAGCTGCCTGGAATAGTCCTCTCCGGCGGAGGACGTATCCGGCGCCACCGAGCGACTTGGTTTCTCGAAACGATCATTCCGATTTCCCGCATCCGTCCGCTGATGACCTCCCTCCATGTTCCGATGGCTGTTCTCATGCAGCTCTGTGCGCAAGAAACGTACAGCGCTGGGGTTGTTAGGAAGTGGCGCCACATCAAGCGCTCGGCACCCCAACTGCTGCGCGTAGCCATCGGCCATGCGCTTCGCACTCAGATACGGCATCGGCCGACCAAGTCTCCAGACGATAACCCACAATCCAGTTGTGGCCTGCCAAATGGCGAACGGAGCGTCGCCTTCGGCGCGGAGTATCGCTCCTATAGCTGGCTGCTCGAAAGACCCTACGGCGATCAACGACATGGATATGTAATCGCGCTTCTGCGGCCATCGACCATTAAGCTGGCGCGACATATCGCCAAGACAAAGCGCCACGGTTGTATCTCGTGGCTGCCTTTTTAACCACTGATCCATTTTTGCGTATCGCTGATTTCCTTCAAATTCAGCAGACCACGAGACTCCACTACAATTAGCTCCGAGAACCCATCTCTGGGCGTCGGGGATGATGTCCGCCAATAGCTTGGTTTGATAGGAAATTCCCTCAGTCCATTGTGTAATTGCCTCATTTAACATGGTTATTTCCACTTTTTCATAAGCGACATAAGATCTTCATGCAAATAATTAATCACCAAATTTAGGTTTACGGTCGGATTTTTTGTCGCCCTTAAATATGTTTCCGTGAATTCCCTAGCTATTCTTTCGCTGAAATCATCTGGGACAAAAATCTTTGCCCCTTCCGCCATCGGGAAATCCTCAACAGCCCTCATTACACGCGTGCATAATCTATCAACAACAAAATCAGGCGTAGAGCTGTCCCCAAATTTCTCGACCTCTTCTTGCATTTTTCTGAACAGAATATTTATCTGTTCTTCGTAGTCTTCTGGAAGTACACGTCGTTTGGGCTGCGGGGGCGGAGGTGGTGGCGACTTGCAACCACTTCGAAGTCCAGACATGCCCCAGTGGTTTACCCCAATGCACGATCCCACAATGCTAACAAGCACGAATGCCGATACGGGGTCCATTTCGTCACCTATCCCACGGTTGAGGTCCGGAGAAAACAAGCGTTCTGGACGCAGGAGGCGCAGGCCGTTGGATCTGCATGCCCCAATTGTCAATGCTCACGGCGAGTTGCTCTACGGCTGCGCCATCCGGTTGCGCTGGCGCTAATCTATTATGCATCCTTGCGCTGTTTTCCGTACACCCAGAAAAGTATCTATTTGTCTCGTCATCGATCTTTCGATCAGACAGACTAAGCGCACGCTGGTAAAATTCTCGCTCAGAACCCCTTGCAACCTTTGCCTCTCTATGCAACTTCTGCTGGGTGTCGAAGTGACGTAGCGCATTGTCGTTTATGTTGGTGATTACGTGTCCGTGCGCCTTAAGATAATCTACTGTAGACGCAACACGGTGAAGCTCATCTTCAACGTCATACAAACGATCCCCGAGATGCCCGACGTGAGCCAGCACATCAGCGTGGGTTCTGGCAGCGCGTAGCAGTTCCCGAGCAGACTGCATCTGCTCAGTGGCGCTTGGTGGTAGTTGGCGCTCTGCTGGAACATACGGCGCCACAGAGGTTGCTGTATCGCTCATTGCGGTCCCCATGAATTGCTGAAGTGCTCTATCGAATACCCCTCCCTTTAACGGAGTTGTCGTTGCGCGCCTTTTGCCATTGTCATTGTACCAAATTTTGACATCGAAGTCTTTTTCCCGCATTCCTGCAGACCAAGCTTCATCGTGCCCATCATCTGGGCTCCATATATGTATGTGCCCCATCTCATGACCGAGACTACTATACAAAAACTCGTCAGTTCTATTTGGTGCGCGATCTGCATTAACCTCAATCACATGGTTTTTATTTTCCTGCCCTACTTGCATAATGCAATTCGGCATATCGGACTCGCGCGCCCAAATAATTTTGGCCGATGGCAACGCGCCGTCCCACACTCTGTTGTTGAAGAACGTGTACGCACGTTGTAGATCTTCAAGGCGCATCACAGCCACCGCCGAGGATTATCAATGTTTCCAAAAACCATGACCTGGACTAAAACGGTCGTCACCGACCCTCCGAAAGACCCGGACGACAGCGTGCGGATGACGTGGCTGTCTGAGGCCATTATGGCTGGGGCGTCTGTCGCGCGTGGCGATCATGGCGTTGCGATCTCGTGGAAAGACAAGGCTTTCTGTAGGACCACAACGGTAGAATGCCACACGTTGCGCGACGCCATTTCAGCCGCCATGCGAGATTTGCCAGACCCAAAAACGCTGGAGCGTTTTTCTTCTACTTAATAGACCTCATTCGCTGGTTTCTAATCCAGCGGTCGGCTCTTCCGGCTCTTCCGCTCCTTTGCTCTTCTGTTTGTTGTTCGCTGCCCATTCGTTGAAGTAATGCATTAACGGCATCATACATTAGTTCTCTGTAATATTGCTGGCCAGCTTCAGCCATTACTTCATGTAGCCCGTTGTCTGCCGCATTTATGAATTCTTTTAGTACGTATAGTTCGTTTTCCATCCGATTTGTATCCGGAATCGGATATAAATTGTTTTCTTTTACATATCTAAACCCGGCGATCACCATTCGATCTTCGGCGATAAGCTTTTCACTGGCGATAAGCTTTTCATTCGGATCTATTTCACAATCCATAGGTGTTGGACTACCCGTTTTCTTGGGCGCCCCAGCTAAAAGCCCATCTAAATCCCACAATAGATCAGTCATCGCGCTATCCTCTGGAGGCTTTCGAACGTATTAAGCACAATTCTACAGTACTCTATTATTTCTTTTCTTGCCCCATCAGCATCTTTGCTCGAAACAAAATTTCTGCACAAAAACATCGCGAAGCATGACGCAAAAATCTTGAGCGTCTGCCCGCTCTCCCGGAACGCTTGGTCAATATCGCGAACAACCTCTTCTAGAATTTGTTCTTCTGAAGGATTTGCAGTCCGCCTTGATCTGTCATAGGTGGCTGCCCACCTACTTACTGTTATTTGGGACATTTCAATTTCTCCAAACTTGGGCCTTCCGTCGCCATCGGTTTGTAGGGATTGCCGCCCGCCAGCGTCAACGTAGCGCTGGAGTTTAGCGGCCCATGCATCCAAATCAGTGTCAGCCATGAAGCGCTTCTCCATCCTCAATGGTTCCGCTGGCCAGACACCCTCCGTCCGATCCCGAGATCCCCCAGATGACATTCTCGGTGGTGGTCCATCCTTGAAGAGGGGCGTGCGAACAAACCTCGCGATAGGCTGAGGCTATGTCCCCGGTAGATGTCGTTACCTTGGAGTCCGCCCCCATGCGGCGGACCGTGCCGACGGCGTCGCGAACAGCGGATCGCTGCTCGGGGGTCAGGGTGGAGAAATCTGTGCTATGCATGGGATGTCTCCTTCGATCCCTGGACCACATTCAAACCTGCAATCGCCTGAAGTTCGGCGGTCTCCCAATTTGGGAGCGATCCCAAATCTCCGCTGGCTCTAACGACTTTGATGGCGTTGCGTATTGCGTTCAACGCGGCTTCTCCTGCCGCCAGTGCCGAGCGCATATCGTGCTTTCCCATAAACTCCTCAATTGAATGACTTTCCCAAAAACGGTAACATACCATATCACGATTTTCTTTTTTTCGGAAGAACTTCTTGAATCAGGAAAGAGGCGGGGGATGTGTTTTTCACCGGCGCAATGCCGAGCCGCACGGGGGCTGCTTGCGTGGACTGCGGAAGATTTAGCAAAAGCCTCGAAGGTTTCGAGCAAAACAATAATGAAATATGAAGGAGGCACGTATACGCCAAAACCCCTTGCGTTGGAGGCGCTCCAAAACGCCTTTAAGGCGAATGGAGTTATCTTCCTCGCCGGTGAGAAGTGTGACTTTCAGGATGGAGTTGCTTTGGTTAGGGGAACCGTTGACCAAAAAGCGCTTAAGAAAAGTCTTCCTGATCCCATCACTCCCGATGAAGAGAGGCTTGGGTTTATTGCTCATTGGCGGGAGAAGCGCGACTTGTGGGACGACATCACCGACGATCTGAAGCGCCAGTATCTCGCAATGATGGGTCTGGTAAGCGAAGAGGAGTTGTATGGGGAGGATGTAGAAAACACGCCCAATGACGGCCGCTGACGCCAGAAATGCGTAGGCGACCTTAGGAAAAGAACCTAAAAATCAGTATTTTAAGGAACTTCGGAAATGCTTAGCATCGAAAACGACGGCCAGAATATCAGCGCCAGCAACTATTGGGACACAAACTATGCCCGCAACGGATATTTCTTCCTAAGCTTTAATGCCGGGGCGGCGCGGTTGCTCATGCCGCCGTCCCACCGCCCAGTGCTGCGAGATATGCGGACCGCATCAGAAGTGATCATCTCGCGCGGTCCGTGGCCAGATCAACTCAGAGCCGACGCCATTGAGCTGATGTTCGAGGACGGCTCGACGGCGCCATTCGCTCTTCATTTCGGGCTTGAGCAGGTGGACAGGCTGCTGACTGCCGAGGACGAAGGCAAACCGCTGGCGTTCACCGCGTGGGCGCGTGGGCCGATCAAGACGCTGGCGCTCCCCGCGAGATATCGCCGAGTGGCAAACATTCCGTGCATGGAGCCTTGGCCGCAAGCAAATTGAGGCGCCGTCCGTGCCTGCTTGGCTCAGATCGCGTTCCTCAGCGCCTTCGGCATCGCCGAAAGCTCGGGGGCGTCGAACCGGAGCGCCAGATAGTCCCGGCATAGCTCGGCGACGAGCCGCGCCTGGGCTGCATCGCGCGGCCGATGTACGGCGCTTCGATCAGGCTGTTGCGACACCCATAGCTTGTGGGCCGCGTACACTCGCGGATCGACGCATGAGATGTAGAGCGGCAAGCCATCCTCGCCGATGGCGACCTCTGCGATCTTCGGAGCGTTGATCAGCCATTCGAGGCCATATATCTCAACGCTGTACAGATCGTAGTTTGCCTCTCCTATCTTCTCCCTGCGCTGAATGCGGGCGTCCACCATGGGGGTGATCAGATCCACGAAATAGCCGTCATCGTTCTTGGCGCGAAAAGATCGCGGCCCCAGCGCGCGGAAGGACTTATCGACCTTGCGGAGCAGCCCAATGACGCCTTCGGCCTTCACGTCGCCGGTGAGATGGAGGCTCCTGCGGGCGTCGAACAGGAAATCAGCGTCGCCAGTGGCCACCATATCGCTGTTGATGATAACGCCAGCCTTCATCTCGTATGCGAATAGGGAATTGGTGCCGACGACGTGGAGCGCGGTCCCGAGCAACCCGGCGTCGTCAACCTCGCGGAGAATGCGAGCAGCGATCCTGGGGACACGGGCGAGGCGAAGAGCCTTATTCACCCTGGCCATCTCCTCAAGGCGCGCCCACGCCTTCTTCTGGCCGGTCTTGAGCGCCTTCCTGGCCGCGTCGTAATCAGCCTTGATGCGTTCGGTCTCGGGGGAGCGAGGCCCAAGGCTGCGGTTGGAGACGCCATCGGTGCGAAGCAAATACTCGCCATTCGGGCGCTTGCCCCACTTCATTATTGCCCTATAGCCGTGCTCGAAGCGGTTTCTGTCATCGCGCCAAGCGGTAAAGACCTGCTCGACATCGATTAACTGCCGTCGTTGTTCGTTAGAAAGTTCCTTGAAACCTGACATATGCTTTTGCCCTAAAATGTTTGCGTTGTGGGATTTTAGGGCAAAAGCATTGTGGCGTAAAGCCGTTTCTCATTTTAGTGCGCGGTCGGTTGCTTGCGCATGCTGCAATTTGCAAAATCTGCAAATTGGTCGGCGCCCTCCGTGCCGCGCTTGATCGCGGAAGACGGCCGCATTTTGCCATCTCCATCATGTTTCACGGCCATTTTTTGCGTTCCACGGCCAAAATGGCCTCTGTGGAGGGGTCTGGATCGCGAATGCCGCCTTACTCGCTGCGGCGGTCCCTCGGCGTCAGCAACTTTCCCAGACGCCGTTCCTTAGAAAACCGTGCCAGTGTCCAACCCAATGGACGCTTGGCGTCAGCGTCGGCTTCTCCGTATTGCCGTCCCATTGCCAGGACGGGCTCCCGTGAGGCTTGAAGTCCAACGCTCTTATTCCACCGCAACCGCACGGGCAGAGATAAATCACACCCGCTGGCTCATTGTCGCCAGCAACGAAGTACTCGAACGATCCGGCCTCTTTCGCCTCGTCAATGTCGTCAACGCGCTTGGCTATAACTGGACTTGTTCTGATTTCAGTCATGATGGGAACCTGCTTCGGCGTCAACGAACCCCAACTGCCTAAGCATGGGGAGAGTTATTTCGCTGGGAATTCTTCCATGGTCCCGAATTATCCCCCCATCTTCAGCGGCTAATCTCACAACGGCGTGGTAACGGTTGTTATCCGCCCTAAGTCCTCCCCAATTACCAGCCTTGCTAATAGTTATATCTTCCTTTCCATTACGGGTGATGAAAATTGAAGGGCGTCGCTCAATAAGCCACCTTGAGCCGTCTTTAGGGTTTATGAACATCGGTGTTCCTATTTTTTACTTGTTGCGCCCGTGAGCGTTACGAGATGGCGTCAAATCTGGCGTCGAACGCCGCAGTCTCGGCCTTCACTTGGCTTGATGCGGTTCCGCCAGCAATGAAATGTCCCTCGCGATAAACTGTCCACGCCCAACGGTGGCCGTCCTTGGCGATATCGGTTTCCCACCAAGGGCGAGCGCGCTCATCCAGCCTTGCCCGGACGCGCCTTCCTTTGTTCCAGCCTGCCATGTAGGAAACCACGAGCACCTTGGAGAATTCGCCAGCGCGGTTTGGCAACCCAAGCATGAAATCGAGATAGCCGCGCTTCTCGGCTTTCTTTGGGAGGTTTGGCTGATCCTGCACTGTCCGCTCCGCTCGGATGAGTCTCGCGGCTTCAGGCGTCCATGAGACAGACACTGTGGCGCTGGTGATAGGCTCGTTGGTGTCGTGTCTCATGATGGGCTCCATTGGTTGAAGGTGGCGGTTTATTTCTGAGGGATGGCGCATCCCCATCCCCTCTTGCGGAGAACGGCGTTCATCAGGCTCGTAACGCCCTCCCTTGTGAGATTGCGCTCGGTGATGGAGGGCTTTCCAGGAAAACCGTAGGTGACGGTGAATAGTTCTAATTTGTTGATCAAGTTGGCCTCCATGTTTGGCGCTGCGGTGGAAGGAAAGGGGCCGAAGCCCCTGGGTTAGGCGGCGCTCTCCGTCAACTGCACTGCCCGATTGACTTCTGCTCTACCCAGTGGGGTTAAGCAATAAATTTTTACAACCGGGTTGGCGCTGTGATCGCTTCTCTGATAATCAAGGAAACGCTTATCAAGACTTTCAGCCAATCGATTTTCTGTGCTAAAAAACTCAAACGCTTGTTCCCCGCCATTTTGCGCCAAGCCGACAAGAAGGGCGAGAGCATCGGCGCTGAGCGGCGGACGG
>WSSedL2TaDRAFT_1000044_pt1 | contig 11902 bp, 16 predicted proteins | sample WetSurSiteL2Tule_FD_9463 | JGI IMG/M metagenome (IMG submission 9463)
CGCATCGCCGTGTTGCACGACGCCCCGGAGATCGACCAGCCGGCCACGGCGTAAGCTTCCGTCAGCGCCAGGGCGATGGCGTAGCCATAGCGCTGGCCTGGAGGCGCGGCGGCGACCATCCTCAGGATCATGATCTGCGTCAGGCCAGGCAGCCGCGGCAGAACGCGTCTCGTCATTCGGAGCCCTCCTCGGCTTCCTCGGCCCACATCGCCGCATAATCGGCCAGAGCGTCCTCAGCCGCCGCCGTCCGCGCGTCCAGCTTCTGGAGCTCCCGCGAATGCTGGATCAGCGCCGTCCTCAACTGCGTGAACTCGTCGCGTATCAGCCTCAGCTCCTTGGCCCGCGCCTCTTCGCCATGCGTCGCCAGCACGGCGACGTAGGTTTCGAACTGAGCCCGATACCCTGGAGCCCAGTTCGCCACGGGGCCGCCTCCCGCGGCGATTCCCAGCAGGAGGAGGGCGTCGAGCGNGTNGNNGCANTCGTTCTTCCGTAACCATCNCAATCTCCATGTATTCGCCACAGTGGCGAAGATGTCAGTGGCTTCGACCCTAGCCGAAGCGCGCCAACTTGACAATTATTTATAGACGACGTTAACCATATGCATTGCCTATCAGCATCTTATTAACCTTAACGGCCAGTGCGTTGATGTAGACAATTTATTTAGTCCCGTCACGGCGTCGATATGCCCATTCGCCATATTGACAAGGTTTTTTTTGGCGAATATTAATATGCATATAGCCAGCCAGCATGCCTTCCGGCTGGAGCATTCCGAACTAACAGACTATTAACCATTTAACTTTTGGGCGTGAACCGCGCGTGGGCCTGGCCCGCGCGACGGACTTCCGCGCGAAAAAAAGAGGAGAGGAGAATGCAAGCTCGAATTGCGTCTCGTCAGGAGCCTGGAGGCGCGGCTGTCCGCGTCAGGCTCAACGCCGTCAAGATAACGACGTTGCGGTTCAGTAAGCTGTGGGGGGTGTCTCCGCACACGGTCTACCAGTGGTCGAGGACAGCCAGGCCGGTCAAGCCGCAAGGCTGGTTCGCCGTGGCGGCCGACGTCATGGAGAAGTTCCCCGAAGTTCGCCGTTATCTCGAGGAAAGGGCTGGCCTGTGACCAAGACCCAATATTTCGACATGAGAGTGAGGGTCGTCCGGCGCATGGCCGAGATTGTGAGCGCCTTCGAAGCCGCCAGGATGCTCCGTCTCTACACGGAGCTGGCCAGCCTCGAAGACAGTCTCAAGACAATGGACCGCTGCGCCGTCGCCATGGCGGAGCAGGGAACGTGGGAGGGCGTCGCGTTGCAATAGCCGCGCTGACGGCTATCGAACGCCTCGTCCTAAAAACAGCTTGGATGCATTACGCAGGCCTAGGATAAGCGAGCCGGGCGGCCGTGACAAGCCGCCCGCCGCGTCTTTTCCGGCTGGCGAGCAAGATAGGGCATACATATGCGCTACGAAGATAAGATCGAAGAAATCGCTGTCGTCCTTTATTACAACGCGCCAATCTGGCTGGGCGACGGCGAGGACGCCGAGATCGTCCCCTGGTCAGCCATGACCGACGCGTTCAAGCAGCGCATCCGCGCCGACGTTCGCGTCGTCCTCGGCTGCGTCATCAAGCCAGGCCCCGCCCAGCGGCGCTGCGACGGAAGCTGGCCGATCCGTTATAGCGGGCTTCTCGGCGAATGGCGCTCCGATAACCCCTTGTGCACGGATGATCCGTGGTGGGCCGATCTTCCACAGCCCCCCAGATCAGAGGACGGAAGGTGATGGACCTTGTTCCCAGATTGCTGTCTATTGACGAGGTCTTGAATCTAATCCCCCCTGAGGACAGGCCAAGTCGGCGCTGGTTGCTCGACGAGGCGAAGCGACTGCGATGCGGCCGGAGATTTGGCCGTAGTTTCAAAGTCTTCGGGGATCGTTTGGACCTATTGATCAGAGGAGATCCGCCCCCATGTCCACCTTCAGAAAAGTCGAGGGAAAAGCAGGAAAGATCACCTACCACTACCGTTGGAAAGCCCCGTTCCGGGAAGAAGGACAGATCGTCTATCGAGACGTTGAACGCAGCACGGGAACGGGCGACATTAAACTGGCGCGACAAAAGGCGAAGTTCCTCGAGCAAACATTCATCGAAGCCGCCAACAGGGTAGAAAAGCCGGTCGTCGCCGACTGCCTCTTCGCCGAGGCCGCCCTCTTGTATACGCAGAGCGGCCTCGCTCACGCCAGCCTCCCCGTCCTCATCAATGAGATCGGCGCGTTTCGCATCTCGGAGATCGACCAGACGATGGTCCTGGAGCTCTGCGCCCGCCGGTGGCCGGGCTGCAAGGCAAGCTCGACCAATCGCACCGTCTTCACGCCCATCCTGGCCGTCGTCAACTTCGCCGCTGAGTGCGGCAAATGCCAGCCGATCAGGCTCAAGCGTCCGGACGGCCACGACAAGCCGCCCGCGCTGGCCATCCCCAGCGACGAATGGTTCGCCGCCGTGACGCCGCTCCTGAGCCCGGAGATGCGCGCCGTGCTCCTGTTGCTGACCCTGCATGGCTTGCGCGTCAGCGAAGCCATCAAGCGCGTTCCTGGCGACATCGATGTCAAGCGCTGGACCCTCTCCATTCCGGACACGAAGAACGGCAAGCCGGTCCTCGTTCGCCTGTCCGCCCCCGTCATCGCCGCGATCGACGCTATGCCGAACTGGCGCGAGAAAGAGCTGCTGTTCGGGACGAGCAACGACAACACGGTGCGCAAGCGCTTGCGCCGGGCGTGCGAGGCGGCTGGCGTCCCGTACTATGGAACGCACGCCGCCGGGCGGCACAGCTTCGCGACGCGGCTTCTGGCGCGCGGCCACTCGATCCAGCACATCAAAGTGGCCGGGCGTTGGGCGACCGAACGAATGGTTTGTCAGCGTTACGGCCATTTGGAGCAGTCCGAAGTGGCCGACGCCGTTAACAAAGCGGCGTCGGCGTGCTCCTGGCTCCCCACGGGGAAATAATGGGAAAGGATTTTTTGCTGGCCAGTTAACTAAGATTAATCAAGCGCTTGGGACTAAGTTATGTATCCTTGCCAAGGACACATAACCGACCCTGGGCGTCCCCATCACGAGCCGAAATTCGCCAGCAAATTCTTGGAGCAGGGCTGGCTCGCTCAGACGTCAGGTTAACTTTTTGACGACGTAAAAAGCAATGAAAAGCGTTGATTCGCCGCCAGTCGCTTTGGGCGGCTCTGGGGAAATGCTGGGGAAGGATTTAGGTTCGTGTCGGAGACGAATAGAAAATGCTCGCGGGGAGTTAGGCGGACAAATGGAACCATGGTGGAAGCATTGCGCCGCACAGGCGAAAGAAACGAAGAGGAGGCGAATATGACGATGCGCAAAGGCAGGCCAATGGAGGACGCGCCCAAGGACCGGCCAGTGCTGGTCAGGCTGCGCGCGGGCCTCACGACAGAGGCGGACGGCGTGGACGAGCCCTATTGGTGGGCGGAGAAGTTCGCTGTCGTCGTGGCGTCGCCCTCCAAGCCGGACTACTGGTGGCTGGATGTCCTCGGCTATACGTGGGGTTTTCGCGGCGACGCGTTGGAGGCGTGGTGGGAGCTGCCTGGAGAGGCTGCAAAAAAAGAGTAAAAAGGGGAAAGGGATTTTTGGGGGAGCGACGCCTTGAGCCTAGCGCCGCCTAGCGAGCCTAGCGACGCCCAGCCTTACGACGCCAGGCGAGCCGCCTGGAATAAAGCCTTGGAACATGGAGAGTTCCCTATAGCCAATCGCCCAGGAAGGTTTTAACCTCCTGGGCGAAGCCGGGATTGGACCGGCTGACGCCTGGTCTTATCGGGAGGATGCCCCCAGGCGTGGCGAATAGGTAAACATTACTGACCTAATTTACGTCAGTTGTCAACCTTATCGCTCCGATGATCCCCCCTACAGGCATACGATTCCCCGCCTATGCAACAGGGGATGAACGGCTGGGGCGAACTTACGCTGGAAACGGCGGTTCCGAGCCCCCGAATGACTAGAATAGGGTCTGAGGGATAACTGACGCTAACGTCCCCAAATACGAGGTCCAAGCCCTCGTGGGAGTGCCGGTCCGGGCGCCGAATAAGCCACGTCAGCTATACTGGTCTGAAAACTATTCCCTCCTGGCGCTAAGATGGTCTCAGCCTAGCGCCGCTTCCCAGCTCTCTGGGAGGGAGGCGAGCGGAAGAGGACTATTGTCTAAACGCAACTGGAGGGAAAAATGACGCAAAAACTGTCGGCGGAGCAGCGTGGCGTGCTCCTGCTCGTAGGGCGCAGCGTGGCGAGGGACGACGGCTGGGTGTTCGTGTCGAGCCAGGTTTGGCCGGCCGTCCAGCAGGCGGCGACGCCGACGGAGCTGCTCGAGAGTCTGAGCGACGAAGATGGGCGCGCCTACGTCAGGCTGACGAAGACAGGCAGGGTTGTTTTGGACTGGCTTTGCTGATAGCGGGAGCTGGGCTTCGGGGGGCTTCGCTCGCTGTCAACGCTTAAAATACTCCGTGTGCGGGACGGCGCAGGACGCGCGCCCGTCCCCGCCGTCTTCCCTCCTGTCCCGCGCTCTTTGTCCCAGGGACAGCCCTTGTCCCGCGTGGGACAGCGTCTTGTCCCGAGCAACCTTGCCATACTTCGGAGAAAGCTCTATGTTTTCCGCACATGACGGCGGGAACTCTTTATGGCTGACCTTTTATTCACCAAGACAGCGCAATATCTATTTAAGTATGCGCACGATCCATATGGGTTCGTCCTAAATGTATTTCCTTGGGGACAGAAAGGGACGCCTTTGGCCCACGCGGAGGGGCCTGATATTTGGCAGACGGACATTCTGGATACAATCAAAAAAGACCTGAACGTCGAATCGGCATTGCAAATCGCGATATCGTCAGGCCATGGCGCAGGGAAAAGCGCGTTAGTCGCCTGGATCATCCTCTGGGCAATGGCCACTAAAGTCAACACGCGTGGCGTGGTCACAGCAAACACCCAAGTGCAACTCGCCACCAAGACTTGGGTTGAACTCTCCAAGTGGTATGAGTTAGCGCCTGTTCTCCACCCTATGTTTGAACTGACGGCGACCATGCTTTGCGCGCGCGACGCGGCGCGGCGTGATCAGTGGCGCTTCGACAGAATTACGTGGAGTGAAAAAAACACCGAAGCGTTCGCGGGTCTTCATAATCTTGGCAGGCGGATCGTCGCGATATTCGATGAGGCGAGCGCCATCAACGACCTTATTTGGGAAGTGACCGAAGGTGCTCTGACCGACAGAAACACCGAAATACTTTGGCTTGTTTGCGGCAATCCGACGCGGGCGAGCGGCCGGTTTCGGGAGTGCTGGGGCAAATTCCAGGACATCTGGAAGCGGTTCGCCGTTGACTCTCGCACGGTCAAGATCACCAATAAGACGCAGATTGCTCGCTGGGCTAGCGCTTACGGCGAAGATAGCGATTTCTTCCGCGTACGGGTCCGCGGCGTCTTCCCGCGCGTCGGTTCGATGCAGTTCATTTCGACCGACCTTGTCAGGCAGGCGCAGGCGCGCGAGGCTTACTCGACGATTTGGGACCCCTTCATTATAGGCGTGGACGTCGCGCGATTCGGCGACGACGCCAGCGTCATCGCTTTTCGTCGAGGCCGCGACGCCAGGACCATCCCTTGGCTGCAGTTTTCCGGCGTCGACACCTACACTTTTAGCGCCAGGATTATCGAGGAGGCCACGCGGCACAGGCCGGACGCCATCTTCGTCGACGAAGGCGGCGTTGGCGCAGGCGTGGTTGACCGCTTAAAATTCCTTAAGCTGCCAGTTGTCGGCGTGCAGTTCGGATCGGCGGCCAGCCGGGGCTCCGACAAGAGCGAGGGCGCCGTCGCCTATGCGAACAAGCGGGCGGAGATGTGGGGGTCGATGCGCGATTGGCTGCGCGGCGGCGCGGTCCCGACCGAAGCGGACCTCTACGACGACATGGTCAACCTTGAATACGGCTATCGTACGATCCATGGCCAGGACTGCATACAACTCGAGCGCAAGGAGGACCTGAAACGGCGCGGCTATCCGAGCTGCGACCGCGCCGACGCCCTGGCGCTCACCTTCGCTTTTCCCGTGCAGCCTAGCGACCATCGCGACGACCTGAGAGGGAAAGACGCCGGTCATCAGCATGAATACAACCCCTACTCCGAGGCCTGGCGTTTGCCGGGCATGTGAAAGGATCGACATGGGCATTTTTAATCCGCCCAAAGCGGAGGCCGCGCCTCCGCCGCCAGCTCCAGCGACGCTCGCCAACGCGCGCGAAGCGGGCGTCGGGCTGCAGAGCCGAGCCAGGTCGCGTTTCGCCGCGGAGCGGGGTTCGGCGACCGCCGGGGCGGCGCCCACGGCGGGCAAGACATTGCTGGGCCAGTGAGGAGCTGAAATGCGTAATAGCGTAGCGATGGCGTCGCGCCGGTACCCAGGCATGGCCGCCTCCCAGCCGCCGGAAGAGAAGGGCCTCGCCCATTACGAGAAGGCGGGCGCGACGCTGTTGTCTTTCGAGCCGGCTCAATCGAAAGAGAAGTCCACGGGGCTCGACCAGGAGTGGATCGATCTTCGCTCGCATCTGGAGTCGCGCCTGCGCCAGATGACCAATTGGCGCCTGTCGTGGTGGCGGCATTGGAGTCTCCTGGCCGAGAACATCCTGCCTCGGCGCTACCACTGGCTGATCACGCCCAACACCATGGCGCGCGGCGGTCCGATTAATCAGACCATCATCGATTCGACCGGCACGCGGGCGATGCGGATCTGCGCCGCCGGGCTCAAGGAGGGTCTGACGTCGACGTCGAGGCCGTGGTTCAAGGTAGAGATCGACGGCGTCGACAACACCGTGCTGCCGGACGACGCCTTGAATTGGCTCGATCACGTCGGCGATGTCATTTATTCGGTGATGGCGAAAAGCAATTTCTACGACAGTTTGACGCAGCTCTTCGAAGACCTGACGACGTTCGGCACGTCGCCAATGTTGATTTATGAAGACGAACAAGACGTCATCCGTTGCTATGTGGCGTGCACTGGCGAATATTATCTCGCCGTGTCCAGTGCGCATCGCGTAGAGAGTCTCTACACTCAACGCGTCATGACGATATCGCAGATCGTCCAGCATTTTGGCTTGGAGAACTGTCCCAACGACGTGCAGCAGATGTGGCGCACCAAGGGCGCCAGCCTCGACGTCGAGCGTATCGTGGCCATGGCTATCGAACCGAGCTTCCCTATTCTAAACAGCTCAGGACAGTCCTTCTCTCCGTTGCGTGGCCGCCAGTTTTCCTGGCGCGAAGTGTACTGGGTCTGGGGCAGCTCGACCGAGCGGCCTTTGTCGGTGCGAGGCTTCCACGACGAGCCGTTCATTTGCCCGCGTTGGGCGACGACGAGCAACGATCCTTACGGGCGCTCGGCGGGCATGGACGCGCTGCCGGACATCATGCAATTGCAGCTCATGCAGAAGCGCAAGGCCGAGGCGATAGAGAAGCACGTCAACCCGCCCCTGCTGGCTAGCGCCGATCTCAAGAATCAGCCATCGAGCTCTCTGCCGGGCAAAGTGACGTACGTCGCCAATCTTGGCCCTCAAAGCGGCATGCGGCCGGTCTACGAGGTGTCACCCGAGCTGCAATACATGGTCCAGGACATCGAGCAGACCCAGAAGCGGATCGCGGACGGCGGCTTTTTCAACGACCTCTTCCTGATGATGGCGCAGACCACCAAGGAGATGACCGCCGCCGAGGTCGCCGAGCGCAAGCAGGAGAAGTTGCAGGTCCTCGGACCGATCATCGACAGGTTCCAGAACGAGGGGGCTGGCCCCGCCATACGCCGGATTTACGCCATAGCCAGACGGCGTGGCCTGATTCAGCCGGCTCCCGACAGCTTGCGCGGCCTGCCCATGACCATCCGCTACGTGAGTTTGCTGGTCCTCGCTCAGAAGGCGGCGGCGACCAGCGCCATGGAGCGCTTGGCGGCCATGATGGGCAACATGGCTGGCGTGAAGCCGGAAGTGCTGGACAATGTCGACGAAGACGAGTTCATTCGCGATTATGGACATATGCTTGGCAACAAGCATAAGATATTCCGCGATCCAAAGAAGGTGGCGGCGATCAGACAACAGCGCCAGCAGGCGCAGAGTCAGCAGCAGCAACAGGCCATGATGATGCAGGGGTCGGCGCACGCCGCTCAGACCGCGAAAGTGCTATCCGACACGCCAGTCGGGGCAGGCAACAACGCCCTCGATCTCATGCTTGGCGGCGGGAGGATGATGTGACGGATAAAAAATATAGCGGCGACACGGCGTATGTCGGGGAGACCTGCGCGACCTGCGCCAGTTATTTCAAGACGCCGGACATAGAATCCCGGTTCAAGAACTATTGTCGCGGCTACATCCCCTCGGCCACGGCGCAGAACCAGTGGGCTTACTGGCCTCATGTCCAATCGATCCAGCCAGCCTGCGCCCTTTGGCGTCTTCATCCGGACCTTGCGCCCGAACCAGAAGAGCCGTCAGCCGAGGTCCTCGCTCCGGAGCCGTCCACGGCTTTGGTTCTGTCTCAACCTCGCTACGCCGTTGTCACTATTGGCGACCGGCGGTATGTGCTGACCCCCGTGGAGGACAAATGACCATTAATCCGTTCAATACGAACAACCCGGAAACCCTCATCACGCCAGCCTCCGCGGTCAGGGCGGTGACGCCTAGCGACACCGTGAACCTGCCGGGCGGCGTGTGTAGGGCTCTTCTTGTCGGGACCGCCGGCGCCGCCGACATCGTGGATGCGTCCGGGACGCTATGCTCGGCCGTGCCGCTTCAGGCTGGCTACAACCCTATTGGCGTCATGCGCGTCAACTTAACCAATCTCGGTGCGGCGAATATTTGGGCTCTCTATTGATGGCGATAGACAAGACTAAATACGGCCAGGACTTGACAGAGGCGACCGCTCTGTCCCTGGCCATCCAAAAGTTGCGCGAGCTCGAGGAGATCATGGGCGCGCTGGCGCAACTTCGCGGCGACGCGCGGTGGCTGACGTTGGCCAACCTCTACGGCCAGCAGGCTAGAGAACAATTGCCCGCGCTGGCCCTGAAACGGCTGCTCTGACGCGAGCCCGTCTCACTTCGGCGACGATTTGTTTTTCCGAATAAAGCCGATGGTTGCCTGGCGTCCTGCCTTCGGGACGAAACACAGCTTCCCGATCCCAGCGGCGAAGCGTCCCACGGGAGACGCCCAGCCTGCGCGCCGCCACACCGATGCCGACATAGTCCATACGAGGCCTCCCGCCGATTGGATAAATATTTTTTGCGCGTCCTAAAAATAGGCAAGATTAGGCAAGTTTATCTATCTTGTCAAAGCGATAGGCTTGTCCGCATCATGCGCGCATGCGCGAAACCCACGAAGTCGATGAAATCTTTGACGCCAGCGACCCCCAGGCGACCGGGGAGGCCGAGGCGCGCCAACGCCGTCTGGGCGAGGCGGATCGCAATGTCTTGCGGCGTCTCCTTTTTGAAAAGGCGGGCCGGGCTTGGCTTTACCGCCAGTTGGATGCTTGCGGAATTTTTCAGTCGATCTATGACGACCTCCCCTATCGCATGTATTTCCGCGAGGGTGAAAGAAACACCGGGTTGCGCCTGCTCGCGAACATCACCGCGGCTGACCCCGAGCATCTGACGCTGATGCTTAAAGAGCGGGGCGGCGAATGACTGAATCCACGCCTATCGCAGTCTCCGACGCGCCGCCGGCTCCTGCTCCCGAGGTCGCCCCCTCTCCGGCTCCCGAGGGAGTAGTCCCCGCGCTGGCGACGCCAGCGGAGGCGGCTCCGGCGCAGGTCGACGCTTCCGTGGTTGCTCCCGCGCCGGAGCCCGCTCCTTCTCCGCCGTCGCTTGACGCGTCGTTGTTGTCCGAGGAGACAAAAAAGGAAGAGCCGGCCCCGGAGACGAAACCCGAGCCAGCGCCCGCGCCCGAACCGGCTCTCGTATACGAAGCGTTCAAGCTCCCCGAGAACGTGTCTTTCGCCGAAGAGCGCATGAAAAAATTCACCGATGTTCTCGGCGCCCATAAGGGCAGCCAGGAGCTCGGCCAGCAGCTCGTCGACATGCACATGGCCGAGCTGACTCAGGCGCAAGAGCAGTGGCGAACCAGCCAGTACAAGGCGTGGAACGACGCGCAAAACGGCTGGAAGGACCAAGTCAGGGCTGACCCGGAGATCGGCGGCGCCCGGCTCGAGACGGCCCTCCAACAAGCGAAGAGCGTCATCAAGACCTATGGCGGTTCGGAAGCGGAGCAGACTGCCGTTCTCGAGGCGTTGACTCTGACTGGCGCGGGCAATCACCCGGCGATCGTCAGGCTTTTGTCGCGCGTCGGCGCGGCGTTAACAGAAAGCGCTCCGGCTCCGGCGACGCCGCCGACGCCACAGCCCGATCGTGCGTTGAAGAGATACAACACGATGAGTAACCAATGACGAACTATTATGTATCGTTAGCCGACTGGGCCAGACGCACCGATCCGGACGGCGTGACCGCCGACATCGCGGAGACGTTGTCTCAGTGCAACGAGATTTATGAAGATTTGGTCTGGACGGAAGGCAACCTTCCAACTGGCCACAAGAGCACAGTGCGCACTGGGCTACCCAAGGGAACTTGGAGAATGCTCTACCAGGGCGTCCCATTCACTAAGTCTACAACCGCCCAGATCACCGACGGCGTCGGCACGCTCGAGGCGTATTCTCGCGTCGACAAGGCGCTGGCGTCTCTGTCGGGCGACATCGCCCGGTTTCGCATGTCGGAAGACAACGCGCATCTTCAGGGGCTGAGCCAGCAGATGGCTACGACCATCTTCTATGGCAACGCCGCGATTAACCCGACCCAGTTTTCGGGGCTGAGCGTTAGGTTCAACACCGTGTCCACCGCCACGGCGCTTAACGCCGTGAACGTGCTTGACGGCGGCGGGACCGGGACCAGCAACACGTCGATGTGGCTGTGCGGTTGGGGCGAGCAGACAGGCTTCGGCATCTTCCCGAAGGGGCACACCGCCGGACTTCACTTCGAAGACAAGGGCGATGTTCGGCCTGGCCGCGACAGCAACGGCAACGAATACGAGGCGTATACCTCCTATTTCAAATGGGCGGCTGGGCTCGTGATTCGCGATTGGCGCTATTTTGTTCGCGTCGCCAACCTCGACACGACCACGGCGGCTGGCGGCCTGGGTTCGTCCACGCCTCCCGATTTGTATGCATACCTCAGCAAGGCGGTCATCCGGTTTCCGACCATGGGTCGCGGACAGTCGGCGATCACCAAGACCGATGCGCCGAACGCCGTCGCGCCGGGGATCAAGCCCGCGATCTATGTTAATCGCACCGTGCGGCAGTATATGGACCTTCAGGCGATCCGCGATAAGAATGTTTTGATCTCTTACAAAGAGTACGGTGGCGCTCCCGTAGTCGAGTTCCGCGGTGTTCCGATCCGCGTGTGCGACGTCCTCTTGAACACGGAGGCCCGTGTAGTCTGATGATTCTAGATAACACCCTCATCTTTTCCAGCGCTCAACTGTTGACTGCCTCGGCGGCCAGCACGAGCACTGTCGATCTGACCGGCGGCACGCTGTTCAATGGCGGGAATTTCCCGACTGGCCAGGCGTTCGGCGAGGACCTTGGCGTTGGCGACGGGGTCAATGTTCCGAAGGTCTACTTTGGGATCGTGACCGCGTTCACCACCTGCACGAGCGTCAATTTCCAAATCCAAGGAAACGACGCCTGGACCGCTCCCGCCGGGTGGACGACCTACGCCGAATCCGGGGCCGTTCCCATCGCCAGCCTTGTCGCGGGCGCTCAGTGGCAGATCGATTTGCCGCGCCGCATTTTTGGCGCGCGCCTCCCCGCCGAGCTTCGCGTCTACTACACGCTGGCGGGCGGAGCCGAGACGACTGGCTCGGT
>WSSedL2TaDRAFT_1000045_pt1 | contig 11827 bp, 18 predicted proteins | sample WetSurSiteL2Tule_FD_9463 | JGI IMG/M metagenome (IMG submission 9463)
TTGGCGAGCTGGTAATAACGGGGCGTCAGTTCGGAGGCCAGGAGTTCGCCACTCCGCCCCAGGCCGACGTTAGGGGTGGCGCCAGCCGCGAGCGACTGGAGGCCAACCTGACCTTGAACAAGCATATACATGCTCCTTTGTTGGTTTACTTACAGCACTACGCTCGACGCAATATCGTTACGAAGAACTTCAACATCTCTTTCGATGTTGCCGACTTGCGCCAAGAGGAGATTATTGAGACGCAGCTCAACGATGACTTGTCTTATCAAGTCCTCCAGCGGAACTGAGCGCGTCACGATTCCGGTTGGAGCAGCAGAAGCCGCTGAGGGGTCGGTCCGGCCCTTAGCAGCGGCGAGAAGGTCGGCGAGGCTGTCGTTTCCCTCGTCCGCGATGATCATCAGGGCGTCGCCCGACGCCATGGCCGACGTGTCGTAGTCAAGCGTCAGAACCTTGCCGGTCGCGTCCGCCGAGGCTCCAAGGCCAGCAATCCCAACAGCGTAAATCGTCGTCTTCGCCGTCAGATTTACGATGGAGAAAAGGTTAGTCCACGAAAACCCTAGCTCCATCGTGAAGTCGATAGTCTTCGATGACGGGCTGAATACATACTTAAAGTTATTCCCGGTGTACTTCATTCATCGTCATCCGAATATTAAGGCCATTTGCATGGCGACTTGGCCAATAGCTTGGACTGGCGTTTCTGTAACCCAGTGAGCGCCGTTTCCAACGATCAGATTTCCTGCCGTTGGCGTAAGGGAGGCGAAATCCGCCAGTCCCGATGTCGCCGCCGTGTAGCCGAGCACGGCCCAGGAGGAGCCGTCGAATTCGTAAAGCGCGTGATCGGCGATGGAAAAGCAGGTCCAGCCCTCCTGCGGCGCCACGAAAGACCAGGTCGAGCCGTTTGCCGCGTAAATGGCGATGCGGTTGTCTTGCCCGGCCCAGACGCCAGTAGCGCCTGTACCGACGACGTACTTGGCGCCGTCGCTGGGCGATGTCGGCGCGAGCGTGAGCGTCCGACTGACGACGGCCATTTGCATGACGCAGTCGATTTGCTGGAGCGCCTGGTTGACCGTCACTTCCTTCTGGCTCTGGTTCGAATAGAGCAGTGGAAGGCTGAAATTCGTCGTCGCCGTCATCCTGTCAACGCGCTCCCTGCGTTAGAGACGCGCAGAGCGACGCCTTGGCCGCTGCGCAATGTGTCGCTGGCTGGCCCATAGGAGATAGGCAAAGTCGCCTGTCGAGGCGCTCCACGCCCCACCGTCTGGTCCACTTGGTAAATACGCGCTGTCAGAGCGCCCTGGAGGCTTCCCCAGTCCTCCAAATGCAAATTACGTAGGTAGACAGCGCTCTGGCTTCCGAGGCTCTGTAGCGTACGTACGGCCGTTCCAGAGCTATCCAGGATTTCGACCTCATAGCGCTCGTCTGGCGCGTCGAGAGGCGCCCCCCAATAAGCGTCGGACCAGTCGTCGAGATCGAGGCGCGGCGTCCTCGACCGGCGGACCCATTCGAACACGACATCGCCGTTGTCCTCGTAAGCCGCGATATCGACGACGCTGATCGGAAGTTCTCCCACGCCCATGAAAGCCTTCATCGTCAGCGCCGTCACGTCACTAGACTGGCCAATGAAAACGAATGGGCTGCCGCTCGAAGCGCCCATCGCCAACTCCGTTCCGAACCTGGCGCGAAGCAGATGCGTCAGGACATACGTGGACGGGGCGACAAGACTGGCGACTGCATACTGAAGAACCTCCCAAGCGCCGCTGGAGTTCTGCACGGCGACAAGGTTGGCTCCGTTGAGAACGTCCAGCTCGCTGGCGGTCGGAAGGGCGCCGCTGACGAGCTGAACGCGTAGGCTGTTGGCGTCGTCCCAGACATTCTCTGGCCCGGAAGACAAGGCTGCGGTCGTCAGACCCGTGACGGTGATCGTCGAAGGCAGGGCGAACTTGTCCGGCGTCTCCGGGACGGGCATGGGCGCGGCCATATGGTCGGCGACGCCCTTGACGAAGTCTTGCGGATGGCGCTCTTCGTGGCATGGCGCGCAGACCTTGATCTGGTCCCACTCGACGACGATCTGGTCGTTCTTGAGCTTTCTGCCGCAACGCTGACAATAAACGTTCCAGCCGCCGGGCTTATAATAAGTTCCGGCTGCGGTGTGGCGGCTGCTCATGGATTAGCTCGTCGGCGCGGTTACGGAAATGTAGTGGATCGTGACCCGCACCTGACCAGAGCCGGCCGCTGGCGTCCCGTTCGGAGTAATGACGACAGGCGTAGCCGACGCGTTGTAGTAGGCCCCAGCCTTGGTCCCCACGTCCGTGGAGCCAGCCGCGACAGAAACCGCAGCCGTGCTGTAGCGCGCCGCAGATCCGCCGTCGCCAACTGTAAACGTGGTGGCTGTTGGGATGACCGTCACGACGCGAACAGATACGCCCAGAATGATCGCTCCGGCGGGGAGGTTCATGGACGTGGCCGTCGAAGCGGCGGAGGCGATGGTCAGCAGCTCCGTCGAAGACAAGATCTGGCAGAGCTGGCCGTTCGCTGGCGCGGCGCTCATAAAGTTGCCGCTGAAGACGGATGGAACGTTGGTCGCGCTGATCGTGATGGCGTCCGCCGTCCAGGCCGAGCCAGCTCCGAAATGCACAGCGTGAGCGTCCTGCGTTCCAATAGCCAGATCGCCGCTAATGCAGCTCACATACGTTGTGTTCGCGGCGTTCAGGACGCCAGTCGCGGAAAAGACGCTGGAGTTGATGCCGAACGCGCCATAATAGGCCGTGTCCGTTCCAAGGTTGTTGGAGACAATGACGTTCGCCGAAGCAGTCGGCGTCGCATTGGAGTTGCTGATGATAATCTGCGAATAGCTATCGACGCCAATGTTAAACGACGCAAAGTTCCCAGCAGCGTTATACGGAAGAGTCCCGTACGAAAAGGCGCCTTTGGCCAGCGCTCCGGTTATGGTGGCCGTCGCGGTGTAAGACGATAGCGACAGATCGGCGACGATATTCGCCTTGGCTATCCCAGCCGTGGCGTTGTCCCACGTGATGGTGACAGTGTTTGTAAGCTCTCTGGACATTTTAGGTCACGCCTTATAAAGTTACAGTGTCGCCAGCAAAGGTGACATAGCCACCGCCTAATGTAGTCGCGTTTGCGTATAAAATAGACGCTGGAACAGAAGCCAGCTTCTTCCTGAACCACAACATAATATCGTACCCACCATCAAGCTGTGGGTCTCCCCAGTTCTCAGTGGTCAAGAGAACGTTTCCAGTGGGCGCCGCAGCAGTATTCTGAATTCCGCCGAAATCGGAAAATTTTCTATGGAATGAGAAATTAGCCGGAAAGGACCAGAGGGTGGCGTTGCCTGATGGGTTCGCGCCTTCGCAGATAAGGGACAGCGACGCGTTGATTGTAGACGCTCTCAGCTCCATAAGGCTCAGCTCAATAACGAACTGCCCGTTTGCGGGCTTGGCCATGGTCGATACGTCAACCTTCTTTACAGCGACTTCGGCGCCTCCAGCAGTAATTGAGGCGGACAAGTGCACGACAAAGTTTCTGTGGCTGTCCTCAAGAACCTGTACGTTACTTATCACCGGCATGTCAGTATTTCTTTCTAAACCACAAGGTTATATCGTACGATCCATCAAGTTGAGGGTCGCCCCAATTTTCCGTGGATAGCAGAACGTTGCCCGTCAAGCCGGTAGCGTTATTCTGTATTCCGCCAATCTTAACGAAGCTCTGCTTGTCGGAGAAATTCATCGGGAAGCGCCAAAGCGTCGTGTTGTTCGCCGGGCTGACGGCTTCCCATAACAGCGCGAACGACGCGTTTACGGTCGAGCTATCCAGCTTCAGCAAGCTCAACGCCCGGCATGCACGGCCCTGCTGCTTAGGCAGGGCGCTCACGTCGATCTTCTTAACGAAAGTTTCAGCGTCTCCAGCCTGTAAGCTGGCGGACAAGCGAACCACATAGTTGCGCGGGCCGTCTTCCAGCACCTGGGTTCTTGCGATTACAGCCATGTGGTCTCGCCTTTATCCGCTTAGCTGGTCGCCAGCGAGGTTGTAACGGGCAGGACAGCGTCATATTTGCCGTGATAGACGTTTCCGCTCGCCGCCGTTTCGGACGCGGTGACGCCGATCATCATGCAGTCGGACAACACCAGCCCGCCGCCAGCAGACGCATGAACGCTCAACCCCTGACTCATGGTTGACGCCGCCGAGGATACGGCGTTCAAAAACTGGCAATGATCCAGATAATTGAAGCGGTCCATGGACCCCGAACCGGCTGTGATAAACGTCATTGACGCCGATCCGGCGTAGGTGACAAAGAGGCAGTTTTTGAAGACGTTGCGCGCCACAGCGTCGCCGCCGCTGGCCGCAAAGATCACCTCATAACGGCCGCTCGTCTTGGTGACGGTGTCGAGCCCGATGACGCAGTTTTCGAACACGTTCTCCTGGGCTCCAGTGAGCTTCAGGCTAAAGTTCGTCGCAGCGTCAGCGCCAGACACGCCGGTCCCGGCGAAGTGGCAGTTTTTGAAGTAATTGCGGTTGCCGGACACCTCAACGCAGCCCAAAGCGCTGGAGCTGGCCACCTCGTTCATGAACTGGAGGTTTTCAAACCGGCAGTTGCTGGCGGAGATAAGGACCAGGGGGGCGACGCTGGCGGCGGTGGCCGTCGATATGGATCGGATGCCAGAACGCTGAGAGTACATCACGCCGGCGTTGATGCCGATCAGATGCGTGCTGTCCTTGTTCCAGGTCAATTTTGACGTGATATAATCGCAACCGTTCGCGGCGCCATTGGTCCCGAAATCGGTCAGGGTGGACTCGAAATAGATAATGTCGTTCTGCTTCTCCGCAGCCAGGCTAAGCGCCTTCTTTACGGTGGCGACCGCCTTGTTCACCTGGCGCCCTCGGTTGCCGTCCGAACCCTTATAGGGGTTCACGAACCAAGCGTTTCCCTGGGTCATCATGCCAGAGACTGGCATGCCGCCGCTCTGGTAGAGCATGTCTGGAAAAGTGGTCATCGGGATAGTCCTTGTCTGGCCAGTTGCGCCCCGCGCGTCCTGGCGTAATAGTGGGCAGCAAAAAAGGGGCGCTAAGCCCCCTCTTTGCTGGCATGTGTATAGTGATTACGCGCCTGGATTGCCGTACGCGCCGCGCCAGTCGGAGATACCGAAGCGATAGCGCTCCCAAGTCTTCATCTTTGCGTTCATGGTGTCGCCATCGTTGTCCTGAGCGAACTGGACGCCTTCGCGCTGGTAGAGTTTCAGGCCCTCTGGCTGGTTGGTCTTAATGAACCACGCGTCGGGGTCGCTCAGGTAGTGGTTGACCATGAAGCCCTTTGGGAGCGCGTTCATCGACCGCGTGGCGTTGATCGCGTTCCCGGCGTCCGTGGTCGTCAGCGGGCTTCCCGTGACGCGCTCCGCTTGGAAACGGTCGTAGGCGCTGACGACCAACAGCTCAGGGACGATATTGCAGATCAAGCCTCTGTTGTTTTTCGCGACGGAGACCTGGATAAGCGCGTCTTCGAGAGCCGCCTCGGAGAAGTCGGCAGCCGCCAAGAGGTTGCTCTGCAAACCGCCCAGCGTCGGATGCGAGGCGGAGAACAAGGCGACGCCGTCGCCAGGAAACGTGGTGTCGGTGAAGCCGTTATCCAGGATCGCCGCGCCGTTCGTCTCCTTGGTGTTGTTCATGGAGAAGGCCAGCATCTTCGAGCGCTTGAACGCCTTCGCTGTATACTGGTTGTCCTTCAGCTCTTCGTAGGTGACGATCGCGCCAAGCGCCCACATGGAATGCGTGTATCGCGTCACATAGCCCTGGTTGTGATCGTCGTAGGTGAAGGATTCTCCCTGCGGCTTCTCCACCGCAGCGCCGAACCCGTAGCCTTCGACATCCTCTTCGTAGCCCTTATCCGAGGTCTCCTCATCGTAAATCTGAGAATATTCCTTGGGATAGGCGTCAAGAACTTGGCCATACCAATTCTTGACTCCTGGCCATAGCGCTTTTGGATGTGCGCCAGTCGTAGTTACACCCATTGGTCAGCCCTCCTTATGCCACGCCGATGACGCGCGCACCGTTGGCGTGGTTGTTAATGGCAACCTCCCACACGGCGTACTGGCCAACTGAGTTTTTCGGACGCTTGGCCAGGCCAAGCAGGTGGAGCTGAGATCCGGCGTACGTGTTGCTCGCCGAAGTCCCCATTGTATGGCCAGAGCGGGCGGTGGCCGTGCTCCCCGAATTCGTCGAGATGTCGATCAAGAAGTTGGAGCCAACGTCGGTGTAAGCCAGCGTAGCCGATCCGTTGTCCTGCATCTCGAACACAAGCTCGGGATCGTCGGCGACCCAAACGCCGCGCGTTGTCGAAGCGGCGTTGTAAACAAGGCTGGTGGCCTGTTCAGCGTAAAAACCAACGATGGCGCCCAACAGGACGTTCGGGCTTCCGGCCGTGGTGGAGTCATAGCCGGACGTGGCGGCCTGGATCGTGGCCAAGGACCCAGTAGGGTTTCCGTAGTAGTCGGCTGAGTTCGAGCTTCCTCCAAGGGCGACTAAGTCTCCGATGAAGAATGCCTGGGCGATGCTCGGAAGGTAATAGAGGCGAGCCGCGCCGTTATAAGGCGCTCCGCTTCTATGGCGAACCGGACGCGCCCCGAAGGGGTTGTTTACATTTGCCATTGGTTAATTGTCCTAGGCCCGGCGAATTCTGCGCAGCTCTGGGCTAGTCGCAATAGCGGACTGAGCTTCCGCCGGGACATACATGTGTTTGGGATCGTCAACGATGCCCCCGCTGGCGCCAGAATCCTGGCTGCGGATCATCTGTTGACGGCGAGCCACCCGCGCTTCATACTTCGCGCGACGATCTTCATCGCAGAACTCTTTGCGTTTTCGGCAGAAATAGGCGTACATCGGCTGTCCGCCAGAAGTAACGCCAACAACGCGCCGTACTCGTGTATCTATGCTATTATTCTTCTCATCGACTACGATATTCGGATCGGTCACGATGTCCCAGTCGTCTTGCTGCGTTTTGGCCTCAAGACGCCCTCTATCGTCGTTAATCCAACGATATTCGTAGTCGGGGTCTTTGAGCCCATCGTCAACGCCAAGGCGCATATACTGCCCTGTATAGTCGCTTGACCGGCGACGCCGACGCTGGCCTTCCTCAGTTGCTCGCTTATTTATTGGCGCGTTGCTCATATTACTCACCGTCTTCTTCCCAATACGTCTTCGCGTAATTGTCTTTGATTTTCTGCGCGTCGCCTTTCAAGTAGCCCCTGGAGATCATGCTCTCGCATGCCTGCCTGGCCTCGGCGGGAAGCTCCTTCCAGCCTTTCGCGCGAGACGCCGGAGCGCCGCGCATGCTGGAGCCGCCTTCGACGGCCGAGTAGCCGCGCTGGGGCGGCTTGGCGTCGCCAGTCTGGCCAACGCCGAATTTCTGCGGATAGCGCTGCTTCAGCGTCTCCGTAACGCGATCCAGGTTCTCTGAGAGAGGCATGCCGGGCGATTCTTGCCTAAACTGGGCGTGCAACCCTTGCGCCTCCAGGCTAAGGGCTTGATCGGAGAAAAACCACGGGTTGCGCTTGCCCCACTCTTGAACCTCTGGCGGGACGTTGGGTTGCCCTGGCTTCTGCGACGCCTGCGCTTCGGCCTTGTTGTCCTCGGCGAGCTTGCGATAAGTGTCCTGTTCCTGGCGCGAAATGCGGTCGAAAGCCTCGGTGTCGCCGTTAACAACCGCTTGGCGCTTCTGAGCCTCGAAATCGGCGATGAGCTGGGCGCGCTGCATTTCGAGCGACTTCTGAGCCATGCGCTCGCTGCGCTTGATGCGGTCTTCGAAGTCTCTGGTCCGGTCTTCGATCTGGCGCCTCAGGTCTTCGTTCTCGGCTCTCGCCTTCTCGAACTGGGACCGCACGAGCGGGAGAACCTCACGGCCGCGCTTTACGAATTCGTCGGCCTCGACAAAATCCTCTGGCCGTCCGCGCCACTTGTCGCGAGGAGCCCAACCTAATTTTCGCGCCTCGGACTCAGCGTCTTCGTGCTGGGTTTCTTGGCCGTCTTGCCCTTCGTAATCAGAAACTGTCATAATTCAACTCGTGTCATCTGTTGCTCTTCAAGAATTTATGCAATTACCGCCAGAACATCCTTATCGTTAACAATGCGATACTCGACGCTGTCATCGCCCATCCACTTGCCGCCAGCATATTTTCCAAATAGGACGTGATCGCCGACACGGGGCGTGCCTGGGTACTTCTCGCATACATCTTCGTACGTCAGACAAGAGCTGTCGTTGAAGGTGAACGCCGTGTCGCTGACCATGACGACGACGCCCTTGCACATGGCGTTCTTCTCCATGGCCTGGATAGCTGGGGGAATAATGATGCCGCCCTTGCTGCGCTCCATAACATCGTCTGGCTGGATCAAAACTTTGTATTCGACTGGGTGACGCATGCCAGAGGCGTGGTGGTCAGACATTGCTCTTTTGCTCCATGGCAATGATAGTTCTGCGGAGCCGCTCAGTAAGCGACAGACACAGCTTGGTTTCTACAGTATCAGGGAGGGCGGCAAGAGCCTTCTCCAATGTGTCGATGGAGCAGGACACGATTAGCAGAGCGCTTTTCGCATCATGTTCCTTGTTCCAGGCTTCAAACTCAGCCGCTTCACGTTCGTGGTGGTCTTCCAACCAGTCAGGAACTTGTCTCATTGCTCTTTTGCTCCGGTTTAAATAAGTCTTTCATTTCAATTCGTGCGAACGATTCGAATATCTCCGCTTTTCCTCTGAGATAGGCGAGTTGCGTCACATCGAGCTTGTTCATGTCTGCGATTGGCTTGCTCCAAGACGCAGCCGCCCACGCCTGTTTGGCGGCGTCGGCCTTCTTACGGGCGGAGTCCATCAGCGCGGCGGTGATTGGGTTGGCCAACCACGCTTCGAAATCTTCTGGCGATATCTGCATGACGTCCTGTCGCTCTAAGCCGGGTTCTGGAAGAACGCGGGCTGATGTCCGACAACCTTGTCTGCGGCCTGGGCGCTCTGATTATCGGCCGTGGCGAACTCGCGCTGCGCCAACGCCCTGTTGTGCTCCGCTTCGCTCTTGACCTTGTCGATATTCGCTATGGCGGCCTGAAGCTGGATTTGATCGGCAGGCGTGGGCGGCTGCGGCTTGGCCATCACGTCGGTGACGCCGTCGATGCTAGCGGCGGCCAGGAGGCGCTTCAGAACGCCTGCGGCGTCGAGGAGAGGCCCAACCTTCGGGTGCTCCAGCAACTGCATCAGGAAGCTCGCCTTAGCCATCTGCTGCATCTGCGTGACGGCGCTCGGGTCGGCGATTGGCGTGACGAGCGCGCCATCGTCGGCGAAGTCCTGCGTCGCGTCGGCCATGACGCCGAGGTAGGCGATGTATTTCTTCGGGTCGAGGTGTCGCTGGTTAAGCCTGTACTGGATGCGGAATTCGCGCGTCAGAGAGTCGTAAATCCGCTTGTAGATGGCCGTGAACACCTTCATGCCCTGGTCGATCAAGGCCATGAGCGTCGTCGGCTGCATGGTCTGAGCGCTGGCCGAGCCAGTCAGGATGTCCTGGATGCTCGTCATTTGCTTGGCGGACTCCATCATCATATTGAGGAGCTGGAACAACACCGGCGACGGGCCTGGGTGCTCCATGGTGACGATGTTGCCCTTGATGTCGCCTTGCTCGGCCGTGACGTACCAGTATTTTCCTGGCTCGAAGCGGAACTCTTCGTTTTCGCTCTGGAAGTCGAGCCCACTGCCGATGAAGCCTCCGCCCGCGTTCTGTAAGTGGCCAGCGTCGAGCATCTGATTGAAGGAGGTGTTGATCACCTCTCCGAAGCTGTCGAGGAGGTTTCCGAAGCCTATTCCGTAGAACCCCCCGTCCGGGTCGGGCAGGAAGTCGAACGGCGTAAAATATTCGTCTCTGGGGATACGGACGATTTGCTGGTCGTCGTAAGCGACATCGAGCGGATCGAACCCGGCGACAATACGAACAAGCTTCTGGCTGGTCTCGGCTATGGTCACGATCCACGGCTCAGCCAGGCCGTCGTCGTCGATATCGTAATAGCAATGCTGTTCAAGGAAACGGATGGGGGCCTGCTCGTCGCTCCCGGCGTCGTATTCCGCCGATAAATCCACGTCGAGCCACGTTCCGGCGCGCTGGCGCTCCTCGATCTGGTGCGGGTATAGCTCGTAACGATGCGTGATGCGCGGACATTCCTCAATGCTGCGCGTGTCGGCGTTCACCACGAGATCAAAGGCGCTGATCATCGTGGACTTCGGTCCTCCCCTGTCGAAATCCCAGAAGGTTTTCTTGAACGCGGAGCCGATGATCGGGAGCTGATAGGTCAGCACATCCATTTCGTGTTGCCATGAAGGCATGCCATCGACGATCTGATGGCTCATGAACTGGGCGACGCGCGACGCTCTGTCAGCTTTCTGGCCGTCCTGATCGGCTCCCCCGACGTGCGTCTTGACCAAGTCGCGGCCAGGGCAAAGCGCTGGATAGGCGCGGGCGTTGAATTGCAAAGCGGCCGTGGCGATCAGCGGATAGCGGACATTGCTGCTGTTCGGGAACGGATAATTTCTAGGCTCGCGCTTCTGCTTCGCGGCCTTCATGGCGCGAAGGGCGATTTCCTCCCATTCCGAGCGCGACGCCAAGTCGATCTGATAGCCGTCGTGGACCTGCGTCGCGATCGACGCCAACGTTCTGTCGCTTATCTTACGCGACGCCGCAGCGTTCTTCATCCCGGAGAGAGCCTTCAGAAGCTGCAACGGCTCCGGGATTTGCGGTTGATAGACCGAAGGCGGTGCATAGCCGAGCGGGTCCATGGGCGAAGTAAGGGGCTGAGTCGCGAAAGAGGGGAGCCCGCCGCCAAGCTGAGGAAGGGGCGGAGGCGCGGCGTCGGGAGAGGGAAACGCTTGCGGCGCTCCAGCAGGCGCAGCGGGCTCAAAGGTCATTTGCGGCCCTTCACGGTTAGCTTTGGGTCGAGAGCCTCGGACATAGCCTGGCGCTTCTTCAGGCCGGTCTTGATTTTGGCCTCGATAGCGGCGACTGCGGCCTTGCGCTTCGAGCCGTCCGGGTCTGCTGCGTTCTTCATGGGGCGCCTCCTACTGGATCTTGTCGGCGAGCGCCTTGATGGCGTCGGCCTGAGCCTGGATGTCGGCTGGGGCGTCAGCGGACGATCCCGCTACGGCCTGGGCCTTGAGAGCGTCACGCTCGTCGGAGACAGCCCGGAGCTGTCTGACAAGCTGGGCGTTCAAAGTCGTCAGGCTGGCGACGGAAGCCGCGTCATTGGCCGACTTGGCCAGCAGCCCGTCGATCTTCCCGCCCAACGTCTTAACCCACTCGACGACTGCGTCTAGCTGTGCGGTCATAGTTGAAGTAATCTCCTGTTGTTTGGCGGAAATGTTCAGCGCGATCATGCGCAGTTCCGCTATGTCGCTCTGAATTGACATGGCGTTACTTGGCCTTCTTCTTGGCTCCAGCGACCTTCTTCAGGTTTGGATTCTTTGCCTTCGCCTTGGAGCTGGCCTTCCTGGCCCCAGCGGCCAGAATTGCGTCGGCGCTTTCCTTGTCCACGCCTTCCTTGGCTTCGATGCTCTTGGCCACAGCTTTAAAGCCTGGATTCTTCTTCATGACCCGCTTCCTTTTCGATCCGAGCGATTAGGTCTTTGATTCCATATGCGTATTTTCCGACGTGCAGAATCTCTGGCGTGATATCCAGATCGCAGTAGGCTGCGTATCCGTAGCGCCGGGCCTTGCGGAGGAAGTTGATATCCTCGGAGCATTCGTAGGTCAGGCCGTGTGGAGCGTGGCTTCCGTTGTTCAGCCAGTCGGCGAGGGCT
>WSSedL2TaDRAFT_1000046_pt1 | contig 11197 bp, 13 predicted proteins | sample WetSurSiteL2Tule_FD_9463 | JGI IMG/M metagenome (IMG submission 9463)
TCCATCTGCCTCCCACCCAGAAAGCAAACCCATAGCCTCAATACGAAATGAACCCTCGAACTGACGGCGCAGCATCTCTCCTGCAAACCCGGCACCTACGCCGAGGACAATATCCTCAGACGCGCGCTGCATATGAAACTCCGCAAGAGGCTTCAACAAGTAGAGCGTGTCTCCGAGTAAGTTCTCAGCACGTAATACTTTCATAGCCATACAATAGAAAAGCTCCGCAAAGTCTGCGGAGCCAATCTACCTGACAAGCAAAGATCAATGAATCAAATGCAGATCAGATTCGAGCAGTTCACGATTAAATCCGACTGGAGATCCCGTAGCAGTTAACCAATCGCCACTAAGCAATGCATGGGCCTCGTCGGTGTACTTCCGCCAGAAAGGAATTGTCAGAGTCTTCTGAACTCCCCACGTAATACATGTGAAGCTCATCTGATCGTACTTCGGCACAAAGACAGCGTGCCCTCCCCATGATCCAGGTGTACCGATGCTCCCGGCAGCTACATCCCACACATCCTGCGTCTGTGCAGATGCAGGCAGACTGAGGCCAATGTAGACACCTCCAAAAAGATTGATTGCCTGCCGGACCTCATCTAAGTTCAACACGGTCGGATCAGCAAAAGCAATCAACTCATGTCCGGCCAAACCGTCGCGCTTGAAGTGAGTCAAAACATCAAGCTCGATGCCACCCTGATCCGTAGCAGGATCGGATGGATCATAGCCATCCCACTTCTCGTAGGCATCAAGAATATCAGCGTCGGATAGCGTACACTCCGTGCCAGCATTAGCCGACCAAATCTGGATAGCATGACCTATCCCAGCAATCGTACAGCAGCCGAGTTGATCATTCAGCATCTGTCCGAAGTCCGTAATTCCCTTCGTCCAGTCTACTGACTTCGGAGCCGGAGGCAACTTGGACGTGAGGTAGGTTCTCAACCTCAGCGTCCGAGTGTCCGTCTTGAGTGCCTTTCGGCCTAGCCTCATATGTGAGAGATCAGGCATCAGTATCCCAACGCCTCCGCACGATCCTGAAGCAGTGGATATGGTACACCGAGTGCAGACGAAATGTTCTGCTTGTCCTGTGCACTCCAGTGCGCGGCGACGGTGCGTAGCTTGACCGTGCGCTTTGCCAGCTTAGACTGCACAACCGACGACGTCTGAGTACTGGACACGTAAGCATCGAGCACATGAATAGCTGCATCCAAAGAGGAAATCACAATCACGCCAGTCGTGTGTGTATCGCTGTTCTTAACGGCTGCCACTTGCAGCAACGCGTCGGCATCGGTTGTCGCCGTATCCACAAGCGCCATAATGTTCGACCATGCCGTTGTCTTGGCGTCTCCCGATGAAGCTGCCAGATAGTCGGCAAGAGGTTTCTGCAAATTGGTCAGATCCGTCTTTACAGTCGCCAGTGTCACTGACACCTGTGAAGTACTCGTACTCGATGCGGTCAGCGTCGAATAGATCGTAATGGCCTCATTGAGCAAGCTCAGAGCAGTAGGCAAGTAGGCGTCAATCTTGGTAACAACCTGATTGACCTCAGATGCTGTGCAGCCTGTCACAGGCATGACAGACAAGAACAGCACCAAAAGTGCCACCGTACCCGAAGTTGCCATACGCGCGAAGCGCTGCAAAGCAAAAACACGTTTGAACCAGTTCATAAGCCAAACTCCTTTAAAGCGAGGTTATCTTACATTGAAAACCGGGCGAAGTCTATAGGCTCCGTCCGGTTTCATGATCACATACACGAGGCCCGTGTTGGTGAGCTACTCGATGCGAGAGATGGAAAACTTACCAGCGGTCACGCCTTCCGGCAGAACGATGGCCTTTGCGGCATCCAACAGCGCCTTCTTCTTCGTCGGCTTCGCACCGTCCCCAGGATTGTCTGTCAGCGTAAAAATCACTTCGTACTTCAATTTCGGCATATGCACTCCTTCAAATTTGAGGTTGACTGCGATGATTTTGCAGGTCGAGTCGATAGTAGATAGCAGCTACAAAGTCATGCCAACTGCGCGATGAAGCCGTTGAGCTCAGATGTGATGGCAGCTTCAATTCTCGACTCTGGGGCAAGCTTAGCCTTGAAGCTGTTCTTTGCAGTCACTGTCACATACAAAGCAAGAGCGCCATCGTAGAGACAAAGCAGCGTCACATCAGAGGTTTTCAAAGTTCCAGAGTTTGCACCTGACAGCTCCAAGGTTACACCGGGCGCTACCTGCAATACCCTCTTCAGATTTTCAAACTGATCAGGACTGAGCGCGAACCGCATCCATACCTCCTCCCACTGCATACCCATACAACGCACAGAAAGCCGCCAAGGTGCCCTGTTAACCCTTGGCAGGCATGATTACCTTACTGACGGTGCCGTGAATGCCAGCAGACGCGAGCACAGTGACCAATACCGTCTCCAGAGTAGTCAGCGTATAGAGCTGATCGGCCGGAATGGTAACCACCACACCCAAAACAGTAAGCAGCACATTAACCAGCACAGCAAGCCACCCCTGCAGATACGGCGAAAGCCACGGCGACTGCTTCACGGCCTGCAGTACAGCATAGACAACTCCGGCGATGGCCAGCACCTTAATGGCAGCAGGTACAGCCCACATCACAAACAACCAAAAGCTCAGAAACAGATACATGATAGTCCTCCTGGTTATAGGTCAGCGATCTGACTAGGATTCCANAGATTCNGATCGCTNCCCTTGCTATGGTTTACCAGAGTCGAACGCCCCTGGTTCAAGGTTTTCTGGANNATCTTGCGTAAATCCTCGCGCGCGCGCTTCTTCTTACGTTTCGAATCGCGGTCCCTCCAGCCCTCTTGTGCCGTATCTGGAGCAACCCGTGGTGCATGCTTCAGACTCGGCGGATGAGCAGTCGGAATAGGCGTGCCCACTTGAAAAGTCTCGAAGTGATCAGAGCTCATCGGATCTTGAAAACCCGCAAGCATGATGCGATGCCCGATATTCATTGCAGCTCCTTCATAATGAATCTGCCCTCGACACTTGTCAGCATATCACTGACATCCTGAGCTATGCGCTCATCCATGGGCAGATAGCGTAAATCGCAAGTCTGCGCAATATGTACGGCCTCATGAATCATAGCTTTCGCCTGCTGAGTGGGGGTCAGTGCAGCAGAAATGCGAATAGACCCAGGAGCGTTGCCTATAGCACAACGTGTCTCAGCAGCAGCCGCCTGAAGCCTCAAGCCTGTACGCGAACCTAAACTGTGTGAAGTCAGACCGGAAACCAAAGTCACAAAATAGTGATGCTCTGCAATCACAATGTCCGCCTCGGCAGGAGCTATTAACTGTGCAGAGGCAGTCGAAGCACAGCAGAGCAACACCACCCAGACCCATCGCAAGATCATGCCACCTTCCACGTAGCCGGAAGAGCGTCGGGCGCACCGAGAGCCTTAGCGCGCTTGATGATATGAGCCTTGGTAGCCTTATCCGGCGAGCGCCCAAATGACCGAACAGCATTTCCTAAATCACTGCGATTTGCAATCGGATAGCTGCCGTCTTTCATGGCAATACCCTTGTCGGCAAGTTTCACTCTAGACTTGTCAGAGAACTCCCGACCTTCCAGAAACTCTCCGCCATTACGATCAGCCCATACCACAAAGTCCGACGGAGCAATCCCCGCCTCAACCAGTGGTCCGAGAACCTTCCCGCCGTCCGACAAATTGACAGGCGAAAAAGCAGGCTTCATCGGTTTGTACAGTCCAAACTTAATCGCATCAAGAAGCTGAGCGACTGCCTTCGTGATACTTGGGCTGTTTCGCACAACCATCCTGACCAAGTCAGAGTTTGCACCTCCAGGACTAGAAGTATGATTGCTAGCCAAAGGCATAGGCGTACCTACCTGCCGCATGCCAGACTGTGTCTTAAGCATCCCAGACACTGAAGCCGCGACGAAGTTCTCGGCTACCTTAACAGACTCGCCACTCAGCGTAACGTCATGACCATCCGGACCTAATGCAAAAGCCTGACGATACTTCTGACCTCCAAAGTCATAAATACAATACCCTTCGAACGGGTAGACTTGGAATATCCCCGGCCAAGGTTGACCACAAATAGGCGTCTGTGCGCCATAGAATCGTGAGCACAGCAAGCCACACAACTTCTCCATAAGCTCACCGCAACTGATAGAAGCAGCGGCCTGAAGCTCGAAAGCTCCGCGCTCTACCCATCCCCAAGCATCCAAGATGCCACGAGCGAGCAGATGATCACGCCTGTAGGCCCCTGCTACGACTACAGCAGCCGGGTAATACCCAGTAGCCTGGATAGCCCCCAGGCGCTGGCGATTCCGCTCTATCACCAATGGCACATTTCGCCGGTTATCCTGGCATGCAGCCAGCTCCTTAGGACAGCCGACCTTCAACAAAGGTATGCGCACCAAGTCATAGCTTCGTCCGGTCCGAAATACCCCTAAACTCGCATCAGAAGCTGCAAGCAGCTTGGCAATAGTGTCGCCCGTCAATGAGACTCTCATCAGTGAGTCCTCCTCAAATGCAGCTCCCGGACGTTGCCGGAGTACAGCCTCATACACCATATCAAGTACACAGCCTATTATGATACCTGTGCAGCGGTTAAAAACAGCTTTTTTGTCCAATCGTTACGGTCATCGGAAATACCAATACGATGGCACTGCGAAGCAGCCGCTGTCCAATTCCCGGCGCGTACAGACTCAATCAATGGCAGGTGGTGCCTAAACAGACCGCCCGTCCCTAGATTATAGTCCATGTCCAAAAGTGCCAGCTTAGCAGCAGCAGGCATAGCATCCCAAGAAGCAAGACCTGTGCGCAGAATAGCGTCATCAGCTACAACGCGTTTCCTGAGCAGCCCTTTGATATCAGACTGCGACAAAACAGGAGACGCAAGCGAATGATAAAATCCCGGACGCTTGCCAGGAGCGAGCGCCTTCACGCGATGAAAGTCAGTAACCACTACGTCCTCTGACGCTAGCCCACCATCCTGCAACTGAAAAGGTAAGCTGCAGGCGACACCTGTGTCTGCAAGCGCTAGCCCACAGCCTACGGTTACAATGCCTATAGTGTCTAAGTACATCCAGGAAACCATGCCTTCCCAGCGAATCGTTGCTGCTACAGAAGCATCGATATAGCTCATTGGTCCTCCAACGGTGTCAGAGCAAGCTGGCACTCACAATACAAATGAAGCAGCGGGGCATATAACCCGCAAGGAAAAGGCTCCTCCAAAGGAATAGGCCCTTCGTCCTCTTGCTCCACACATTCCTCACACGGTGCCTCGCTAGTAGTCAACCAGCTCTTCTGTACACCGTAGCCCCATAATATCTTCTGCACGCCCTCATAATAGGACTTTGTCGCCTCGAAGCGCGCAGCTCGGTCAGCACGTGCCGAGCTTAACGCAAAATCATGATCCGGATTATCCTTCAACCATTTCTTCGAGGTTTTGAACATCTGGCGACTAACTTCTGTAGCGCGCTCTTTAGCTAACACATCAGCGCGTGCTAGCAGCTTAGATCCGGGCTTCTTACCTATCACACTGCCGCCATCTTCATAGCCACGGATCATCGATGCACGAATCAATTTAGTCAGGGTCGGAATAGTGCTCGTACCAGACTTGAGCGCAGTCGACAGCGATGAAGTAGCCAAGGCACTATCGACTGCATCAAAATAAGTCCCCAAGCCATGAGATGCCACAGCAATCTGCGGACGGAGCTTCTTCAAAGGCGCAAACAGCAACAGCGACGCCAAAGCTGCCCTACGAGCTAGCCTCTTTCGTCGCTGAGCTTCCGCATCCTCAGATGAAAGCTGAACACAGCTAACATGCAAATGGCACACGCTACTCCTTCTCGTCTAGCTCGACAGTGTCCGTCGATACGGGCACAGCAACCTTCGATGCATCTGAGCTTACCTTTGCACAAGGTATCAGCGGTTCAGGATCATTCGGAAATCTCGGTCGTGCGTCGTTCGCTGCTTCGTCAGGTTCCATAACATCTCCTTATTCACTTGCGGACAAGTGACTGTTTACTGCTTTCGAAAGCATCTGGTCGTGATCAAAATACGAGTGATCATCTTTTTGCTGCTTCACAATATCAGGTTGAGGCATCGGAATCTGCGGTGCTTTCACATAGTTATTAATGAGGCCACGATTGGCATCAAGAGTATAGATCTGGCGAGACTGATAATCCGATATCCGGCGAGACACCTCAGATTTCTGAGCTAATGCATCTACAGCGAGCTTCGTAGACATAGAAGTGTCTACAGCAGACTGAATAGCAGCCATCTCGTGTTGATGATACACACCTGCCTTATAAGCAACACCCAGAAGGGTGAAAAATACTCCGCAGAAACCGCTCGCCTTCCCTGCCCAGCCTGGTATTTTCACGCTCAGTCCCTCGTCGTCAGAAGTTAGCCCCAATATCGTCACAGCTCCATAGAAAGTATACTATGGCACGCGAACTGTCGCACCACTAATACGTGTCCGTGAGAAGCGCACACCGTTTACGCCATCAATGGAGTAATGTCCCACGGTTACGCGGGAATTTAAATGGCCAGCTTGAAAAGCGATAGCCTTAAGCGTCAAAGACGTGCTGACTGTGATAGGCACGGAGTAGTTAAAACCAGACGTGCATCCCCCAGAAGACGCTGATGGCACTGACCCGTTTGTCGTATAACAAATAGATGCGCCGGACGGCACACTCATCGAAACTGTCTGTCCGGTCGCATAGCCACTAGGCGTAGGCGAAAACACAGGAGCAGCAGCAGTCGGCGTACTTGTCCCATAAGTGTATACCGTCACAGACAAAGGCGGAAGCGTATCAATACCTGCTGAGTCGACAGTCGAAGTTACTACAGCTAAAGGACTACTCAGCGTCATAGCCAGCATCCCCGATTCACCTGGAGAGCCTCCCGCGCCGAAACCAGGATTAGTAGCGTAATCTACGCCAGAAGGCTCATTCAAAGTTCCCGGCACAGTCGCACCAGAAACGACAGGCACAGCGAACTGCTGCTTGACTACTGAAGTCTGCGGAATATAGCCGTGCTGAAACACAAGCCGAAAACTGCCTACCATTGAGCTGTTGACAGCGGCAATGGCATAAGAGCTACCGTTCTTGAAACAGTAGAGATCTAGCCAGGGAACGTTCGACTGCGGCCCCGTACCACCTGCCTGTGCAGCCGAGCCCCACGGTGGACCTACAGCACTCGCATCCTTATAGCTACCGTTACCATCGCCGGGAAAGTTATAAGTCGTGCCTGACAGATCAGTAGCACCACAGCTAATCTCTTCGCCGATGATAGCCTGATTCGCTAGATATGCCCCGATAGCCCCCGGACGTGGAACGTAGTTGCCACCAAAAGTATTGGCATTAAGCAGCGAGCTCATACCGCCGAAGTCTACAAACAAACCCCAGACCTTTGCACGGTAATGGGCATTAGTCAATGAATAAGCTGAAAAGAAAGACCCCTGACTAGAAAAAGCATTTTGTACACCTACGCCAGCTTGGACCTGTTTCAATATTAAGTTAGCCATCACGACTGCGTTACCAGCTCCTGCAGTCACAGAATCTAGAACAGGCTGTGTAATGTTTCCAGCCTCTGCCGTGGAATTCTCCTCATAAATCGTAATCGGGCACGTTAGCGCACCTGATGCACCACAGACCGGATAGTCTGACATAACAGACTTGACGATGGCACTCCCCTCACTATTGACCGCGTCAGTAACATCAGCGTGAGGAGCAACCAAAGAAGCGCACCACAAACCATCAGCAGCCAACGAATTACAGGTCGTTCCGGTCGGAGTCGGTGTACGGACGAACATAAGCCAATAGGGTGCGAGCTCCAGATAGTCAGGCTTAGCATAGGCTACATTTCCCTGCATAAGCCAAGTATTAGCAGCAGAAGCATTGAAACCTAAATGCACAACAGGAGATGCATCAGATGAACCGCGAATAGCCGCGTAGATATCATGAGCTCTCAGGCTGTAGTCATAGTAGATACTGCCAGCATGCGAGCTCAGATTAAGCGGCGCATTTCCCCGAGGGCCAAGTCCTTGGCCTACATAGGCATAATTCCAGCTCTCATTCGAAAAGGACAGATAGATCTCAGAGAATACCTGTGTCCAAGGCGCAGACTGGCCAGGATAAGATCCGTCCGGAGATGCCTGAGCGCGCCTAGCGGCATAGCTACCGGACACAGAAGCATCCCCACCCAAGTAGTTCATCAAACCCGCAGCATCCGTTGCGGTGAAGTTAGTAGGAATAGCAATATAAGGATTCACACCTAGATACTTACAGAGCTCCAAAAAGTCAGGGAGCGTTATAACCTTCGTCTGGCCTCCTTGATAGTTCGCAGGAGAACCACTCGAATTCAGCTTATGATAGCGAGTAGGAGTTATCCAATCGTCAAGCACTTCACCGCTATTGCCTGTCATAAGTCTGAGAGTGCCGGTGGCAGCGCTATTTGCATTAAACCAGTTATGCTGGAGTGCTGCAACCCACTCGTCACGAAATATAGTGTGATTTGCATTATAAGCATCGATAGGCCAGTAGGTATTGCGCACCAGACTGATGTTATCCAATAGCAACGTCCCGCCAGTTACCATCCACGACGCATCCCCCATATAAAATTTAGTACTGGCAGTATCAGTACCAGTCACAGTATCACTAGCCTGACGCCACGTACTGTCACAAGTCAAGCTCTCACCTGACGAAGGGGAAGAGTACCAAGTATCTCCTCCCGAACGTCCTACGGTAACAGTCAACTTAGGCGTTCCCGCACATTTGTACATGTAGCTCAACGTATGCGGTCCGGACACCAGCACAAACAGGTCATCGAACTCAGAATCAAAATAGTCATGAAAACCGGCCGTCTGTGAAGCACCATTAAGGCTCAAAGACTGCACACCACACTGAGTCCCACACGTATCAGTACTAGAAGTCACCGTGCCTGCAATAGGCCAAATGCCCATCACATTACCTGAAGACCAGTCAGTATCAGGCGTCGGAAATCTGTACTGAGTAAGGATTATCGTATCGCCCTGCGTTATAGGATAGGAACATGGACCACTCGATGTAGGTGTGAAGTAGAGCTCCACTCCCGCACCTGTGATCGTCGCAGTATTCGTATTACCTGTGACCGTCGCTGTGCAGCCATAGGCACTGTTTGAGAGCCCCACCTGATGTCCCTGAGACTCCACTACAGACAGAGTCGCGGCTGGCAATGAACCTGAGGCTGCGAGGCCATTTACAGCTAGCTGTGAGTCAGCCAGATCGTAAAGAACAGCAGTGCCAGGGAGACCAGTACCTGCATACAGCTTTATATTGCTTGTCGTTCTCGGATAAGACAAGCTAATCGTCATAGTAGACCCTGATGGCACAGAGGCAATCGAACACATAATCGGGCCGTTCCCATAACCGTCATCGTCCATAATAACGTTCCCGGAAATGTTTGTCGGCCAAGAACCTCCGTCCGTGCGAGTAACTACATTTCCAGTCACAGTCACATCAGCCTTAATTTCATTGGTCGTGTAGCCGTTGTAGCCACCGTCAACCCAGACTGACGAATACGTATTAGGCTCAAAGCTGGAGTTTACCTCGAGAAGATTCTTCCATATCATCCCTTGGTCATAGAAGCTAGTCGCTCCAATGTTAATACCCGCCTGATGAGTTGCAGACTGAACAACACTAGATGCATCAGGCGACACGCCAACCTGCCCAGGCGCGCAAGGAACAGTGGCAATCAAAGCTGCAATAACAAACCTGTGAATTAAAGCCATCCTGAACACCCCGAATAAACTACCTCGTAAGCTGTACCCGCTGTTGGCGCTGTTCCAACATTTACACTCAAAGTTACGTCATAGTTGGCGTCAGGGTCTTTGAAATAAGTAGCTCTGACAGGCAGCGGCGTATAAGGTGACGCCAGCAGATAAACACTAACGGAGCAGGTGGGAAACTGAACGCTGCCGCCGATGATACCGAAATGAATATCAAGCAAATCGCCAGCAGCAGTAGAAGTACCTGTAGTCAAGTCGATGGTGCCCGACAGATTATCGCAAGCGAGTACACAAACAGGAGTACCAGGGCTCGTACCTGCGGCAGCTTTAGCAGTGAACGTAGAAGATACCTGTCCATTAGTGAAAAGCATTGTCGTAGTCGACTGGAGCAGAATAGGCACATTCGTGTAAATGAAATTACCCTTTACATCCAAAGCGGCAAAAGGCACTGCGTCTTTAATACCCATGATTTTCAGCTCGCCCCAGATGCTCGTATTAGAAGATGCACCAGCATAAGCGGCCGCGTAGTTGCCGATATTAACAGCCACTGAAGATGAAGACGACGTACCAGTTCCTACGTTCAGCGTGGTGTAGGTATTCGTGGCACTGAAGCTGTAAGAGCCTATCGCCAAACTTCCAGTCACAATGTCATCGATGTTAGGAGTACCGAATTTTACTGGCTCTGGTGTCAGATCAATAAACAAGCTGCCCGAAGAATTGGTAGCAGTAGGTGCAGCCGATGTCTGCCCTGAAGTTACATCGTAGAGCCCACTCAGATAGATCGATACGCCCTGAGGATTGGTAATGAGAATACCCAGATCCGAGCCGACAATAGTCGAGCTAAGAGTAACCCCAGCGGCGGTCGCTGTTGTAAATGAGCCTGCAATGCCGTTCACACCGATAGAATTAACCCAAGACAGCAATGAGTTTAATGTCGTACCGGACGAGCTGGTGTTGTTCATAGTCACGGTACCCATCACGTCTGTAATATCAGGCCAGCTCCCTTGCCCTAAGCTTGAAACCAACTGTGGATTTAGAAGCTCCCACTCAACTCCGTCATACAGCATAAATGCAGGCGTGTCCGCAGTGATGTCGCCACTGACAAGCACGGTGTGGCCTAGCTTGAGTATCGGTTTCGCACCGAGACCACTCACATTAACAGATGTAATCCCTGGCGCGGCAGGATTATTAGTCTTCGGAGAAAAAGCAACCATAGCTCCGGCAGTCAAACTTACAAGGGGTTGAGCAGGATTGACCACATAAGTACTCGTACCATCAGTCCCTTCGTCTACAGCATACGCATTCGGTCCTGTATCTGAAGCCGATATTCCCACCAAGCTGGCCTGGACGCCATAGATAGACCCGACTTGATTACTAGGAGCCGACATACGCATGAAGCCGCTAGAAGCCGCATTCGGCAAGAATATGGCATAAGGCTGA
>WSSedL2TaDRAFT_1000048_pt1 | contig 11028 bp, 17 predicted proteins | sample WetSurSiteL2Tule_FD_9463 | JGI IMG/M metagenome (IMG submission 9463)
TGGCCATGCCCCCGCCGAGCCCCAGACTCGGCGGGGTTTTTTGTTTGCGGCCGTCGCCGGAACCCGGTATCAAGACGAGCGACGCCGCTGTATTTAAGACGTCGTGTTTTGGGTCGACGGGCCTTCGCCAAGGTTGTGGCGCCTGGCGAAGGCCTTCTCCGCTCAGAAATGAATTTTATGCGCCGGGATGACGACGCCCAGCTTCTTTTGCACTTCGCGCTGCGCCCACGTGAGTTTGGACGTCGGCGTCGGCTTCCGCGCATAGTCCTGCTCCGTCACCGTGACGCGCACGCACGCCAGGTCGTCGTCGGCCCAGCGAAACGACACACTCCTCACATACTTGCCCCGGTCATCCACGATCACGCCAGCCTTAACCAGGGCGTCGCATAGCGCCTTGCCGTTATTATCGGCGTCGCGGTTCGGCCTGTCGGGCAGCAACGCCTCGATCGTCACCGCGCCGGGAAAGACCGGTCGAGCGCCCGAGATCTGCGTCGCCAGCTCCGCGACGGCGGCTTTCCTCCACCGCCGCAACACAAACGTGGCGCACATCCCGCCGCCGCCCGCGCGCGGCGCGTAGCAGGCATTGACGCTTGGCGGCAGGCTCGACAACGTGAAGGTCAGCGATCGGCGCATATTCCCTTTCCTCCGCTGCGCCATGCCAGCGCTTGATGGCGCGCGCAGTAAGGCAGCCGCGAATTATATGGGTCCAACCGCCGATTCCCGCATACGCGGCTATCGCCCAGCGCGCCGTCGATCCAACGGCAATCATGCGCGCCCAGGTTTAGGATGTAGGCGTCGACGTCTCCCATCGGACGCATCCGCTCGGGCGTCTCGGCCGCCAGCCGCGCCACGGTCTTGTGGACTGGCGTAGGGGGCATGGCTGGCTTGGGGGCCGCCAAGGGCTCCCTGGCGAGTTCTGGAGCAGGCTGAGAGGGCGGGGTTATGGGCGCGACGCTCGGCGGCCTGCCTCGCCCGATCTCTTTCTTGACCGGCTTGACGACGCCTTGTCTTTTCGGCAACGCGTCGACGCCATGGTGGCGCGCACGGAAAATCAGCCCAGCGATCTGATTTCGAGACATGCCCATTATTTTTCCCGCCTGCGCATAGGACAGGTTCTGCTCCATGACCAGCGACCATGCCCACTGGCGAACGTTCTGCGTGCTCTGCATGCGCGCCTCCTCACTCAGCGAAAACCCCGCGAGACGAAGCCTCACGGGGTTTTCTCATTTCACTGCTTATCGCCTATGAATTAACGAAACGTATCCGCCCCGACCTTCCACTTCAACGTGGCTCCGACATACCATTCGGCAGGCTCGTCAGTCACGCTATAATGAGCGGCGGTATGATTGGCGGCGTCGGCGAAATCGACAGTCGCGAGAGTCTCCTTGCCATACCACGTATGACGCGCGTCGAGCCCCACGAACAGCGACTTGGTGATTGCGTATTCTCCCCCCAACCCCAACGTGAACCCCCCAAACGATCCGTCGCCATAAGTCGACGTATAGCCCTTCTCGCCGGCGAAGGGATTGGCGTTCTGAAGTTTGCTGGCCAGGCCGTCGTGGTTCAGCCAGGTGTAGCCGCCCAACACATAGACCAGCATCTGATTGCTGGGGAGATATCCCAAACGCCCGCCCAGGAAGATGGCGTCGGACTGCGCGACGTCGACGCCGCCGATCGTGGTCTTGGCGTTGCGAAACTGGTAATCGGCCAGCACGCCGACGACCATGCGGCCCATCTGCTGATCGGCTCCGATCCCGAGCGAGCCAGCAAAGCTTTTCGCCGTTCCGTCGAAGGAGAACAGTTCGGACGCATCAACCGTGTAGCCAGTCGCGTCTGGAAAACTTTTGAGAACAGCGTCTCCACCCGCTCCAGGAATAACTGGCGTCCCCTTTGGAACAATACTGCACGTCTCACCTGTTGCGCATGGCGTAGTGTTGTAAGTAGTCACGCCATTCGCACCTGTACCTGTATGTCTATAAACATCGGATGTGAACTTAGCCGACGATGTCTCTCCCGATCCTTGGACGTCGTGGTTCGTCGCGCTGCGGCCCAAGCCGCCCTGAATGTAGAAGCCAGACCAGTTGACGGCCGCGCCCGGAGTCGCGCCAAGATCGTAAGACGCGCCGCCATCCTTCGAACCGCCCAGATCGGCGGCGACGGCTGGGTTCGCGAACAGGGCGAGGGCCGCAATCAGGATCAGGCTAGAAACGTATTTCATTGCTCATCTCCAACGATGAATCCGGGTCAAGCCCCCGGCGGCTCAGCCGCGCGCCAGTCTTCGCGCGGCTCATGATCCGGTTACGCTTATTGGCCTAAACCCATACAGTCAATAAATATTAATTCGTTGACAGATGCATCTGGGCCTTGTTATGTGCCTTGTGCTGACAATGATGGTTAACGGTTCGCCACCTACACGAATTTCAACTGTAATCGCACCGTGAATTCGGTTTGCTAGCGATCGTCGCGAGGAGACCCATGCCAAGACACGTCCTGTACGACGGCGCGGTCACGATCAATTTCGACGGGCGAGCGCATATGTACACATGGATCGAGAGGGGGGTCGCCGTCCCTGGCGTGACCTCGATCCTGCAGCGCATGGCCAAGCCGATGCTCGTTCCCTGGGCGGCGAAGATGTCCGCCCAGTACGTCCTGCAAACGCTGGGCGAAGTTGACTACGCCCTGGGCGAAGTCCCAGCCGAAGAGCGGAACGACCTGATCGTCGGAACGACGCTGGGCGAGCTTCAGAAGATCTGTCTGGCTGCGAAGGGGCATCACCAAAGGTTCACGCGAGAAGCGGCCTCTATCGGCAAGAAGGTTCACGCCTACGCCGAGGCTCGCCTGCGCGCGACAATGCCCGGAGACAAATCCAAGGGGCGCCAACCGCCCCTGCCCGATACGAACGACGAGCGCGTCCTGCGCGGCTGCGACGCCTACGACAAGTGGATCGAGGCTCATAAGGTCGAGGTGATTGAGCCAGAGCGCGTCCTCTTTAGCCAGAGATATCTGTACAGCGGCACCGCCGACTTCATGGGCTACATCGACGACGAGTATGTTGTCGGCGATTTTAAGACGTCGTCCGGCATATACGTGGACCACCTGCTTCAAACCGCCGCATATCAGCTCGCGCTCGAAGAAGAACTGGGGGATCGCGTGCCCGCGCGCTGGCTGATCCGCCTTGACAAGAAGACCGGCGACTTCCACGCGGAGCGACACGCCCGAAGCAAGCTGCACGGCGAAGCGTTCCTGGCCCTTCGCGAGCTTCATCGTCTCATGAGCAAGATCGAGGCCGCGCGATGACCAAATATTCCGTGTATGTACAGCGTACGTACGTCCGATGGTTGGGAGACGTCGATGCGGCCTCCCCCATGGCGGCGAAGCTTAAAGCGCGAGCGACGTTCGACGCCCAGTTTCGTCCGTGCCCGGATTGTATCGAATCTTCGCTGGGCGAAGAAATCGACGTTAACTACATTTTCGAAGAGATTTTGACGTCAACTGATGGTAAGGAGATTACTGATGAGCTATAGCAACAGCCGTCGTTCGGGAGGGCGCAGCCGCAGCGGCGGAGGGCGCCAGCAAGACTACGACAACAATGGGCGAGGCTCGCTCTGGCCCAACGACCGGGCAAAGACCGACCGGGACCCGGCGTGGACCGGCGTGCTGACTCTGGACGACGTGAACTATTGGGTGTCCATGTGGGAGAACGATGGAGGAGGGAACAACGCCCCGGAGTTCAAGTTGTCGGTGAAGGCGAAGGACGAGCCCAGCGAAAGACACGGACGTGGAAGGCAGGGCCAGGGACAGCGGGATAACCGGAGCGAGCCTCGGAGCGAACGGCGAAGCCAAGGCCGTGACGACGATCAGGCCCGCCGCCGAAGAGACTCCGACGACTCGCAAGCCCATCATGAAGATCGGCGACGCTCCAATGACGAAGACCTGGACGACGAGATTCCGTTCTAAAGATGACACATGCGAAGAGAGGACGAAGTCATGCTCATAAAAGACATATATACTGTAAGCAAACTGCTTCACGCCAGAACGAAAGACGGCGCGAACGGAACGATTCCTCTGTATCTTACACTAAAGGCGCTCAGTGAAATGGGGGAGGACGACCGGCCGTGCCGTTCTATCCTCACCAATCTGACGTCGATTGATAGGTCGACCATGTCTGTAATTCTACGCCGAGCGGAGGAGCGCGGAGAAACAACGAGCGTGGTCCATCCCGATAGCGGCAGGTCTAAGATGGACTCTATCACCCCCAAGGGCAGGGCGCGCCTGAAGGCGCTGGAGAAGGTTTTGGCCGAGGAGGAGGCCAAGACCTTGGCTCGACTGTCGAACAACGACGCCAAAACGTTGCCGCGCATCGTCGCAGGGCTCCTTGAAAGCCTGAAGGCCGAAATACGCTACGATGTGATCGAGGAGTGACGAATGACGACGGAGAACTCCGCGGAGCGCGCGCTGCATTATCTGATCAAAGTGACGACGGCGACGATCCCATACGAGGTCCGAGGCCGCGAGAAGATGTGCTCTGAGCTGGAGATCGCCGTCCTTGAAGCCAAGGTCGCCGAGCATATGCGTAAGCACATCTGGGCGATCGAAGCCATGAAAGAAGAGGGGCCGCTAGGCAAGAAAGAAATCGCAGCCTATGCGTCTCCTCGATACAAGGAAGCCGTGTACGAGCTGGCTGTCACGGCCGCCGCGCTGGAAGTGCTTCGAGGCCGCATAGAGGCCGCCGAGGCGAGGATCGAAGTCTGGCGCAGCATGAACGCAAATCAGAGAGGCCCAAGACTATGACGAACGACGCCAATGAGAAGGACGAAGTATTAGGCTACGCCATATATAAGACGGCGATAGCCTCGGTCGGGAGGGCGGATTTACCCGACACGCACAAGCGCTATGCGATAGAATTACTGGAGGGGTTCGGTCAGACTTTCACGGCGTGGCTGGAGAAAACCGCCGAGGGTAACCCCGAAACGCTTGTGCACGCCATGATCAACGTTCTGGGGGTCGTTATTCTGCACACCTCGCTCCTGTGCGCGAAGAGAGGCGCTCCTCACCACATGGCGGTTAGCATAGCCCTCGCTCTCCTCGATGGGGTTATGGACGAAAAGTCCGCCTCGTGCAAATGTCCTCAATGCCAAGAAAAAAGAAGAGATCTTAACTAGAGAGAGTCTAATCTATGACGAACGACGCCAATGAGAAGGACGAAGTATCAGGCTACGCCATATATGAGACGGCCATCGCTCTGGTCAAGGACTTGGACATCTGCGCCGAGGAGAAGCGTTGCCTGATGGAGTTGCTAGCGGTCCTGGGGCAGCCGCTCTCAGCATGGCTGAAGAAGAATGACGGCGTAGCCAGCGTGTCGCTGGTGCGCGCCACGGTGCGAACTCTGGGGCTCGTCATCAGACACATCGCCGAGCTGACCTCGAAAGAGAACGCGCGGACTGCAGTGCAATTCCACATAGCATCCACCATTCTCTCCGAGATTCTGGCGTCTAACAGCGGCAAGAGTAGCTGTCCTGACTGCCAAGCCTTGCAAAAGAAAACTCTTAATTGAGACGCGATGCGCGTTGAGTTCGACAAAAAGACAAAGCTGGCGATGTTCAGACGCGCCAGCTCGCCCAATCCGAAATATCCGGACAGGAAGCCCGGCCGCGTCTATTGCGAGCATTGCAATATGGACGTAACCGGGAAGTCGTTTCATTACGACCACAAGCTCGCCGAGTGGAACAGAACGGCTACGCCGCCGCGCGAACGCGAGAAACTCACGGCTGGAGACGGCTGGCTGCTTTGCATGCCCTGTCATCACGCGAAGACCGGCGAGGACATGAAGGACAAGCCGCGTAACGACGCCGTCCTTGCCAAACGCGCTCGAGCGGGCAAGCCCAAGAGGTCATGGCCCGGCGCCGAGACCTGGGTCAAGCCCGTAGGAGGCGGCGCGCCGAGACGACGAACGAAATAACCAGAGGAGAGGTAAACATGAGTCTGTTCGAAGACACGCCGACAGTCATTCTGCTCGATTACGCGGGTTCGAGGATACGCGTCGTGATGCGCGACGAGCCATGGTTCGTCATCATCGATGTCGGCGCGGCGCTGGACCAGGCCGATCCAACCAAGATGATCCAGCACGTCAATGTCCTGAACCGAGATGTGGCGAAGCTGCCAGCCATGGACTCGCGCGGACACATCCAGCGCCGGAGCTACGCCATCGCTCCGATGTCAGTCGTCCGTCGAACCGTGGCCAGATCGAACATGCCTGGAGCGCCGATGTTCCTGGCGTGGCTGGACGCCGAAGCCGATCAAACCTTGCGCTGGGGGCAGCAGAGTTGGCCGAGGCTCGCCGCCAAACCAGCCGAGCCGCCGCTCGACGACGTGGAGATCGCCCGGCTGATCGCCGATCCCCACGCGCTCCTGGCCATCCTCAAAGGCGTCACGGAGCAAAACGTCACGCTGCGCGAAGATAACGCCAAGCTCACCGTCAGAAACGAAAGACTTGCGGCTTCCGAGGGGACAGTCTGTGTGCAAATCGCAGCGCAAACACTAGGCGTCAACCCAGACAAAATAAATGATTTGATGGATAGCCACGGTTGGATTTATAAAGACGTTCGCGACGGCCGATGGCTGCCCTACTCAAGGGCTATCCACGACGGCTATCTGCGTTGCGGCGCACAATCGGTCTGGAGCGCCGCCGACGACGGCTATGTCGTCGAACGCCAGACGCTCGTGACGCCAATGGGGCTGGCGAAGCTGCGGGAAAAACTGGCCGATGAGCGGCCAAGCGGAGCGGGCCTTCTCACCATCGCCTGGAGCAACTAAGACAGACCCGCCGCAAAGAGAGGACAACGCGGCGGGCTTAACGAACGCAACCAGTTATGGAGAGACATATGAGTACGATGAATAACTCCACAAGTCAAGGGAACGCCGTACTGAGGCGGCTAGCGGAACCAAGCCAGCGATTAGCCTTCGGCGAAAAGCTGAGGGAGCGCCGGGAGCGGCTCGGTCTCACGCAGACTGAATTCGCAGAGCTAATCGGAACCAATCAGAAACGAATGTCCGAGATCGAGCGCGGAATGCGAACGCCTGTTCTAAGGCTATTCGCGCGGATCATCGAGAACATCCCCGAATTGCTGCAAGAAGGCATTTCTCCATGCAATGCGGACAGCGTCGTGGAGAGCCCCACGGCAATGCAGCAGCAGGTTGACAAGCCGGCGAAGTTGTACAAACCTTGGACGCCAAAGGATGACAGACTGCTCAAGAAGCTGGTTAAGGAAGGAATACTGAGCAAGTCAGAGGTCTCGGAACATCTTGGCCGCTCCTATTGGTCTATCATCAAGCGGGCGTCGGTTCTGGGCCTCTACTTCGCCAGGTCGCCACGAAACGCCAGCGCTGACAAGAAGACCCAGCCTGTTTTAATGGGGCTCACCGCCGAAATCGAACCAGAGGAGGAAACAGACATGATTGAGCTTCCCGCAACGGCTCCTGACATCATTACACTCGCCGCCCTGAAGCAAGCCCGGCAAGCGATCGAAGACGAGACGGCGCGCGCCGCGCCGGAAATAGAACGCCTAAAGACGACCTTAACTCTTATCGTAGAGTCGTTAAAAAGACATAAAGGCTCCCCTAAAATAGAGGCAGCGACTCTCCACTGCGATGAAGCTCTTTACTGGATCGGTGAATATGAACACGACGAGCGCTAATGAGTTAGTCCCGAGAGATAAGATCTACTGGGAAGGCGTGCTGGGCGCTCAACGCGGCGTCTCGCCATGGAAATCTCCGCGTCGAGGCGTAGAGAAGGCCATCTGGATGCGAGGATATCTGGACGGGCTAGACGGGCTGCGGAGGAAGACTGTCCTCCATATGGACTCAGCCAAATTTGAGGACCAACGCCAAATAGACTACGTAGCTCCCCGTCGCCAGCCACGACGTCCACCAGACGACGTCGGCCAGCAAACGCGCCTCCCTCAGCGTTTTTCGAGTGAGCGCTAAACCTGGATACGGATGTGGGCCAAGACCCACAGGACGCCCAGCAACACGGCGCTGCCCAGCAATCGTATAACCGTTGTGCGCAGCACCGTGACTGTCTCCGTCCATAGCGACGCCAGATGCTCCGAGGCCCAGAGAGACTGCTCCACGCGCGCACGAAATATCCGCAGCTCCTGAACTCCGCTTTCGGCCGCCGAAATGCGTTTGACGCACTCCGGCCACCGGCTGATCGTCCCTGGAGAGTCTTCCGGCGTTTCCGGCGTCATCGCGACAAAACTTTGTTATTTCGGGCACGGCGCACCCCCCGGCGAACGGCGAAGCCTGACCATCGATCATTCGACCGACGCCGGGGCTGGCTTGACCGGATCGTCGGGAGGCGCAGGCTGCGCGGACATGTCTCCTAACCGCGCGAGCAACGAACCGATATCGGTCAGAGTGTTGATGTTGCTTCCATTCGTCAAGTTCAAATGATTGGCGACCGCAGCTAAAGCGATGGCGACGCCGCCGAGCGCGGCGACGAGATGCAAGGCGTCGGCCGTGATGTCCTGAACGCCAAAAGCAGCGATGACGCCGCTGACGAACACCGAGAAGAAATTGGTGGTGGTGGCTGTGGCTGGCACGGTCACGCCAGCGCCAGTCCGGCGTCCGGCCGTGGGTTGCGCGAACAACGCTGGGACGATGGCGAGCAATTCTTTTAGCATCGTGGCTACTCCTATTTGGATGTCCATGATACTGGCGTCGAATTCGTGGTCAACCGTGTATTTGCCCCGCTCCTGCTTATTCGACGCGCCAACGACATAGGGCGACGGCAACCCCTTGTTCCAGTACCCTGGCCCGTTGAACGTCTCCGCCAGGAACAGCGCGTGCTCGACGCTCCAATCCTCGATCTTCGAGAAGCCCTTGGTCATCAAGGCGTCGATGGCTCCGGCGTCCCAGGAGTCGAACGGACCGCGCCCGGCTGGAACAGCCGTCGTCTTTCTGGCGAAGGGCTGGCCGTTGCCGAGGTAGTCGACGAACGCCTCTGGCCGAGGCGCCTCGCGCTCATGCAGGCAGCCAATAAACCACCAGGGGACGCCAGTCGAGGCCTCGACGACGGCGTAGCGCCGACGCCTGGCGTTGATGCGCCTGGCTGTCGCCTGGGCTTCGGCCTTGCGTTCCGGCCGCGCCTCCAGCCCGGCCCAAAGCTGGGCGTAATGCGTCTTGGTCTCGGCGCTCCATACGAGTTTAGTCATGGCCTAAGCTATCGTCAGTTTCGGATCGATGTAAACCGTGGCGCTCGCCTTGGCCACACGGACGCGCGCCACGACAGGGCCTTTCTGCTGAGGCGTGAACGTCGCCTGAAGTTTTTGCGTGTACGCCGGCGAGCCGCCCCATGCCGCCGAGCTGGATGTTACAGCCGCTGCTGTCGCCAGCAGCCCACGCCGCGACGACACGATGGAGCCTTTGCTTGACGCTGCGTCTCCCAGGTATTCGAGTTCCAGCCAGATGTCGCCGTCGGTGAGATTGGCCGCGCCAGCGATCTCAATCGTCGCCGTAAGGGGAGAGCCCGTGTTTTCGTTCCATTGGGCGATGGGCTCCAACTCAAGCGGGAAGGGGAAGCTGGCGCCCGATGCGCTTGTCGCATTCCATGAAATGGGCGTGACGCCATCACTAGCGCCGCCTGTGCGAATAGTGGTTAGTTCATGCTGAATGGTTCCTTGGTAATTCTCCATCCGGTACTTGTAATTGCTGGAGCCACTATCACAGTTGTACAGAAATAATCCATCATTAGGGATCGACGACGGCCAAGAACCAGTACCCATCGTAGTTGTTGATGCATTTAGCTTACAGTTGATAAAATTTATTCTAGTTGTTCCTGTGTTGCCTATCGACACTAAGTTGGTTGCGGCGACATTGAAATCGCAATTGATGAAATCCGCTTTGCACTGCGCGTAAATTTGGAATATAGTTGTGGGAACAGTCCCTGATAATGACAAATTTTTGACTGTAAAACTGCCAGCGTTAAACCTGAAATAAGAAGTGCTGCCTCCATAATAAAGTGTGCAGTCTATAAGTGTGAGTTTAGTAAAAGCGTCGCTTGTGTACGCTGAACCAAATATAAAGCCTGCCCCCGCTTGATTTCTAAATGTGCAGTTCCGCAGCACCATGTTAGTGTTGACAGAAGTACCAACACCGGAGTTACTATCAGTTCCAGCAGTAAGTACTAGTCCATAAACCTCAGCATACGAGGAAAAAACTAGCTGGTAGGACGAATTGACGGTAATAGTCGCCGTGGCGGCAAGGGCAACCGGCGGAACAGTCGTATGGTCAACGCATAGGATTTTCAGCGGTGACGCCACTGTTCCATTCGACGTTAAAATGCTGATTGACGCCGACTGGTTTTCATTGTGCCGGTCTGATACGTACAGAGTATCTCCAGCGGCCATGTAGCTGGTTCCAGTGATTGGNGCAGCTATGCGAGCAAACGGNGCNGCATAGCCCGCGAACGCGCCAACGGCGCCGATACATGTCCAGGTGATTCCACTATCGGCCGTCGTGGAGCCTGTTGTGGTGTTCCACGTAGGTTCGCTCGCCCCCGCCGATCCAGCGTCGGTTGTGACGATAAAATAGTACGTCCCCGCCGTATTCTTGATTATAGGCGAAGTCAGCGCGTAGTTTGTGTTCGCCAGCCACGCCGGCGTATTCGTCGCGTCGCCGTTAACCGCGGGCTGGCCGGTGACTTCCCTCCACGTGACGCCGCCGTCCGTAATCGACGCGCCCATGGTGTATGTCCACGTTGGCGAGGCCGCGTCGGATGTCCCGGCGACGACGCACAGATAGGCGCGCTCGTTTCCCACGCTGACCGAGCCGTCTTGCTTTCGCAAATCGCCAACGGCGTACGCCGTGTTATTGGCGCGCGCAGTCATCGCGCTCCAGCCAAACGCATGAGACGCTCCGTCGTCTTCGCAATACCAAACGGCCATTATCCAACCTCGTTAATCATGCCATAGCCAGGGAGCATGTATTGCCGCGTCGCCGTGGTGTTAGCCTGGCCATAGCCGGGAAGAA
>WSSedL2TaDRAFT_1000049_pt1 | contig 10783 bp, 9 predicted proteins | sample WetSurSiteL2Tule_FD_9463 | JGI IMG/M metagenome (IMG submission 9463)
TCCTGCTTGGGGCCGTCCTTATAATCATAGCTATCAACAGGTAACTCACGGAATTTCAGAAGTATACTTTCACCATCTGCTGGCTTTCTGTTTTCCTTAGTATTCTCGTCAGACATCATCGCCATCATTGCAATAGCAGCAGCGCCTTGAGCAAGCCCAGCGCCTTGCTGCTGCTCCTGATTGTATGCAGCCATCTGATCGTTGTAGCTCTGGTACACGTTCCCGCTTACATTCGTCGGGGCGATCTGCGAAGTCGGCGCTGTTGGAGTTGTTGACCGGCTGAGCAAGCTAGATGTCGGATTGGCCGAAAGCATGGCGACCAAGTTCTGATACGGGATTTGGTTCTGCTGTACGGCCTGCCCAAATAGCGTGTTTTGCTCATTGGCTCCCTGAACCTGTGCCTGCGCCGCCGCCTGACCAAGCGCCTGATTTTGGTTGCGCTGCTGCGCGCCCTCTGCGGCAGTGCGAGCTTCAGACCCAATCGGAAGTCCTCGGCTGTCGAGCTGCTGTTCAAGCTGGGTGTGCTGCTGTTCGAACTCCGGCTTGAGCCATCCGGCCATTGCCTGATAAGCCTGATTTCCAACATCGTTGGCCGTTGGCGCGTTGATGCCGCCCGTGTTCAGGTTGTTCATCAACTCGCCAGAAATGCCAGTCAGCCCCGCGCCGGTGGCTTCCTGCCCACTGAGCAAATACTGAAGCTCTGGCGTTAGGCTCGTGATGGCGCTCGTCGGCGCGCCGCTGGCGTCCCTTCCGTATGTGGTCGATCCATACGGATTGTAGGTGTCCGGGGAATTTAGAGCGGACTGCCTTTCAGCGGTAGCAATATTCGATTCAGTTTGCGCCTGAGATACCGCATAAGGATCAGGTGCAGCCGGTGCATCTCCGCCTTTGCTCATGTCTTCACCCTATCCATTTGCATTCATCCCTAAGCATTCCGTAAAGTATTGAGTCCTTTCCAGGATCACGAGACCCACGAATACACCCCTCCATTACGAAACCTAGTCTTTCAACTATCTTCCTTGATATTATGTTGGACTTAGCTATTATGCACGTTATTCTGTGGCATTCCAATTGATTGAACGGGTATTCAAACCATGTGCGCAAATTCAAGCGCGTCAACCACGGACCACTTCCAGCGGCGGCGAGCATCACATTACCACCATTCGGGGTTCTGGTAATGTCATAGAACACGAAACCGCCAAGTAAATTTCCATCTTTGTCGATGGCCCCCAAAGCCTCGTACTTCTCCGTTATTGGGGTCCCATCGCGCACCATGGCGTTGACGAATGCGCAAACTCTCTCACGATCACCAGCCAATATCATATCGGCCCCGCTGGCTTTCCAAGCACCTCTGTCGAGTACCACTGAACATCATCAGCCGTGGAATAGGTGCGCATCACCGGCGACGCGGCGCGGCCCTTGCCAGTGACGCCAATCCACTTTGGCTCTGAAACTGGCTGATCTGACCAAGCACTGTCCCAAGGGCTATCCCAAGGGGTAGACCCGCCGTGTGTCCCTATATCGTATGTCGCCCCTGATATTTCGGTGTTCGTGAAATCTGTGTCGATTGCGACTTGGGCGCTTAGAAGCCCAGCAGAAAACACGTTCGGCTTCACCCTGCTGTAAATCTTATTGATGCCTGGAGAACCAAAGTAACTAAATCCAGGTCTTGCCAAAGTCGATATCTGATTTGCTCCATCGAGTCCGCCAGCATGGACGTAAACATTCCCGTCAGACTCAGAACCAAAGTATACAGTTGCCCCAACCTCTTCCATTGAAGCAATCGCCAAGTCTTGATAAGTAGTCCATCCTTGGTTCCTGGTGTTGAACACATACTGTTTCGATGGAGTTAGCCCATTTGGGATATTGAAATAAATCAACCCGTTGATGAATTTCCCGAACCACCCAGAATTTGACGCATACGTTTTATAGTCAGACTGCCAAGATGGGCTGATCTTCCCCCAGTTGCCGAGCGCTTCAAGATTGAAAGCGAGCCCGGCGCTGATCACGTCCATCGATATTGGCCCTGACGTGGTGATCAGAACAAGCTCTCCACCGAGCTTCACGGCGGCGTCGTATTCAACGAGAGGGGGAGCATAATATTTGCTGATCAGCGAAAACGATGTCGCCGGGTCTCCCTGGTAGACGAGCACTTGGCCGGTGCTCATCACGATGCAAGTCGTGTCTCTCCATGGGAATACGCCCATGCAGTATCCACCATCAGCAATCTGGCTGCTCTGGAATACGGTGAACGGCCCCGTAACGTACATCGAGCCGCCATACCACACGTCCCCGCTGTTGACGACTGTCGCCCATAGCCGGTTCTGCACGCTCTTGATGGTCCGCATCTGGCTTATCGTCGGTCCAGAGAACCCGGTCGCGACAAGGCCAGCGCCGCCCGGCTGCCACCTCCACGGAGTGTCTGAACCGTTTACGCCAAAGACGTACCCGTTGAAAAAGTCAGTGCTCCATCGGTTGTTGTGTATCCGCTGGCGAGCGTTGACGGAGTGCCGGACAGCACTTCGAACAAAGACCCATTTGACGCGGCCAGGAGCTTCTGTGTTGATCCGCTGACATAACGCACGAGCGTCTGGACTGGATGTCCCGCGCCGGTCGCGGTGTCGCACCAAGCCTCGTATCCGGGGCGGACCTTGCACACGCCAACGTCAGGAAGCCAGTTGACGAGTTCGCGCGCTTCGTTGGGCTGCAAGTTCGTGAAGTGATCGCGCGTGTTGAGCCCCAACGTCGGCGCTGGCACGGGATACGCTTGGGCTGTTCCTGCCGATTCTGGGGTTATGATGCGCGAAACCATCAGACATATTCCTCAATTTCCGTAGCCAATTTCAGGAATATTTCCTCTTCCGAGCACATATCTCGGATTTCCTGTGACGTCAATCATCGGCTGAGCACACGCGTCAAACCACTCAGCGTCTATAGCAGCAATATAGTTTGCCTTTTCCTCTGCAAATGGCAGCGTCTCGCTCGCCTTTAATCTGTAAACCAGTCCAAGTGTCATCAAATCTTCTGCGTTATTATTCGGAAGAAATGAAGGATAATCCGTATCTGCCGTTAGCCACTTCTGAGGAATTCCGGCAGCATTTGAGCACCATGTCGATTCGAAATAGTCGAAGGCGATCACGCGCGCGTCAACCGGCGTCGGCGCGATCACCATGTTGCCGCCCTCCATGCGAAACCAAAACCGCATCCCTGCGATCACCAAGCCAGACTGGAGCACCTGCCAAAACGAGTCTGTCGAAGGCCCATTCATCGGCCAATGCGCGGTCCTGTCCCAATGGCTGCTGTTGCTCATCCGCTGCCACGTCGTCGGCAATGGGTATGCTGCCTGCCCTGGAACCGTGGTGAAGGTGTACGTGGTCTTCAGTTCTGGCCATTTGTGTTGACGCTGCAAGTCTCGGCCAATCCTGTTGACCAAGCGCAGCGCTTTCTGTGCCGTTATGTCGGTGTTCCCAGCAACGTAGGAAGGAACCGCCATGCCGCCAATCTCTGCAATCGCGTCCTGCACTATGGTCAACAGTGTCATCTGTTATGCTCCCGCCTCTTCTTGAGCCTTCTTACGCCATTTGTTCCACTGTCCAACGCCGAGGCCGCCAAATAGGCTATCGTTTGCCTTCGCGAAGTCTTCCACCGTCATAACGCCGTGCTGCATCAGAACCGAGCGGGCCGAAACCGGGATTGCCCCCCAGCCAGAAATGGGCGTCCCATCAGTAGGCTGTACAAAGTCTGACGGCTGCTCGAATGCCTTCTCCGGCGTCTCGCTGTCGAGNGCCGCGAGCTGGCGTTCAAGCTCCTTGCGGCGNTCTTCCTTGCCNGCGGCTGACAGCGCCACCTGACCGCGCACCGACGCNTGATATTCATCGAGTGTATCAGGTCCATCATAGTCTTCCATCTGGTCATGCGCAAACCCCATCACNACAGGGTCTTTCCGCTCTGGAAGGCCAGCGTTNCCATATTTGCGCTCGTACTCGTTGAAGGCGTCAGGNAAGCGNTTGCGNAANCCGCCGATGGTCCATTCCTCAACCGGCTGGACAGCAACGTCTTTGATCTGGCTNTTCATGATGCGCGACGCGACGTGAAGNCGCCATNTCAGAACCTCTCGCCCAAAGTGGCGCGACGCGGGGCGNTCNAGATCCGCGACGTGCACGATCTGCCCTTTGACGTGGCACACCTTGCCGCCGTTGCCATCGGAGATGAAGCCCTCCTGATCGTCGTAGTTCTTCGTGAGCGGGACCATCTGCCCAATTTCGACGGGAGTTCCGAATAGATTANTCATATTTATTCCTCTTGTTGGACTGTTGGACCTAATAGCGACCGCCCGGAGCAAGGTCCAACTCTCAACTCCGGGCGATCATCCGGCTCGATTGCTCAAGCCGAAACCAATTTTCCATTGTAGCAGATGAACCAACCCTCACGATGATTATGCCTTACACCTGGGAAATGTCCAGCGAGTTTGACTCTCCACCACTCAGGATCNCGGATTGTGTTGTGCAGCGTGCCGACGCCAAGGATGTCACCGAATATTGCCCCGTTGTGGTCGATCTTGAAGAACACCGCTTTACTGCAAAGTTCTTTCATTTTACTTAGNACAACNTCAATCTTATCTTCTGGGATATGCTCCATAACGTCAACGCAATACCCGAAGTCAGCGGTGGTTACGACGCTGGGAATGCTCCACAAATTCGCAACGCAAAGAGGGATGTGCACGTCAGAATCAAGACAGTTCGCCGCGTGGTCGATGCCAAGGACGGAATAACCCTTCTCCTGAAGCTTCGCCGCAGCGCGACCGCTTCCACACCCGAAGTCGATGAAGGATGTGTAATTGGCCAACGTCACGTCATCCCTCACATGCTGCTCTGGTATGAGAAGTTCAAGCGCCCTGCCAACCAAATTCTCCCCGTCTGACCATTCCCGGTAAACGTCGGTCTGCCAGCAGCGGCGATATTTGTAAGCCTCGCGAGCCTCAAGGGAAACCTGCGATGCGGAGCGGGCCGCCTCTTCGTCGCGCCACATGTCCGGCAGAAGGCCAGAGCCGCGAACGGTGATCGCCAGTCCTGCGGCCTCGATCCGCTGGTATGTGGCAAGGAATGCCTTCGCCTGCGATGCCATAGCGCGCGGGGCGTCGTACACCTTCCCGTTGAAGAAATATTCGTCAGTCAAGGCGCCGTCGTTGAGAGGCTGACTGTACGCGTGATGGGCGCGCCCGGCCGCCGAGCTGTCGTATCCGTAGAGGTCTGCGCGGCGATAGCCCATCATGAGGATAAGGTTCAGGACGGATAAGCCAACTGTCGTGCCAATGCTGACGAGATGCGCGTTAGGCTCAAGCTGTTTCGTCGAGCACGCGATATCGTCCCCAGCGTCAACGTGCCATAGTCGGACGTCACAGCCGTTCTCGCTGAGGAATGCGAATAAGTCGGGGTGACACTGCGCGGCAAGCAGATAGACCGTCCTGCGTGCTCCAGCGGCTTCATTCTCCATGGCGTGAGAGAGGAAGGTGATGTTTTCACGGCGAGCGTCGAGCAAAACATGGAAGTCTGGAGTGATGCCGTTGGCGCGAAGCCACTGCGCCGCCCCGTTGAGGCTGAACACCGCCGCGCCGTCCCGCTGCTTCGCTCTGATCTCCTCGATGTAGTCCGCCGCCGATGGGCCGCCGCCAACAACCACCGCGCCGTGAATTCGCGATCTCACGCGCGGGATGTCTCGCCACGTGTTCGCCCTGACATTTTCCGCGATCTCTGAAGCTGGGGTGTTGCACACATCGACGAAGCGCGCTGGGGCGATGGCGTCAACCAGATGGGGCATTGCGATTTCTCCTGGCCATCCTGGAAGCGTGTGGGGCTTGGGCGTTCCGTGGAATATGGCAATGGCCGGATCGTCACCGGGTTCACTAAGTTTCCAGGATCTCACGGCTCCAGGAACAAGCTCATCCCACGAGTAGGCGTATGGTCCGAACGCTTCGATGAAAGCCTGATCGCCACCGGGCCAGTCTTGAGGCTTGCCCTTGCCCTCGTAGGCCGCCCACAACGCATCCGTCTCGCCTGACACCTCCCAGAACATAACGCTGCTCTGCAACCCTCCAAACGGCCCTGGACATCCCGTAGGCTGAACCATCACGAAGGCGTCGCTGAACGTCGCCAGCGCGTCGATGTTGCGCCTGATCTGCGTGCTCAAATCGATGTACAGGACGCGTTCGCCATGCTTGAAGACGCCGGGCTTGAACAGACCCATTTTTGCCCACCATCCTTTGAGCGATGTGTCCGGCAACAGAAGCCTGTCGATCCCTACATAATAGAAATCGTCTGAGTAATCATCTGTAAAGCACGAGAATTTGTAATCTATTGAGCAGTTTCTTTTCAGAGAGTCGTGCAGTCTTCCTACATATTTTGCGCCGCACCCTTGATAGTCACCTGCATTCACACAGACAATATTCAGCATAAGCGTTGGACCTTATGATTATGGCGGAGGATTGATCAGTTTCCTCCGCCAATTGTACCATGGATTTAGATCAAAAGCACCGGCCAATTAGCCTGGATTTCGGGAGACTTAGCCGATCCGCTCGATGTGGTGACAGTCACCAGACCACCGATCTTGGTGCGTCCAGCCGCCGACGCCCGCAGCACGCCCGCAGAACCGCTGGAAGTAGCCGGACCATAGATCTTGCCGCTGTGGTTCAGGACAGCCTTCACCCGGCACTGAATGCCAGAACCGGCGATGGCAACCCACCCATAATCCAGGATGGTAAACGCCACCTGAGCGAAACCAACCACATACCCCTTGGCCGCCGTGGCATTGGTGATCGATGTGGAATTGAAGCTCTCGTCAATCGTGACGCAGTCGAACTGCTTGTGAGCGGTCGCTGCCTTGACGAAAATCCACTCAGTTCCGTTCTCACCCTGAACGCGTGTGCCAAGCTCGAAACGCGGGCCGCCTTCACCAATGGGGGGCGTAGCGCTCGGGGTGGTGCGGTAGAAGTCCGCTCCCTGGGGAAGATAAGACTTGATTGCAGTGTTAACGGTCATGCCGTCTCTCCTTTAACTTAATATTGAAGGTATAGCGGCTGTATTCCAAGCCGCTATACTTGTCAGGCGATGATAACACCCTGCAACGAGCGATTGCTGCAAGTCAGGTTGCCGCCCCAGTAAACCGGGACAACGAGAGCATCCTGATTGACAGAAGCCTTCTCCGGGTCGGTGATGAAGTTGCGGTCCTTGTGGGGCCGGAAGTGGAAGTAATCAGTGTTCAGGAAGTACATGCGGGTTCCGCTCGTCTCGCCTGGATCATAGAGAACGTCCGCATTCATGAACTGGATGCCGCCAGGGAAACCGGCGCGCGCCTCATCGCTTTTGACAAAACGCTGGTTGGTCTGAAGGCTATTCCAGTAGTATTTGAAATAGGTGTTCCCGGCGAGGATAAGATCAACCTCATCCCGTCCGCGAAGGGTCTTCAGATACATCGTGTCCATGGCGCCCTGGATCGTGGTAGCCGACGCCGCGCCAGCGCCAAGGCCGGCGACGCTCGTATACTGCGACTGCCACCAAGTCTGTGCCGCCGAGTCAATGCCACCCACAGTCCCGGTAATCGGGCTGTCGGCAACGAGGAACTGCAAGCCGCCGATGGCAAGGCCACCAGCCTCCGTGTTGCTGTAGAACAGCGACTTGGAGATGTTGTTCTTCATGGTCTTCTCAGCCACGAGAATGCGGCTCTTGACCAGATCGAACTTGGCTTCGCGGCCGGAATTCTGCATCTGCTCGCGCCCGCTGATGGACACGTTGCAGTTTGCCTGTTTCCAATCGAACTGGGCGCTGGTGACCACATCGGAAGCGGACACGTTCAACACCTGATACCCGGCATACCAAGAAAACGTTCCGTTCTCTTCATACATCAAGTTTTCGAGAAGGACATAGCCGCCCTCGGCTTCGTCAACATTCCCTTTTTCCTGAAGACGAGTAAGCAACGCGTTGTGCTTGAGCACGTTATCAGCAAGAGTTTCACGATAGTTTGCAAGTGTAGTAGAGGTGATCTCAGTCCACACCGTTGAAGGATAAGCAGTCATGGTGTTCTATTCCTTATACACCGAATTTAGTCATAGCAGCGCTTAACGCGTCGTCGAGTTGCATCCTACCCTTGACCTTCTGAGCAGCGCCCCCAGATCTGGGTTTCACAGACACGGCTTTCTTCGTCCGTTCCGCTTCCCACTCCTTGCGCTGGCTCTCGGTCTCAGCGGCCTTCAGTTGCCCCCTAACGGCGGGGTTCATCCACGCGGCACGGTCATATGCGGCCTGAAGCTTATCGACGCCATACGGCATGGCGGAGACTTCAGGATCGTGAGCCATGATGTGCACCATGTGCTCTTGCAGCGCATCGAAATGCGGGTTGACCGGCGCGCCGCTGTCATCGACCTTGTGAGCGAACTCCAAAATCATGTTTGCGGCTTGGGACTGCTTCTGTTGGGCGCTGGTGTTGTATGCGCTCGATAACGCTCCTTTGATTGCCGCCAATTCCTGTTGCACGGCCTGAAGCTCTGGAGGAAGTGGCGTCGCTGGTGCGGCTGGTTGTCCCGTGGAGGGGTCCGCCTGACCTTGCTGCGCGCCTGCCTGAGAGCTTGCGGCAATGCCGAGCTGTTGAGGCGTAATGCCCCTTGCGCTCATGATCATACGCACGTATGCGACAGGATCGCGTGTGTATTGATCGTGAAGTCCAAGAAGCTCCTTAACAACCTTCCCCTCGCTTAATCCGTGTCGCTGCATTTCTGCGCGGTGGTGCGGTTGGAAAGACTGCTTTACTTCCTCAGCAAATCTTGTGGACTCAGCGGAAGCCATAGCCTTCTTGGTGAACCCTGCCTGCAAGTTCTTGACAAGCCTGTCAACTGCCTGTTGAACTTCTTTCGGGGCTTCCGAGTATGCCTTGCGTTCTGCTTCAGTCCAACTCTTCGGCGCAAAGGGAGTGTCCTGTTCGGGTTCCTGCTTGGCGTCTTTCTGCTCACCGGCCTTCGTCGCGTCCGCCTTGGGCTGGTCCGTGCGTCCGCTTGAAGCGTCTTCCCGAGCTGCTGCTTGTCCGCCTTCGCGGGGCTTGCTGTGATTGGCCTCAAGTTCATCTGCGCCGGTTTCTTCAGCCTTTACCGGCTTGGCTGGTTTATCTCTTGCATTGTCGTCGCGCGCGCGCGCTTCGACCTTGTCAAGGGCTGAATGCAATATATCATTGAGAGAGCCCGTTTGTCCACTCTCGCGGGTGCTGTCGGCTCCTGCTCTCACTTCTTCCATTGGAATTCAACCCCTGGTGTTGGACCTACGTCGTGATGCTTGTCTACTGCTGAAATATGATCATCTAGCCTTACATCACCATATTGCCGTACATTATGGCATTTGTTGTGGTCTCTCAACTGAGAACGTGAAGAAATCATCTTACGGTCTATCGGAGAAACAAATCCGTCTCCACCATATGCCCTGTCTATGTCTGGCATGACGTATGGAGATTTACTTGGTAATGGCTTCGCGTCTGGATCAGGCTCGTAACTTGTCCCGTCTGAACGCCAACGCTTAAGGTATCGCACCATTCGGTTGGACTCCCATGGTTCCGATTTGTTGAGCTACTTTCGCACGATGTTCGGCTAATTCCAAGGCTAAACGCTCTTGCTTCGCCTGTATGTCAGCCATCTTCCCTTGCATTTCTGCTTGGTGCTCCTGCTGTTTCTGCTGGGCATCCTGCGCCTTGACCGCCATGTCTGCCTGGTGTTTCTGAAGCATCGCCTGGGTGTCGGCATGGTGCGACGCGGCTTTCATCTGCGTTTCCTGCTGTATCGCCTGCGCCTTGGCCGCTGACTCGGCAGCCTTCGGGTCTTTGCTTGCCTGCGGAGGTTGCTTTGAAATCTTGTCGAAGCAGTCATTGATCGCGTCGTCGAACGCCTGCCCAACCTTGAACGTGTTCGCGGAAAACGTGACAAGCTCCTTCGCGAGGGGGAGCAAAGCCGGGTTCTGCTGCACTGCCGGGACAATCTGCGCCATCGTCTGCATGAACGCCTGCATGAAAGCGATGGCCTGCTCCTTGTTGACCTCGTCATCGTCAAAGGCGGTGTCGTCTGTCTCCACGTCCACCATGAACAGGCGGCGCGCGTTGGATCTGATGATCTCCTGAACGTCCTCCCATGGAACGGCTGAAAGGATTTCCTGCAAATCTTCGATGCTGTCAGGATCGACAGGGATTGGCGCTGGCGGCGGCGCGGCCATCGGCGGCTGTCCAGGCATGGGCTGGCTTTGCGCCATCTGTGCGGCGGCGTGCTGCTGTTGGATGGCCTTTAGCTGGGAGATAGCCTGCTTGGCCTGCTCCTGGTCGGCGCGCGTCGGAAGGGAGATACCCGTCATCTCTTCGAGCTGATCGCGGGTGTAGTGCTCCGCAATCAGTTCGGCCTTGATCCTGTAAACCTCGCGCACGAAGCGCTGAACCATGCGTTGGCGCCGGGACGATCTGTGCGAGCCGAACCGTGCTTTGAACTTCTCAGCCGTCGCCGTCGTGTCTGGATTGCTCTGCCCGCGCATGATGTCGCTTATCCCGCTGATCTCGTAGATCCGCTGAATTGTGGCGTCAATCTTCATGTCCACGGCTTGAAGGGCTGTGACGATGGGGGCCAGATCGCGCACCATGAACGCAGCCGCGAGACCTCCCGAAGCCTGCAACGCCTGATAGTTCTTATACGGGACAAACTCGCCATCTTCCAACCTTGCCGTGTCTGGAAGATTATCGTCGCCAGCGCTTCCGTATATTCCGCAATACT
>WSSedL2TaDRAFT_1000050_pt1 | contig 10719 bp, 12 predicted proteins | sample WetSurSiteL2Tule_FD_9463 | JGI IMG/M metagenome (IMG submission 9463)
TGAATGAGGCGCAGTGGCGCGAGGCGGAGGCTGCTGTTCGGGCGGAAGAGGCACGGAAGAAGGCCAAGCCGAAAGACGACGCGGCTGTGAAGAGTTTGCCCCGGAAGAGCAAGAAGGGATAAAAAAAACCATCAAATCAGAATAGGAACTGCAATGAGTAAACGAATTGTTCTGTTCAATCATAAAGGCGGTGTCAGCAAGACAACCACAACCTACAATCTTGGCTGGAAACTTGCGGAAAATAGCCGTGTTCTCCTTGTTGATGCTGACCCCCAATGCAATCTGACCAGTTTGCTTTTGTGTGATAATTTCGACAGATACTATCTGGACGAGCAGACACATCGAAACAATTTACGTGATGGAGTTGAGGTTGCATTCAAGGGAAAACCTGCCCCTATTAAAGCGATTGACTGTTTCTCTCCAGCAAGACAGCCGAATCTGTTCCTGATAGCAGGTCATCCGAACTTGTCGGAGTTTGAGGCCGCACTCACATTCGCTCAAACATCCAGCAACACGCTGGCCACATTAGAGAATTTGCCAGGAGCATTCAACGAGTTCTTAAAACAAGTTGAACAAAAATATGGCATTGACTACACTCTGCTTGATTTAAATCCAAGTTTGAGCTCAATCAACCAAAATTTGCTCCTGATATCTGATTATTTAATCATCCCAACAAATCCTGATCCATTCTCTTTGATGGCGATAGATACGCTGCGGACTGTTTTGCCGCGTTGGGCTGCATGGTTGCGGCAAAATGCGCCGTTATTTGCGAATTCTTCCTACCCATTATCAGGGACTCTACCGGTTTTATTAGGCACAATAATCCAGCGATTCAATATACGGAAGGGAAAGGCAGCATTGCCATATCGGGACAATATTGCTCAAATTAAAGACAAGATTGCTTCCGTTCTTCTTCCCGGTTTGAGAGAATCAGGCCTGGCGAAGACTGATGAGGAATACGGCTCTGAATTGATCAAAAATGGACTTTGCTTGGCAGAAATGCCTGCTTTCCAAGGGCTGCTACCAAAAGCTAATGCCGCTGGCGTTCCTGTTTACGCCCTTTCCGATGACGAGATTGGCGAAACAGGTGCAGTGCTGGATGAAATGAAGGAAAAGAGAAAGCATTTTAACGGATTATTTAACGACTTTGCTGCGATAGTTAAACGACTGACGGAGCAAGAAGCGTAATGATCAATAGTTTTCGGGAGAGCTTGTCTGATGCAGACAGGCTGAGGCAGCTTTACGCACATTGCGTTGATCACTTGAAACTGCCCGGCGACTATAGCGACCTCCTGCGGATGAGTTTGGTTTATTGTCTGAGCGCATTAGATAAATTAATGCACGATGTTATCTTGCACGAAATGGTCGAAATCTATGTCGGACGGCGCTCTCCAACTCCTAAATATCTTTCAGAAGCACTTACAATCGAGAACCATCTGCTGTTGTCAAATGCAACTGTTCCTCCTGCCGAAATCATTTTTGAAAACATCCTCCGCAGAAAACTTGGATATCAAAGTTTCATGGATCCGGCAAAACTTGCTGATGGATTATCGCTCGTTTGGGAAGAGCCGCATAAGTGGAAAGTTATTGCGCATGAATTAGGAAGGGATGAGAATAATATCAAAACGGAACTGAAAAATATGGTTAAACGAAGAAGCGCGATAGTTCATGAAGCTGACCGCGACCCCAGCACTATGGAAAAATTTCCTATCGAGCCATCAGACGCAGAGCGTGTTCATAGATTTATCAGCGCAATAGGAGAAACTGTTTACAAGTTTGTCTGTGCGAGACCGCAAACGACAATGCAGGGTTGATGTCCTGTTTATCCATAATTCCCCAGCCATGACCACCTACATCACCACCCCGATTTATTACGTTAATTCCACGCCGCACATCGGCCACGCTTACACCACCATCATTGCTGACACCTACAGCCGTTTCCGCAGGCTGTGCGGCGATGCGGTGCGCTTTCAGACGGGCACGGACGAGCACGGCGAGAAGATTGTCCAGGCAGCGGAGAAAGAAGGCATCGCTCCGCGTGAGTATGCTGACCGGATATCCGCCGCCTTCCGCGACACGTGGCCGCTGCTGGACATTGCGCCGGATCATTTCATCCGCACCACTAACCCTGAGCATATCAAGGTGGTGCAGGACATTCTGCAAAAGGTGTATGATCAAGGCGACATTTACTTTTCCTCGTATTCCGGGCATTACTGCAAGGGCTGCGAGCGCTTCCTGACCGAGAAAGAGCTGGTTGACGGCAAATGTCCAGATCATCTGACTGTGCCGGATGAAGTCAGCGAGCAGAACTACTTCTTCCGCATGTCAAAATATCAGGATTGGCTGATCAATCACATCAAAGACAATCCTGATTATATCACGCCGGAACGCTACCGCAATGAGGTGCTGTCCTTCCTCAGCGAGCCGCTGGAAGACCTCTGCATTTCCCGGCCTTGTTCGCGCCTGACATGGGGCATTTCGCTGCCGTTTGACAAGAATTTTGTCACCTATGTCTGGTTTGATGCCCTGATCAATTATCTGACTGGCATTGGTTATCCTGACGGCGCGGATTTCACAAAATATTGGTCAGTTGCCGAGCATGTTGTTGCCAAAGACATTCTCAAGCCGCACGCCATTTACTGGCCGACCATGATTCAGGCTGCCGGCCTGCCGCCGTATCAGAAACTGCACGTGCATGGCTATTGGAATGTCGATGAAACAAAGATGTCAAAATCCATCGGCAATGTCATCAGGCCAGGTGATTTGGTTGAGGAATACGGCAGCGACACGGTGCGGTATTTTCTCCTGCGTGAAATGAGCTTTGGCCGTGATGCCTCATTCTCAAAAGAGGCAATCTTTGAACGCCGCAATGCTGACTTAGCCAACGATATCGGCAATCTGTTCTCCCGCGCCTTGACCATGCTGGCCAAGTATGCGGACGCGAAAGCACCGCAGATGGACGAGGCAAGCATCACCGAAGAAGACCGCGTGCTGATTGCCGCCATTGACAAGATGCTGGCTGAGTACACGACCTGCATGAACGGCTTTGAGTTCCACCGCGCCTTGCAGGCGATCTGGGAAGTGATTGGAATGCTGAACCGTTTTATTGTTACCAATGCGCCGTGGGAGTTAGCCAAGGAGGCGGCCAATGCCGGACGGCTGCGCACGGTGCTCTATTTCCTTGCGGAAAGCCTGCGGATTCTCGCGCTGGTGCTGCGCCCAGTGATGCCGACGGCTGCGGCAAAGATGGCTGCTGCGCTGGGTATGAAAGAAGCCTTAGCCACGGCTGTGTTGCCAGAGGCGGGCCGTTGGGGAGGAATGCGGCCTGGCACTGCGCTGCATGTCGGCGAAGCGCTCTTTCCTCGGCTGGAGAAAAAGGCCGCTGTCCCTGCCGCGCCAGAGAAGCCCAAGCCGCACGTCAAGACAGAGAAGAACGCAGAGCCAGCCACGCAGGACGAGGACGGCCTGATCAGCTTTGACTATTTCGGCAAGGTTGAGCTGCGGGTGGCGGAGATTGTCGCGGCAGAGAAAATCGTCAAGGCGGAGAAGCTGCTCAAGCTGACCGTGAACGCGCCGGAACAACGCACGCTGGTCGCGGGCATTGCCAAGCATTATAGCCCGGAAGAGCTGATCGGGCGCAAGGTAATCATTGTGGCGAACCTCAAGCCTGCCAAGCTGATGGGCATTGCTTCGCAGGGCATGGTGCTGGCCGCGAAGGAAAAAAACGCGGACGGCAACGAGCGGCTGGTGCTGTCCACGGTGGCGGCGGATATTGCCGTGGGTTCAAGGGTGGCGTGAGAGGGGGATGAGCGTTCCTGTGCTCCGGCGTGGGAACGCAAATTGCTCCTCCTTCCGCCTTTCCCTGCTGACAGAAGCAGTCCCAGTTTTTATGCTGGCTGCGATCATTCTTCAACTATGACACTGCCATGAACACCCAACGAATATCTCTGGACTTTCCTGCCGACATTCTGCTTGCCTTGAATGAGACCGAGAACCAGCTTGTGCAGCGCATCAAGCTGGCCTTGGCGGTTCAGCTCTACAAAGCGCAGAAGCTCACTGTTGGCAAGGCAGCGCAGATTGCCGGACTCGCAAGGTTGCAGTTTGAGACTGCGCTGGCGGACTATAATATTCCAGTGTCAAACCTGACAGCGGATGAGGTGATGGATGACATCAGCAAGCTCCAGTAAGAAGAACGGTTTGGTCATTGCCGACTCTGGAGCGATCTTTTCACTGGCTGTGCTTGAGCAGCTTGAGCTGCTGAATGCGCTGTTTGATGATATCGCCATTCCTAATGCAGTCTGGCAAGAGATCACGCTGGACAGAACAGTCAGTTTCTATTCGAGGATGCGCAGCTTCTTCAAAGAGAGGGTGCGTTCTGTCAAAGGGACAAACGTCCTGACTCCACTGATGGATTACGGAGAGTCAGAATGCGTCCTCCTGTGCAAAGAAGCAGCAGCCGACTTCCTGTTGATTGACGACCGAAAAGCAAGAAAGATTGCCGAGAACTTCGGCATACGCTGTATTGGCACGATTGGTCTGCTGGCAGTTGCACGGCAGAAAAAGATTATCCCGGCTCTGCTGCCGCTTTTTGAAATTCTGCTGCACAACAAGAGATTCTATTCTCTTGAGATGCTGAATGCAGTGCTGGCGCAGCACAATGAAGGCAGGTTGGACTGATAGCCTGTGTTTTCCTTACCTGATAGGCATTGTCTCCTAAGACATGATACTGAGAACGGACAGAAATGAGTAAACCAAACATTCTTTTCGATAAGGCGAAATCGTACATTTCGCTTCTAAACGTTGGGACATTCTTAGCGATAGTCACCCCAATTGCTTATCTATCAGGATTAAGTTTTTATCAAGGAGGTCTCTATACCTTTGGCGTTGAGGCGGACATCTTTCCTCTTTCAACACAATATATCTACGTTAAATTTTATTATGCTTTAATATTTATATTATTAAGATGCCTGTCAACTGTTGTCAATTTCTTGAACGAAACAAAATGGTGTTTATGTATAATTATTACCTTGGCGATAATTACAGTGAAAACAGAACGATGGTATTCAAAGCAGGATGCTAATTATTGCCTTAAAAGAATAAAAGAGGGTATCTTATCTTTTTTTGCTAAGTATTATGATCACGAATCCATGAGACCATGCTTGATAGTCTCGGCTACAGTTTCATTTTTTTCATTCCTGATATGTTTACTGTTAGGCGTAACGTTGTTTTTGTGGCTGCCATTCTATGCTGCTTACTCAGCAGGGCAAAGGAATGCTGAAGAAACAATAAAAAAATACAGAGATCACGGCTGCGAAGCAAATCAAGAAACTGGTTTGAATCGATGCACTCTCGTTAAAGACAAGGATGGGAAGGTATTGTATGAAGGGATATTGGTTGCCATAAATGACAAAGAGATAGCTATGTTTGACAAGAATGGAAGCCATATATTTGCCAAGCAAGAAGGCTTTGTCCTTCAGAGAAAGCTGCATTAAGCGCGTAGGTTCTCGGTTTTTACTCTTGCTTAAACCCAGCCTATCCCAAGTTCCTCCCTCCCTCTCTCGGCCACCATCCCGCCAATTCATCGCCCGTAGTTTAGAGCACTCTTCGCCCGATGTTTAGGGAAAACATCGAGCGTAGTTTAGACTAAACATCGACCGATACATTCTGAAAACATCAGCCGATGTTTTTTCCGGGCAGCAGCCGTTCGGCCAGCCCGAAAAACGCTTGACAATCTACAAGCATCTCTTTAAGGTGATTTGCAGTCTGTTTCCGTTTTGTTGTCGCCTTCTTCCCCCCCTGCAACGGAGAACCGCCATGCCTGCAATGCACTGGAAACTCGAAGTCAACACCCTCACTGTTCCGCAATCCTACAAAATGCGCTTCGTGCCCAACAACAACCTTGGCACGGACGACATCGCCGCAGGCATGACCGAGATTAACCCGGCCCTCACCCCGGAATTAGCCAGAGCCTCCATCACCGCCCTGATGCAGACACTTCAGAAGGAGCTGCTTAACGGCAACCACATCACGTTAGACGACAGCCTCATCTTCACCATTTCCTTGACTGGCCGCTTGGACAACCCGGACGACCAGCCGCCGCCGGTTGCTGAGTGCGTGAATGTGCGGATCAATCCGACCGCGAAGTTCATGAAAACCATCTATAATCTTGGCGCGCTGGAAAACGAGGGTATGAGCGAGAAGCTCCCGCTGATCACGCAGGCCGAAGACACCAGCTTGCGGCTCACTGATGTGTTGCGCAGCACGGATGTGCTTCAGTTGAGCGGCGAACGGCTGGCCTTTGATCCGCAGCAGGGCAGCGGCCAATGCGTGATCAGCGGCACGCGCAGCGGTAGCATTGTGCAGACACAGTTCGGGCCGATCTCCAACACCAGCATCATCCTGATTCCGACCATCCCTGCGCAGGACAATCCGTGGAATAATGAATACATCGTGTCGGTCGCGGTGCGCTATACGGCGCATGGCACGCTGCGCAGCGGCACCTACCGCCGCAAGCTGCGCTCAGCACTGACGGTGCCGCTCTTCGGCCACCCGCATCCGCCAGAAACCGGCATCCTCAGTGGCAACGGAGCCGCTGCTTTAGTCAGTGTTACGGGCGGCACAGTATCTGCTAACGAGATGCTGCGCATTCAGACCGTACTTGACTTGCGTCAGGATCTGCTGCTCTTCAGTTTGATTGACATGAAAGAAGGTGGAGCAACGGGCGCAACTGTCAGCGTAACCGCCAACGGTGAAATCACGCTGCAAGGATTCAGCGGCTCCGCAGTGACGAGCCTGAAGATTCGCGTCAATGACCTTGTCGGCTTGAAGGCACTGATCCGTAATGACTACAGCGGCAGGCTGATAGATGTGCTGGAAGTGAAAACAAGCTGATGGTAATTACTTCATAACGAAGTATTGTATAGCTGAAGCAGCCACTGTGGACTGGTATTCTACTAAAATGCCCCTGAATCCGCAAACAGCACGGGCGAAGAATGTACCGTGGCGTGAAGGGGCCGCATGAACATTCTCCTGCACATCTGCTGCGGCCCTTGCGCGGTGTACCCGCTTGCCTTTCTCCGGCAGCAGGGGCATGAGGTGACGGGCTGGTTTCATAACCCCAACATCCATCCCTACAAGGAATTCCAGCGGAGGATAGAAGCACTGGAGGACTTTGCCCGGCAGAAGGATTTTCCTGTGGAGATAGACCGCAGCTACGGCCTGAGTGACTACCTGCGCAAGGTAGTTTTTCATGAAGATAGAGCCAGCCGCTGCTCAATCTGCTATGACCTGCGTCTGCGGCCAACGGCGGAAAGGGCGGCGGCGCAGGGCTTTGATGCGTTCACCAGCACCCTGCTGTACTCCACATACCAGAACCACAGCCTGCTGCGCAGCAAGGGCGAAGCCTTGGCCGCTCAATTCGGCATCGCTTGGTATTACCATGACTTCCGCGAGGGCTGGCAGCAGGGGATTGACGAGTCCATTGCCATGGGCCTCTACCGGCAGCCCTACTGTGGCTGTATCTACAGCGAGCAGGAGCGGTATGACAAGACGATGCGAACGAAACGCACGTGAATTACTTCCAGAATCTTCCATAGACCTCAACCATTGCCTGTCATGTCTGCTGATCAGCACACCGGCACCCTGCACATTGTCGCCACCCCCATTGGTCATCTTGGCGATATCAGCCAGCGCATGAAAGAGACGCTGGCTGCTGCGGATGTCATTGCCTGTGAGGACACCCGGCACACGCGCCAGCTCCTCTCGCATCTGAACATCAGCGCAAAGCTGGTTAGTTGCCGCCGGGAGAACGAGCGCGAGCAAGCCGCTGCCCTTGTTGCCCGTCTGCTCGCAGGCGAGAATGTCGCGTTGGTCTCGGATGCAGGAACCCCTGGTCTCTCCGATCCAGGAGCGGAGCTGGTACGGGCGGCGCGAGCAGCCGGAATCCCAGCATGGCCGGTGGCCGGGCCGTCCGCATTGGCTGCGGCACTGTCTGTAGCAGGCTTAGAGAGCACCTGCTTCTATTTTGGCGGCTTTCTCTCAGCGAAAGGAAGCACCCGGCGCAAGCAGCTTGGTGCGCTCAAGCCATTGCCTTGCCCGCTGATCTTTTATGAAGCTCCGCACCGCATCGAGGACACACTGGAAGACTGCTTGAAAACGCTCGGCGACCGCCATGCCCAGCTCTTCCGCGAGCTAACCAAGCTGCATGAGGAGCATCTGGCCGGACTACTCTCCGAGTTGCTCGAACGACTGCACGGCAAGGCACGCGGTGAGATGGTGCTGATCATTAGCGGCTGCGTGGCCGTGCAGACGGAAGAAGCCAAGCCGGATAACCTGGACGAGCTGATTCTCTGGCACCGGGAGCACGGCAGCTCGCTCAAGGATGCGGCCCGCCAGATTGCCGCTGACCTTGATCTGTCCAAATCGCAGGTGTATCAGCAGGCTTTGGCCTTGTGGGGCAGTTGAATTATACCGTGCCTTACCTGATAGAACTCCTCTTCAGTGGCCTGACGCGCGGCTCGATCTATGCCCTGATCGCCTTGGGCTACACCATGGTCTATGGCATCATCGGCCTGATCAACTTCGCGCACGGCGAGATCTACATGATCGGGGCGTTCACTGCCTATATCGCCGCCTCAGCCCTGACGCTTGCCGGTTTTCCAGTCGCCGCAGTCAGTGTTCTTTCCCTGCTGGCAGCCGCTGTATGGGCCGGTGCCTACGGCTTCACCGTGGAACGGCTGGCCTACCGTCCCCTGCGCAATGCGCCCCGACTCTCACCGCTGATCTCGGCCATTGGCATGTCGATCTTCTTACAGAACTATGTTCTCCTTGCGCAAACACCGGACTTCCTCGCCTTCCCAGAGCTAATCCCGAACTTTGCTTTGCCAGAGCGTCTTGCCGCTGTTACCAGCTCGGCTGATGTGGTGATTCTGCTCATTACGGCGGTGGCTATGGCTGCGTTGACTTGGCTGATCAAGTTCACCCGTCTCGGCAGGGCAATGCGGGCCACAGCCCAAGATCAGACTATGGCTCTCCTCCTCGGTATTGACACCAGCCGGGTGATCTCAGCCACCTTTGTCATCGGCTCTTCCTTAGCCGCGCTGGGCGGGCTACTGATCGCCTCGCATGTCGGCCAGATCAATGTTTCCATTGGCTTCATGGCCGGTATCAAAGCCTTCACTGCTGCTGTGCTGGGCGGTGTCGGCTCCATTCCCGGCGCGGTCTTGGGCAGCCTCATTCTTGGCCTGACCGAAGCCTTTGCCGCAGGCTATGTCTCCAGCGACTACGAGGATGTGTTCGCCTTTGCCCTGCTGGCCTTGATCCTGATCTTCCGGCCTGCGGGCATCCTTGGCAAAGCTGCCCCGGAGAAGGTCTGAACCAGTGAGGAGCCAGCCTGCACACCAGTATGCAGCCGCTCTCCTCACTGGTGATGTCGCTCTCTCGACACTGGTGTCCATCGCCAGCATCCTGGCATCACTTCTTTTTTTGTTGACAGAGGCAATAACGCTTCGTATGCTGGCTGATTATGTGCAGCGAGTTACCCTGAATCATCTGAACAATGAAACGCACAGTCTATCTTGAGACTTCTGTTATTAGCTACCTGACAGCACGGCCAAGCAAGAACGTGATTGAGGCTGGCCATCAGCAGAGCACCTATCTGTTCTGGGACAGGCGGGACGAGTTTGATTCGTCCACATCAGAGCTTGTTCTCACGGAATGCGCCGCTGGCAACCCGGAAGCGGCGGCCAAGCGTCTTGCCGCGCTGCACGGCATCAAGCTGCTGGAGATCACTGCCGACAGCATTGAACTGGCCAAAGAGCTGGTCGCCGCAGGCATAGTTCCGGCAAAGGCAAGCGAGGACGCGCTGCATATTGCCATCGCGACCGTGCATTTTACTGATTACTTGCTGACATGGAATTGCAGGCACATCGCCAACCCGGAGATGCAGGCTCGCATTGCGGAGCATTTCCGGCACAAGGGTTTGTTCCTGCCGTTTATCTGCACACCCGAAGAGCTGCTGGGAGGCGAAGATGAGTGAGAGCATTATTGAAGAAGTCCGCAAGGTGCGCGAGCAGCACGCAGCCAGCATGGGCTATGACTTGGATCAGATATATGCTGACCTGAAGGCCAGAGAAGCGCAGCGGACGGCGGAAGGATGGGCAGTTGTGCCGCCGTCTGTCAATCTGCCGCCGGAGTCAGCCTTGCAGCGCGTCCGCTTTGCCCGCTGATGCGCCTTGCTTCCGCAAACATTCCCTGTTGACAGTGGCAAGTAATGGTGCGTATGCTGGCTACTGAATTATCCTTGCAGGTTAGGGCGGATACAATGAACCACAACAGCATAATTGATCAGACGGCTATCCACACATCCCCTATAGAACTATGTATAATGAACATGATAAATTGAAGGTGTACTCGGAGGTATGCAGCACATTGCGCCACTACTCAAATGCGAGTTTTGCTGTGCGAAGTGCATCTATAGTTCAAGGGCTTTTCATCCTGATTCCATGGGCTAATTCCCTAACTCAATCGCTGCCTAACCTGCTCTATGCTTTTGCTTTACCAGCAGCAGGCCTCGTGTTCACGGTTTTTCTCTACCGTTTTCACATGGGCTACTTCCGTGCTACTGAGTTCTTTTACATTGAGGCAGCCCGTATGGAACGCGAATTGTTCAGCGAGACATTTCGACCCTTTGATGCGTATAACGCCCGCCATAAAGAACTC
>WSSedL2TaDRAFT_1000051_pt1 | contig 10489 bp, 17 predicted proteins | sample WetSurSiteL2Tule_FD_9463 | JGI IMG/M metagenome (IMG submission 9463)
CTGAAATCAGCTTCCATTTTGACGGGCTCCTTCCAACTTTGTAGGAACGGCTGGTACAAGGCCGTTTAGTTTAGGCGCAACAGGCGCGGTGGGCTCAGGCATGTTACTATTCTTAAGTTTGTCAGCCTCGGGATCTCCAGAAGGACGCATCCCTACGATCTGACGAATCTCATTTGAGGAAACAATCTCATTACGTGTGAACTTATCCGCGATCTCCGCAATCTCGCTGATCGGAACAAGACGGAATGGATCAGAGAAGTACTGAATGGACTGCATTTGAGACCTGGCTGTTTTAGTCAGGAAACTACGACGCATTGCTTCAACAATAGCTGTCAGAATTGGGGCGATTGTACGGTTCTGATAATTCAACATCGCTTTTTCATCGGCTGTGCCATTCATCACATCTTCGGTCAAACCAAGCTGATTATACAACAAACCGGTCAAGTATTCAACTTGCTTGAATAGATTGTTCTCGGCTGGCCTGTTTAGTTGTGTGATCTTTTCCGTACCATCGGTGTAGGCGATTCCATACTTGCTATCTTTGAGTTGGAATTCAATATCAGCTCGTCGAGATTCTGCTTGTTGTCGCCGTGCCTCAGACTTAATGACATATGGGAGTTGGATAATCAGATCAAGTTTTCCAGAACTAGACTGTTCGTCCACTACATCTAGCAAGTTCAACTTGCGAATCAGACGCTGCAAGGTCGAGTTCGGTTCGTTCATAACGTTGAAAAGAGGATTCTCAACAATCGCGACGACTGATTTGAGCAACGTGAGTTCTTCTCGGTTTCCAGTCTTCTGATTATACAGACTGATCCGAACATGTTCTGGATACCATTGAACAACATTTCCAACACGCATCGTTTTGATATCGTAACTACCAGTAACGGAAGGGTTGATTGTCGTATCCACCGGAACAATAGCCGCTACGCCATACTCAAATAGCGTCATAGCCACATCTTGTCTAAAAGCAGTCGCAGATTGATCGATATTAGCTTCGACCTGCAAGCAATCATTCAATCCACTCGGAACGTCTTCCAAATATCGCCGATCGTCATCCAATCGAACATGACGAATCTGATTGGAGGCGACGTCAATACTCAACCTCGTATAGACGGACGCAATCATGGATCTTTCATTGATTGCATAAACCCGGGTTCTAGTTGGTTGATACCCAAAACCTGGGCCTAGATCAAAGGCTGATGTAGTCTTTTCATCTCGATTCGTGAACGCATTCCATGCGTGCTTTAATCGGGACCCAAAGCCTGCCACTTGTCACCTCCTACCTAAAGCTCGACGTTATGAAGGTTGCTTGTCTTCTAACTTCTCCAACATTCTCTTGTCTGGATACCAAGCCGATCCAAGTTTCATTCCACCATGACGCCGAACCATCGCTGCAGCCGCTTTCTCGCCCTTTTTAATCTGTTTTCTAGATTTTCCTATATCATGGGCTCTGATCAAAAGCGTGGCAGTTCTACGCTGCATTAGAGTTAGTTCTTCTTTTGGAATCTTCTTGGCTTTATATGGACCGCGAACGGTCTTCAGAAATCCAGTTCGACTATTCCTCCTAACTCCCCAGCGCATTCCCTTAACGCCAAAGTGTGCTAGAGCCTCTTCTCGCTCCATGAACACCCCTATTCAAAAGCGTCTTTGTTGAGTTTATAAGCAATCCACGCATCCATTAGAGCGGACACATTATCGATCTTTTCATCATATCGCTTCTTCAAGAGCTTTCGATTTCCATTAGTGTCCTCAAGCGTGATGGCATTACCCATAGCGAACATCATCAAAGCCTGATCAAAGATCAACATTCGCTCACCACTGAGATTCTTCAACTCGCCAAGAGGCACAGACTCAGTTCGAGCGCCTTGGATGACCTTCTCAATACCATAAGGCCCATTCTCTTGTTCCCAGCGAGTAACAAACTCTTTGGCATTGTATGGGTCAAACCCGAATGTTCTAACGTCATACTCGGACACTTCGATGAAATGATCCAAATCCTCATAAACTTCCATCATGTCAAGAACAGTGCCCTCGAGGACGTGCAAACTACCTTCATTGATGAACTCCTCGTACTTCTGACGCATAGCACCTGGGAGTTTCATCAGTGTCAACGAAGAGATATAGCTACGTGTCTTGACCCCAAATTTGCCACTAGGTAGAGGGAATAGAAACGTAAAAGCACAGAAATCATCTCCCTGCGAAAGATCCGCACCGAGAGCACACGGAAGCTGCCAGAATTCACGAGGTCGATGTGGAAGAGTCTCTTCGTAGGTGAAGAAGTACGTGTAGCCCTCCATTGGAATACCGAAACGTTTGGCAAGAATGTCATTACGGGAAGCTGGAGCCTTCTCGGCTCTTTCGACATCGAGCTGATAAGTTTCATAGGATACAGTCAAACCTAGATTCGGATTTGCCTTCAACCAGGTCGAAGGATCGGCTACTTCTTCGACTTCATCTAATTTATAGTGGAAGATTGAAATGTGTGGAGCTAAATACTCGCCCTTTAAAATACTAGCTAGTTCCATTTTGATAGTATCGCCAGAACCGTTTCGAACCGTTCCCTCAGAACTGATAGCGACGATTAGATAGTCGTCAAGTTTAGATGCCCCTTGCTCAACGGCGCCAACCACATCTTCTCGGATGTCTCCAGAGAGCCATTCATCAATCGTTGATACTTTTGGGCGCAGTCCCTGCAACTTATTAATCGTCATCGGCCTGATCTCAAGCAACGATCCAGTCAGAAAGTTCTCAACACCCTTTTTAGTCGATGCGAGTTTCACCCGATTAGCTCTAGACCCAGTCGTGTTCTGCATCGATCCTTCGGTCAAGAACTGGAAAAGAGGCCCTCGACTTCGAGTAATAGCGGTTCTAGCTGGGGACATAACTTCGTCGGCTTGTTTCATCGTTGGTGCAGTAGTTATCTGATGCGTTGTAGACGTATCTACATTGAGGAAGTAGCTATGTAGACATGAAGCATACATCGACTTGGCCGCACCTCGTGCTACGATAAGATACTGCTTAGTAGTCAACCTCTTCTTTATGACTTTCTGGACATACCTTCCACCATGGTTATCCTCGGTTGGTTGATAAACGCTTCGCTCAACGAAATAGTACCATCCGAAGATTTCTTCAGCCCAGAGTTTGAAAGAAGGGAGGAGATGCAGATCACCTCCGTCGGTTAGCGTGAGCTCGTTCTCACAGTAACTAATAAATCCTTCGACAGCAAGATCATCGTAATAGAACTTAGGATTAGCGATGAGTGAATCAATACGATTCATCTCCATTGAGATCTCTCGATTGACAGGAATATCGCCGTTCATTACGGCTTTTCTGAATTGGCCGTAATAAATTGGTGTGGCTGAATTAGAGAGACCCATCGCCACCTCCTATTTGTTCTTCTTCTTACTACTCTTTTGACTATCACGGAGCGTCGACAACAAAGTCTCCGTAAAGTCAAGACCCTTGGCAATTCTTGGGTCATGGTGTGGCTTCAACTGAGATTTAACACCCTTGATTGCATACTTCGGAATTGGTCCAGGCAAGAAATCTTGAACGAACTTCTGGCCTTTAGTTTTGTACTTTGGGGCTACCTCAGAAAGTCGTTTTTCGAGACCAAGTCGATCAACCAAAAACCGCATTTCTTCATTGGTGAGTGCCTGAGGGCCACTCTTCCGAGCTTTCTGTTTAAGCGCGGCAGATCGAAGTGCGTCTGCCGTAGTTTCTTGTCGGTCTCCGCCCTTAACTTTGACTGGTTTTCCTGGCACAGCCTTAAGCAATACCGGCGTTGCCTTTGTAGAACCGACAGTGCTTTTAGAGACGCCAAGTGGTGTCGTACTCGCGCCATCGCCGCCAGACTCGGACCGTCGACGCCTCCTGATGCCCCACCTCATGCCCTTGACGCCGTAGTGAGCAAGGACCTCCTCGACGGTGTCCATGAGTCTCCTACTCTCGGTAAGTTACATAGGTCTTGGCGTATCTTGTGGTATAATCAATTGGATCAGTCCCACCATCTACCATAATCTCCCAATGTCCGCCGAGACCACTTCCCTTCTCGGGATGATAGTTCTCATATGCGATCGAATTAGAAGCACCAGCATCCCATGCCGGACTCTTATAAGCAGTCTCATCCCCGTCCGAACGAACAAATCTTGTGTGAATTGTTCGAGTGGCGGATCGACCGCTAGGAAGATGTATACGAAGGTATAGGAAGTGTTCTTCCTTATTCTTCCCAGTAATACCCGACGCAGGTTGAGCTGGTAGATCGATATTGTGCCACTTACCATCCGGATACACTAGTTTCTTCGAGTCAAACTTCTCAGAATACCAGTCCCAGATACCGACATCAGTCTCTACGTTACCGCCGTCAGTAGGCACTTCTGGTTCCTCCGTATCCGTCACATCATTAATAATCTCATGGCCCGTTCCAGCCAATAGATGATCCATATGAGCTGTGGTAGGAGGCAATTCCTTCGCAAAGCCGTGTTGATCAGCGCATAAATATGTCTCTTCCTCTGTCTGATCTAGGAAATTGCCAGTGATAGGTAGGTTCTCGCCGCCTTCGAGCGGGTGTTTATTGAGCGAGTCTTGCCAACGTCTGACACTATCCGAATCCTTTTGTCCAGCCACCAACTTAGAACGATATACGGGACCAGGAGGGAGAGTCTCATGGGCATCGATCCAAGCTTGCGGATTCTTTCCACCGCAAGATACCCAATGTGGTTGAGCATAGATCCCGAAGTGTAGATGATTCCCTGAGCTATTACCAGTCGTTCCGACATCTCCAATTTTCTGCCCTGCTTCCACTCGCTGACCTTCACTAACGTTCTCAGCTGAGAGATGAGCATAGAGTCCCCACAAACCAGGAGACCCATCTGGGAGCTTATCATGGTCGATCACAATAGAACGACCAAACGCCGATCCGAAACTCGTTGGATAACCTACCTCGACGACCGTTCCACCCCAAGCAGCCACGACATCTGTGCCAGCAGGAGCGGCAAAGTCGACCCCGTCGTGATATCCACAAGACCAAGCCGAGCCAGCTTTCCAGTAAGCCGTTGTGATCGACTTTCCAGGCACTGGATTAACCATCTTTGTCCTCCTCTTCATGTTTGTCGGAGCGTTTCTTGAACCAATTATCGATTCCCATAGCTAGAATAAATATAATTCCTAAAAGACCTAGAACGACAGCAGTGCCACCTATCCAGTAAAAGAGCGATTCCGGATACATTAGACTACTTCTTCTGGCAGAAGCTCTACTTTTCCATCACTCATGGTCTCGATTTGAGCAGATATAGCTTCTGCCGCTCGAGAGAGATGAAGAATAGCACTTAGCGTCGCTCCCTCACGATACGCACGCAAAGCGAGGCCTAGTTGAATAAGGACTGATGATTGGAGCTGTACAATCAATCCGTCTTGTCGATCAGTGCCATCACTGCTGCTCCTGCTGCTCCGCTTGCTAGTACTAGGAGAAACTGAGCCCATCCTACTAAACCTTCGACGTAGAGCAAACATGCGCCAGCGACGAGGACTGAGGTCAGAATCAGCAACAAGGCGCTCCTCATCAGTCATCTCTCCATCCTACTTTCTTATCAATCCGTCGATGTGTCCATACCATGAGTCCGATCGTCAATGCAAGGAGTAGCCCAAGAACAATGACTATTGCAATCAGGTAACGGACCATCCAAATCAGCCTACTTGCTGACCAGGAGGATCATCAGAAATTTGCATGGACTGTACCTGAGACAGGATCATCGCGTCTGTAATGACCCCCTCATCGGCACCAGGATCTGCATCCGGTTCGCCCTCAACCGATGGATGGCTGGCTTTGTAGGATTCCCATGCAGTATCCCATCCTGGGGCAGCTGCCCAGTCACGACGACGATCCCAGGTCCACTTATCAGGATCTTCCTTCGTTTCAGGCTCACTGGCATATGCCTGTGCGACTCGAACTTGCATCATTCGGTTATCCGCGATCTCACCCTGCGTCTTATATGACATGACAACCCCTCCTAGGCAATACTTACGGCCACGGCGCTTACAACATTATAACGAGAGTCTGCTGTCGTACTAGCAGTCCCACTTCCTGTGGCGATCCATGCCTGAAGCGTGACCGGGTAGGCGGCACCGTTATGTGTTACGGCAAGACATCCGCCAGGCATGAGCGTCTGATAGTTTCCCGATCCAGTAGGCATTGTCTGTCGATGACGACCTGGCGCATAAAGGCCATTTACGGTAACGGCAGCCTCAAACGAGACCGTCGCCGTTGGTGTTGACAACATTAGCCATCCCATAGCAAATACTAGATCAACCGTCGTTCCTGGTTGTGGCGTGATTGTTGAAGTGCAGACGTTCTGAATGGTTCCACTATTGATTGTCTTAACCAGTGGAGTAATAGCAGTGTTAGTACGAAATATATTATGGGTCCAACCTCGGGTAGCCGCATGCTCAGGCAAGTTCGGGTCCATTACACCCAAAGGACCAAGTGTATTGGCATTCGCGTCTTGTAGAATGCGAATACCATCCAAACCGTTTGAAGCGGTATTCATAGCGAGATAACGCTTGAGTACTCCATTAGGGCCTGTAAATTCTACAGACCCGCCCGAAGCGCATATCAGATAGAAAGCCGCAGCTAGGGTACTATTAACATTGGTGGCGGAAACATCCTCCGCATTCACTAGAGGAACGTCTAGCGTTCCGGTCATCGTGTCGCCGGACTGCTTCACATATCTAGCATCAGCGTCCGGCTGGGTGATTCCGCTGCCAATTATAGGAACATACTGCCCTGTATTAGGATCACGTACGTTAAGAACCGGCATTATAGCTCCTTATGCGTCCCAGTCGACCCAAAGTTCTGACCCATCGGTAGGCTCATTGTTTTGAATTGAAACCTCGTTCACTACACGTCCATCGACATAGCTCTTAGTTGCTGCATCTGAAGGATTAACCGGAGTTGGGAGGTTCGTAATAACGTTACCGAGCATATCGATAAGCTTATAAAATTTCACGCCAACACCACCACCCTATAACCTGCCGGAAGCACAGGATTCGTTATGATCGTGATCGTATTAACTGAAGTATGCTGAATCTCGAAATCGATTTCTTCATAATTAGCGGCAGTGTTATAGACGCTAACTATGACGTCCTTAGTATTCAGATTATGTGTAACTACCTGAGATGTGCTCGCTGTAAGGGCAGCAGCATAGCGCTTCCCACCGCCTGTCGTAGCGATAGAAACGTTCGCTGTGCCATCAATCGAAGTCGAACCGGTTACATCTCCAGTTAGAGTGATAGTACGAGCAGTAGTCCATTTTGGCGCGGAATTAATCTGAATGGCATCAGGACTTACTGTCATATCAGCGTTCATGCTTACAACGTCGAGCTGAGTGCCAGTCTTTGTCAGACCAGCTCCGGCGACCAAATCGCTTAGCCCGGACCATCTGGTCCAGGTGGAGGTAGATGTGCCCGGAACCCACGGGGTCGCCCCAATAGCGGTACACATAAACTGTGAGTCAGCTCCCAGTGTGCCAGACGCAATGGGCACGAGAGTGCCATCGACAAGTTCTCCTGTCGCATTCATATCGTTGGCTCTAGTCCACGCACCAGAGCTCGCAATATAAATTCCATTCTCAACCGGTGCTGTCTGGCCAACAAGAAGAACTCGATCATTCGCGAGGAGAGTAACGCCGTCGATCGTAAGAAGCCCAGTCAAAGCTACATTTGAAATTGAGACGACTCGACATGCAGACTTGAAGGAGAAGCCTTGCGTAGCGATGTCCACATATTGCTTCGTGGCAGCGTGAAGATTTGCTGTCGGATCAGCATTAAGACTAAGGAATCCCGTCATTGTGTCGCCAGCCTTGAGAACGCGAGCGGCGAGATCCGTTACAAGATTTGCGATCTTGGATTGCTGAATGGCTGCTGACGCATTAACGTCGCCGTCGATTATAACTCCGGCAGCGATCTGTGGATTCGGGTAAGTCCCAGTAAGATCTCCACCAGCAGCTCCGGTTGGGGGACCGCCATAAGGAACCCAAGCTGTACCGTTGTGGTACATCATGATCTTGGTCGTAGTGTTATAATAGAATTTCGCTTCTAGGGACGTTGGGTCCGAAGGGAGCATCTGAGCGCGAGCATTCTGCAGCTCGTTGTCGCTCAGATCAATCGAGCCATAGAATTTGCGCGCCATCGTCTACTCCTCTCACCCTGTTACCAGAGCGTATCCAGAAAATGCGGCCGAGAACGTTAGTGTTACCTCAGTAGGCCCTGTGACGTCGATGTCGCCAGGCTCAACCTCACCTCCAGCTGAGTCAATAACCCTGATAGCCCCAATAAGTCGCCCCGTATCAAGGACCCAAGTGGCAATCGGAGTATTTTGATCGATCCTAGTGACTATAGCTCCACTTCCGGAACCGCCGCCCTCAGCGCCCCAATCGACCCATATTTCAGATCCGTCGCTTGGCGTAAATCCTCCGACACTAACTTCATTAGGAACGAATACTAGGTTGTCTGTTCCAAGTCTAGCGATATTGTATTGTTCCGAAGAGATTGCAGTCGGTCCTGGTGGACCAGGAACCGTTGAGTCAGCTCCGTCATCTCCATCCAACCCTGGAGTCCCTGGAGGACCAGGAGAACCAGGAGAACCAGGAGAACCAGGAGGACCTTCGGGGCCAACTTCTCCTTTAGGACCAGGATTGCCACCTATAATTTGAACTTCAGCCTCTACAACTCCGATCTGAACCTCAGGATTTGTTGCATCAACTACAACGTTCGGAAAATCAATTCTAGCTTCAACTACTGGCGTCTCAACCGACACAACTACAGGTGATACATCGGCTACAACGATCGCGTTGGCATACTCGATTGTGAATTCGACGGGAGTATCATCGACATCTATTGTGACGTTTCCCATTATTGACCTGGCGTTTCCTCAGTGACATCCATATCGATGTAAAGAGCCCCTTTGGCAACAGTCCTGACTGGATCTCCGCCATTTAGGGACAATTGACAGTCCCAGACGCCGCTGAATCGCATTATGTTCGTGGTAATTCCTAATTCTCTCGTCCGTACTCGAGCGCCACCAGTCTCAACAAGAGCTCTTGTAACGGCAGACGGAAGACGAAGGAATGCAGGACCGTTAGGCTCTACCGGTTCCGTTATCTCGAAGGTAGCGCTAAGCACATCAGAGCCAACCACAGGACGAACTTGAGCACTGAATGTCCGACCATTGATATATGTTGTTGGAACGACAACAGCGATCTCTAGCGTATCACCAGCATAACCATTGACATCTACTACCTGTGGACGTAGATCGAGGATAGCCATTAGACGCGCTCCTCAGCAGGGATCGGTTCGATCACTTCTGGCGGAATACCAGGATCAGCTTGAACGTTCAAACGCCACTCGAGTTCCTTGATTTGCTCCTGGACTGCTGTTTGATGGTGAGCAGTTTGAGGAGGATCAAACAGAAGACGAACCCGCAGATAGATATACGTCTTGACTGCATGAAGATTCATCTCAGGCGTTATGAAGTCTCCCCACAACGCCGTATCGTCCTCGATGGAGAACCCTCCGGGCGGACCGACAGCCAACTGAGTCAAAGTTGTGAACACAGAGTTAATGTGAGTAATAACGTCGAGGTCAAAGACTGTATAGTCTTCCCCAAGACCAAGCATTTTCTTTACAGTAACAAGAATGCTGTCTTCCATAGCGATCACCTCCTCTAGTTACCAAAGCTTGGTGTCTCCACGTCGACGCTCCAAAGGAGGTCTTGGAAGTTGGCTCTCATCCCCGTAATGTATAGCATTGTGAGTACGATGAGAAGTTGTGATTAGGAATTCCTGATCGAGATGTACATCAAAATCGTCTTTTGGACGCATGGGATTCATGTGATGGATAGCAATTCTCCCATGGATCTCAAAACCTGGAACTCCTAAATCACAACCCTCGTCGCGAACAATTATCTCATTCCGAAGTTGCTGCCACTCCCTGGATTTATAGAACATTTGATTAATGTATCTATCGAATCCAAACGTCTCATCGCCTGGTTGGCCATGAAGGGCTAAGTAGCGGTAACGTTCCTCAATAGTTAGTAAACGTCTAAGCTCTCGATAAGTTCTAATCATCCATTATCTCCATGTCCTCAAGGCCTGCATAAGAACGCATAGCATTGAGGGCCTGCATGTACAGTTCTTCAACTTTCTTAGCCGAAGCCATGGCTTCAACTCGAGCTTTTAGCAATTCATTCTCTTGAGCTATACGATCTTGCTCGAGACGTTCCCTCGTCGACCCTAACTTAAGGTAATGGCTAATGACTTGAGCTGACGCAGTTCCCTCCCTGAGCTGTCTCTCAGCTAGATCTACCGCTAGAGAAACCATTTGGTTCTCTCGACCTTCGAAGCTTGGGGCTGGTGGTCTGCGAGGACGGTCAGAAGGGAGAGGTTTCGACCTTGCCATAAGGAACACCTCCCTACTTCATATGGCGTTTAGA
>WSSedL2TaDRAFT_1000052_pt1 | contig 10419 bp, 29 predicted proteins | sample WetSurSiteL2Tule_FD_9463 | JGI IMG/M metagenome (IMG submission 9463)
ATTTTAATATCACGCACAATCTCGGAGCGATGGCATCTGAGGCAGGGATTTATCGCGCTCTGTGGCGGCCAGAAGAAAATGGCTTCGAGAAAGCCGGTCAGATCATCGACACGTTGCGCGCCGGACTTGCTGATCTGAAGGCACGTCCGGGACACTTTGAGCAGTTCAACGCTCCAAACGGATGGGGCAAATACAAGCACTTCGTCCCGTTCGTTGAGAATGTACTGGCTGTGTGCGAGGCGTATCCAAACGCGAAGATCGAGGTTTCTCGATGACCGGCCCCCGACACATCCAGCGCAAGCGCACACAAGGCTGGCGCGCTCCAGAGGGAGCTGTCAGCGTCACCCGTCCCGGCAGATTTGGAAATCCGTTCAGCGTCGAGAGCGTCCTGGGGCTTTGTCCCAACCTCTCGCCAATAGAGGCGCAGACAAAAGCCGTTCAGATGTTCGACGATTGGATCAGCGAAAGAAATCTGTGGTGGGTCGAGAGAGATCGTCGTAATTTTATCCTGAACAGGCTAAGTGACTTGCGAGGAAAAGACTTGATGTGCTTTTGCGAGGAAGGAACCCCATGCCACGGGGATGTGCTGTTGAGGCTGGCGAATGCTGGCGGCACGCGATGACCGACGCCCCACAACGAGCCACCTCCGCCACAGCCAGCGCAGATCGAGCGTCTGCGCTGGCTCCCATACAGGGCCCCGCCGAAGTCCTGCGGGATATCGAGCGCGTCATCGGGCGGGAGGCGCGGAAGCTGCGCGCAAAACTGGCGAAAGAGCGGAAGACACGGAGGGCGGCGCGATGACCAAGCCCACCAACTGGGATCTAGAATATCTCGGCATCGCCCGCTATGTTGCGGCCCGCCTGAGCAAAGACCCGTCCACCAAATGCGGCGCCGTCATTTCCCGCCCGGACAACACGATTGCCTCGCTCGGCGTCAACGGCTTCCCGCGCGGCTGCGACGACAGCCCCGAACTGTTCGCCAACCGCTCCGTGAAATACCCGCGCGTGATCCACGCCGAGCAAAACGCCCTGTCTTTCGCCCGCGAGCGACTGGACGGCTGCACCATGCACATTTGGGTTCCGGCGCCGTTCGTGCCGACGTGCGCGACGTGCGCCGGGCTGATCATCCAAAGTGGAATTCGACGCGTCGTGTACCCGCACACAGAGCACAGCGATTTCGCCGACCGCTGGCGGGAGAACTGCGCGCATGCGGCCCGGATGTATGCCGAGGTTGGCGTTGAGATTGTGGCGGTGGCTGAGGATGTGTGGGGGATGTTGCCGAGCTTGGAAACGCCGCCGTTCTGACCGAGACGCCGAGCCAATTTTACGGCGCGCGGTTTCTATAGTGCAACAAGGAAAAATCACAATGGTCGCAATGACAGACGAAGAACACCTATCGTATCATGGAATACGCACAGCACAACAGTTAGTGCATGAAACTGCCATCAAGTCAGGTTGGTATGTTGACCTAAAAACAGGTGATGCTGTAGTTCGCAATTTCGGAGAGGTTGTGGCACTTATGCATTCAGAACTATCTGAGGCATTGGAAGCTCACAGAAAAGGATTGATGGACGACAAGTTGCCGCATAGGCCAGGAATAGAAGTGGAGTTTGCCGACTGCGTCATTCGTATTTTTGATACCTGTGCTGCGCTAAATCTTGACTTAGCCGGAGCCATTATCGAGAAGAACAGATACAACCAGACGAGACATGATCACACGCTGGAGGCACGTCGGGCAGGAGGCAAAAAATACTGATGACAAAGCTTAGTGATACCGAGCGCCTTCTAGTCCAGCGGAGCATAGCTTCTGCAATCGACCACCCATCAATCTACATGGGCGGTCCATCAAAAGGCGCGATGCAAAAGGCCATTGCGATCGTTGAACACCTGGAGGCGGCTGGACGGCTGGTTCCGGCGACCTGCGATCATTCGGCGTGGAAAAGCCTCGATATGCACGGCGCGGCATGCCCTACTTGCGGGATTATCTTCAGAGAGGACCCAGCGCCATGACCAAACTCACCCCACGGCAGCAACTCGACAATATCGAAGCCGCCCTCGTTGAGGATATCCTGGCGCTGTCGGACGAGGAACTGTTGGCCGAACTGAAGGAAAGCGGCGAAGACCCGGAGGAGTACGCGCGGATGGCGACAGAGATCATTGCCCAGGAAACAGGCGCGACGCCCAAGCCGTTCGACATCACCGACGCCCACAATCGCTATGAGCCTTGCCCAGTGTGCAGGCGGGATTTTGGCATGGGTCTGAGAACCACGGTCGGACAGCGTGTCGCCTGGTGCTCAAACTGCGGCCACGAAGGGCCCGGGTTTCCGGCAGAGAGTGAGGACGCGGACGAACTGGCGTTCGATGGGTGGAACGAGGATAGCCGGGATCGTGCTGAGATTCTCCGACAGGATTGAGGGCAGAAATAATGAACAGAGAAGAGAAGCTGGAGCATCTTCTTTCGCAAGGTCTTGATCTCTGCGTCAGAGCCAGAAATATGGACGCCATGGAGCGCAGACAGTTAACGCTGAATGCTTCGTGTGAGCCAGAAGAGTGGCTTAGCTCAGGGGGATTTGACCGCCATGTGGCGCGCCACAACATGGTGCACCCGGACCAGCCAATATCTACGAAGAGCGGAACGGTCCACCTGTGGGTCCAAGATCAATATGAGAAGGATCTGGCGGACTGGGAACGACGCTCGCGTGAGTTTTTGCTAAAGGGGAGAGAATAATGAAACTGCTATCTGAACTTATCGGCGCTCTGCAAAAAGATCTTGAGGAAAAAGGCGACGCATACATCAGTCTTAATGTAAGTTGGACTGGGCGTAACCGCAACGAAGAAGCAAACTCTGAGCCATGGTGGGGAGTTAGTGTTGAAAGATCGCGCGAAACGACTGACTTCGACGATCCGGCGACAGGAGAGCGGGCGAAAAAGCTCACGGTTGTAACTATAAGCGGGATGGGATAAGCGATGGCCGCAAAAGGAATTCTTCGAACACTCACCGGCAACCGCGTCGCCTTCTGGTGTCCTGGCTGCGAAGATTGGCATCAGGTCACAATTCCACCTGGAGCTTACGCGTGGGGCTTCAACGAGAACTATGACGCGCCGACGTTCACCCCGTCTGTGCTGGTCCAGGGTAAGAAGGGCCTCACAGATGACGAGTACAAGCGCGTCATGCGTGGCGAGACGGTCGAAACCCAGCCCTATCGCTGCCACTCGTTCGTGACAGATGGAAGCATTCAGTTTCTCGGCGACTGCACGCATGGGCTTTCTGGGCAGACCGTGCGGCTTGAGCGGAGATTGCACGGATGATGCGTGAGCAGATGCACGCGAGTCTCACCGCGCAGATTGAGAAGCAGGCGGAAGACTCTCTACTCGGTGTGTTCCAAAATCCGGGCGCGTGACGCGTCACTAGGCCCTGCCCATATGTCTCAGAGTGAGGGTTCAGCAAATGCTGAAAATGATGTGAGACACATGGATTGAATTTGACTTTTGTCTCACGCTGTGACACAGTTCTATAGATACAGAGTCACACAAACGGAGGCGAATATGAGTGAGCCGAGCGGAGAAAGCATTCTGACATCTGATCAGGTGAGAATGACGTGGGTCAAATGCCTATGCGGCAGCAGCAAAGAACTGGCGTCTGGGATTACAGTCCCAGGAAAAGGATGCAGCCAGACTTTTTCACCGGCACGCATTGCCGAGCATAAAGGTCTGATCCAGAGGATGTTGCATGAACTGACCGAGCCAGGGTGTGTCCCGTCTGCCCCAATCTCTCTTTCCACCGCTTGCACGGATCGACACGGGAGAGTGTGGGGGGAAGAGCGTCACGCTGAGAAACTCATCCAACTCGGAATGGCGGCTGGCCTCATCGCAAGGGCATAGCCATGAAGGTAGGCTACGCACGCACATCCACCGTTGAACAGAAGGCCGGGTTTGAAGCTCAAATCCGCGATCTGACGGCGGCGGGCTGCGAAGAGATATTCAAAGAGCAGCTTTCGAGTGTGGACGCCAAGCGGGCGCAGTTCGACGCCGCCATGTCGTTTATCCGAAAGGGCGACATGCTTGTGGTGACGAAGATCGACCGGCTGGCTCGGAGCGTCGCCAATCTCGTTGACATCGAACAGAGGCTCAACGCCAAGGGCGCCAGTCTTCAGGTGCTCGATCCAGGCATGGACACATCAAGCAGTATGGGCCGCTTGATGTTCAACGTCATCGCCTCCATCGCCCAATTCGAGCGCGAGATCATGCTGGAGCGCCAGAAGGAGGGCGTCGCTAAGGGCAAGGCCGATGGCAAGTACCGTGGCCGCGCGCCGACTGCCCGAGCCAAAAGAGAGGAAATCCTGGCCCTCATCACGGCGGACGAATTGAACATCACCGAGATCGCCAAGGTAGTAGGAGTCAACCGGAGATCAATTTATCGCATCCTCAAGGATGTGGAAGCGGGTCTGCCGATACCTGACATCACATCGTGGAAGAAACTGAACGGAGCGAGAAAATGAGCGCGAAACATCCCGTTGACATCATTATAGACGCCATCGAAGAGAACCAAAAATCTGTGCCGCATTACACGGCTGTGGTGGTTGTCAACAGACTCAAGGCCGCTGGATTTGTCATCGTCCCCCAAGAAGCGACTGAGGCCATGGCCAGTGCTGGCTATGGCCAACTCGACGGCGGTGCGTCAATGCTCGGTGCCTACCGGGCGATGGTGGACGCAGTGCAAGGTGGTGTCAGCCGATGACCACCCCAGACCACATCCTCAGCGCCGCCGTGACCAGCACATGTGGACCTGGAATGTACACATCAATTTGTTACGCATTGTTAGCCATGACATTATCATGCCTACTCGGGGTAGGCATTGGCTTGTTGTTGTGCTGGATTTTAGATTATATGGAGGATAGACGAGATGAAGACGCCAAAAGACATAATGGGTAGTGCAATCGCATCGTGGATGCTTCACAGGCTCCATATCGACAATGATGAAGAGGCAGATGTGATCACCAAGTCGCTGATGAGAAGGTTGAAAACCGCTGGCTTTGCCGTCGTCCCCCGCAATGCAACTGCGGCCATCGTTGACGCTGGTGGCGATCATCTCGACAACGGCGCTTCGCTGTACGCCGCATACCGGGCGATGGTTGCCGTTGCTGAAGCAGAGCTTATCCACGCCCACACGACGCAAGCGCTGGACCACATCGCCCAAATCGGCGCAGTGCCCACGATGAGCGCAGACGAAGTGCTGAAGCTGACGAGGGGATGATGACCGCGACACCCAGTCCAGTAAAGGCCAAGCAAGAGACCAGAATAAGAGCATCTCTCGGACCATCATTCCCCGTTGTCCCTGTGACTAACTTCACAAAGGGGAAATTTCCCCTTGGGACGATGGAGGCGATGTGGGATATTATCGGCCCAACAGTAGCGGTAAACATGGGGAAACGCGTTGCCCTATGGGAAATATTCACCATTTGCTACATGCAGGGGCTTGAGAACGGCTCCAGTATTGCTGAGGACAAGCAGAAATGAAACTCAACGACGAATATTGGGACGGCACAGAGGCAAGATCGAGACAGATCGACATCACCAAGGTGCAACGCCTATTCGACAGCAAGACCAGCGCGATTGACCTGCGTATTGCTGTGCACGACACATGTTCAAGACGAACTGTTGGCGTATGGCTCGAAACCAGAGGCATCGTCGGCATTAAGACGAAGCACGAGATGGTTGAGCGCGTGATTTCTCTCTGGAATGAGCATCACGATGCGCTGGATGCTGCGGCGGGCGTGGTGGCGTCATGAGCCAGACAGACCACATCTGGGCATGCACCTGTCGCCACGAGACGCCATGCACGCCAGAAGATCACAAGCTGGGCGCTGTATTCGAGTGCCCGGCATGCAAGCAGGTCTGGGGATGCGTTCGCCCGCGTCGCGGAAGTAAGGTGTGGGTGCCTATTTCAGAAGAATACGTGGAATTTCATAGGCTTCTTGAGGAAGTGGAGGATGGGGAATGACCACCCGCAACGACCAGTTCAAGGCGTTCATGGACAATGGCTTGATCGAAGCCGAGATTGCTAGGGCCGTCAAATCCGGCTGGACCGAGATCAGCACGGCCTTCGATGGCTTGGTGTCACAACACAAGACGGCGGCGCAAGCAGTCAGCCTCCCACGCACAACGCTCTTCGCCAAAAAGAGCGACGAGGTCCCCGGCTTCACATGGAAGGCGTGGTTCCCTCGATCCAGTCCGTTGCTGGACGTGCCCCCACAATTCGACAAGACGCGCGCCAAAGCAGCGGCTCGGCTTATCCGGGCGGCGCTGGCGATGAGAGAGAAGGACGCGGCGGCGAAGGTGGTGACGGCATGAGCAAGGCAACCCAAACGGCAGAAGCAGCCAAGGAAGACCCGGCAAGCCCAGGCTGGCACGTCAACCCGCGTCTGACGGACATAACGGCGGTCGTTGCGTTTCTCGCCAACGTCCCGCCTGATGACCGCTATGGAGGCAGCAAGGCATCCGATGCGCTGGAGGCGTTCGCCCGGCTGATTGATGTGCCTGTGGCGAAGCTTAGGGGTCTGGTGTGACCTATCCCCAAACTCAGTCACTGCTCACGTTCGGCTGCAAGCACTGCAAGACACAAGCGGCCATGACTAAGGCGTTCACGCAACACCTCGCATACGCCATCGCTGAAGCAGGTGACGCGGCGATCTTGCCGGACTTCATCAGGTGCGGATGGTGCCGACGCAAGATCACCGCAGAGGCGGCCGGGTTTGACTTCTCGGCGCAGAAAAACCGTGGCCAATGACAGAACTCACCAACCCACACACCTCCCTATCTGAAGGTCACATGCGTTGCCCGAAGTGCAAAACGGTGCTCGATCCAAAGAAAGATCACCATGAACTTGATGACGAGAAGTCTGACGGCACGTGGGTGACGCACATGCGTGCTCACGCATTCTTGCGAGCGCGAACACTTGCGTCGCTCCCTCCACCGTGTTATAACATCCGTTATACACAAATGGAGCGCTCAATGACAAATCTGAAAATCACCGCCGTGGGAAACTCCCTTGGCATCATCCTCCCGAGAGAGGTTCTGCAAATGCTGCGAGCCTCCAAGGGGGACACGATCCACATCACCGAAGCCCCTGGAGGCGGCATCATCCTCACCCCGTATGATCCCGATTTCGCCGCGATTATGGCGGCGGCTGAAACCGTGATGGCCGAAGACCGTGAAGCCCTCCGTCAGTTGGCGAAGTGATGGCTGTGATCTGGGTGGGAATAAACGCCGCGAGGGCCATCCATGCACGCCTGTTGGCCGAGCATGGAGGGCTGGATGGTGAGAGGGACGCCGGGGCGATAGAGTCAGCCCTAACGCGCCCTCAGAATATGGCGGCTTATGGTGGGGATTGCGATGTCTTCGACTTGGCCGCCGCCTATGCTTTCGGGCTGGCCCGCAATCACGGCTTTGTCGATGGCAACAAGCGGACGGCCTATGCTGTTGCGAAGGCTTTCCTGATCGCCAATGAAAAGCATCCACGCCACCAACAGGCGGATATCGTTCTGACTGTCGGCCGGATCGCGGTTGGCGAAATGAACGAAGAGCAGATAGCGGCATGGTTTAGGCGTGGCTAACGCTTTGTTTGCTAAAGCTTTTACGGGAAAATCTCCCAAGCCAAGGATTTTTCCGTAAAAGCCAGCGACATCAGCGTGCTAGCGCTCGTCCGCTTGAGCTCTAACCGGCTCGACAACGGTTCGCGGCGGCTTATATCCGGGTGTCGTCGTCGGAATTCCCCTCATGATAATAGCCCGGAGCGTGCTGTTGGTCTCCTCCTGCGCTGCGCGAAACCCGTCCTGCGAAGCCTTCATGGCCGCGAGGGCTTCGCCGTGGGCGCGCACGTCGGCGGACACTCCCTTTAGCTGCTCCCCGATCCGCCCCACGCTATCTTTTAAATCAACAAACTCGTGAGCTTTCGGCGGAGTGTTAATCCACCCTCCCGAGATCAGCGGCCACAATAGAGCTGTTCCAACTCCTAATGCGGTTGTAAACCCGGCAATGTAGAGCGGCTTTTGCCAACGGGGACTTGATTCATCTGTTGACTGCTTCGCATTATCTGCTATACGTGTACGTGCCATGTATCGGCATCCGCTTATTGTGCTGATTTTGTGGTGGGTCGCGTTGGAGTGCCCAAAACCTTTGGCGCGACCACTATCTCTTTTGGGCTTGTTGGCATGCCCGGATCTGCGCCCGAGCCCTCGCCAATCGCTGGATTGCCGCCATGGTCACAGGATTTGGGCGCGCCCGCAACTCTGCCGCCAGTACCTGCTGTTCGACCACCGGCCAATCCTCAAGCGTTGGACAAACCACAACCGCCATGGGCTGCTGTGGGGCCTCCGCCGCATCACCCAGGCACACACGAGCGCCGAGGATCATCAGCTCCAACCCCAGACATAGCGGCGTCATAGGCGGCCCCCGTCCAGGCATTTGAGCAGTCTGTCGTCGGTCATCGGCTGGGCGGCGGTAGACATCGCCCGCTCCGCTTCCCGCGCGGCTTCGCTGGCCGCCAGGGCTTCGCGCGCAGCCTCGGCTTCGGCGACTGCCCCGTCATGCTGCTGCTGGGCGAACATCTGCGCCACCGCTGCACCAAATGCGCTGGCGAACGCGGCGGCTATTGGCTCAAGCAGAGCCAGGAATGCCGACCACATCATGCTGCTTTGCTTTGGGCGATAGTCGCGGCGCGGCCTGCGATGAGGTCGAAGTCCGGCGCCGCACTCTCTGCCGGGAGATCGAGCTTCGCCCAGATCATCCTCGCGATGGATTTAGGGTCGCCGAGATGCGACAGCACCCAGGGCTGAGCATTGGCGAGCACGTATGTTAGGGCCGCAGCCAGGACGGGATTGGCGACGTTGACGGTCAGTGTTTTGTCCTTCGCGGCGCCCGCCGTGGCGTTGATCCCGTAGGAGATGGCCGTCGTGATCAGCGCCTCCGCCTGCATCACATGGGCGATGGCGGCGAACTGCCCAGGGAGCATCCGCACCATATATAGGGCCAATGCAGTGAGTCCATACCCTGCATATGGCAGAGCAGAGTTAACCCAGTCGCCGTATGGGACTATCACGGATACAGGGACAGCGTCTGCGGCAAGCACGGCGGGAGCGCCCACCGCGATGATCAGCGCGGCGAGAACGGATAGAAGTCGCGGCATATTAATCTTCCTTGTCAGAGAGGCCGCCCGACGCGGCGAGGTGAACGACGCGTACATTCGTCGGCTGAGTGATGTAGACCGGCCGTCGCGCCCAGTGCTGACGGGCTTTGGAGATACGCTCGATGCAAACGCTGTCCCCTTGGTTTCCTCCCAAGCAGTGGTAGGCTCCCGCATCTTCACCACAATACATTGTGACGTGAGCGCCGCCAGGCCGCGTGAACACAAGCACGTCGCCCAGCATCGGGTGGTCAATCGTTCGCCCGAAATTGCGCCAATTGAGCGCCCAGAGCGGATCGTGCGGAGGCGTTTTCCCGGCGCGTTTGGCGACGACAGCCATGAATAGCCCACACCACGGCGTAAGATCCTCGGTGTAGGTTACACCCACCTCCTTAGCCCAATCCAAGATCCCCGCATTATTGGCGCGGCCTTTTGACTCAGTCGTGCCGTATAATTTCAGCGCTTCCACAAGCATACGTGGCGCGTTTTCACGCTCAATCCACGTATATTGTTCTGGGAGAGCCATGGTTTCCAGCCTCCATTTCAGATTCATTCCGCGATGTTTGGTAAAATTACAAATAAACGGTTGACACCGCAGAATGATGCGGTTTACTGTGCGGACAGCAAAGAAACACACAGTTGAATGGAAAATCTTATGGAAGATATCAGTATGGACGGAGACATGCTGGGGCTAACCGGCAATATCGTCGCGGCCTATGTTTCACACAACACTATCCAATCGGAAAGGCTACCAGAGTTCATCGCGTCGGTGCACACCGCATTGCTCAACGCAGCCATGAACGGCTCAGCAGAGCCCAAAGTGGAGTTGGTTCCGGCGGTTTCCATCAAGAAGTCTGTGACGCCAGACTATATCATCTGCCTTGAAGACGGCAAAAAGTTTAAGTCGCTCAAGCGCCATTTGCGGACGAAATATAATATGTCTCCCGAGGAATACCGGGATAAGTGGGGTCTTCCGCACGACTATTCCATGGTGGCTCCGAATTATGCTGCCGCCCGTTCGCAGTTAGCCAAGACATCGGGGCTCGGACAGCGGCGCAAAGCCAACTGATATTGCTTTATACTGCGCCTCACATCAAGACAGCAAAAAAGCCGCTCCGAAATGAGCGGCTTTAATTTGTCACATCCCAACCAAACACTTAGTTGGGTGAGACTGGCTTGGTCTTCGCGGCTTCTCAACCGACGCCCAGCGTTGCCGCCTATCGTATAGGCCCAGCGATC
>WSSedL2TaDRAFT_1000053_pt1 | contig 10234 bp, 12 predicted proteins | sample WetSurSiteL2Tule_FD_9463 | JGI IMG/M metagenome (IMG submission 9463)
GATCGGCTCGCCCAGCGTGTTGCAGTCGACCACGGCCGCCGTGGCGGGATTGATCCTGGGAACGACGGCGCTCTTTACGATCCAGGGCGGCCCGATTGTCATTCAAAATCTGTGGGCGCGTTGCACATCCGCGAATAACACCAACGGTTCCACGTTGAAATTCACGATTGCCGCCACGGCTGGCGGCGCGGTCGACGTTTCCGGCGCTTCCGCCACGCTCGCGAGCGCCATAGTGGGAACGACGTTGACGATCACGGGAACGTTCGCCAACGCGACCGTAATCAACGTTCCGCCCGTTGTGCTCGCGGGAACACAAGCGGGCGTCGTTCATGCGGATCTTGGCGTTATCCAGGCGATTGTCGGAACGGCCGCAATCACGGGAACCTGGCAATTCGGCGTCACGTATAGACCGCTTCGCCAGGGCGCATTTTGCGTTCCGTCGTTTTAAGGGGGTTCGACATGAAAGCATCGCGCAAAACGACAGGACGCGCCCTGAAAGACAAGTTGGGCGGCGGGATTCAAGGTCTTGCGGCCGCCACCAACACGGGCGGACATCACGCTGGGCCAGCTCCCACGGACGGCATGGATCAGAAAAAGCGCGGGGGCGCCGTGGACGGCAAGGTTGGCAAGAAACGCCTGGATCGTCACGGGGGGCATATTGGCGGCAAGGCGTCGGGCGGCGGCGCGTCGCCGTCCAGTCCGTACAGCGGCGCCGCGTCCGGCCATTTCCGCAAGGGCGGCGGTTGTGGGTGAGAGAAGGCGTATGCTCGAAACGCCGAATGTCCGAGGATAGGTGATGATTATACGGTCTAAGTATACTTCAGGTAATCCGACGGATTGGGGCGGGCAATCTCCAATTGCGCTAGATTACATGCAAGTCCCGTTCGTTGCTTCCGTTCATGCGAACGTTATTAACGGATCAGAGGTTACGTACGGTATAGAATATACCGTCGACGATATCTATGGTGATCCTTTAGACCTAGCATGGCATCCTATACCTGGAATCCCGCAATGGAACAGTGAAACGGCGCTTCTTCTTCTAACGACGCCTATCCTAGCGATACGGTTGAATATACAGTCTATAACCGGTGAACTTCGTTTCACTGTGATACAGACTCCTAAAATTTATTAGGTGATAAAATGGCTGTACTACCTGACATCAACATGGCGTTGGCTGGGCGAATCTTTCATGCGGTTGGCGGCGGCGCCGGAACCGGCATTACGATTCCTATTTACAGCTCGACTTCGCCAACTTTCGCCCTATGGAATCCCATGGGGACACGCCGTCTGATCGTCCCCAAGACGCTATCCATCGGCGTCGCGGCGACCGCGACGCCCGCAATCACGTCGCTCGCCCTGGGCCAGGTTGTGAGCACCGGCCCAACTTACGCCACGGGATTGCCAATCGCGGCGTGGACTGACGCGACCGTGTATAACGGCCGTCTTCAGCTTGGCACGTCGACAAACAGCGGACGCGTGGGCGTCGCCACCACGACGTTGACCACGGCCGCCAATAGCTTTTACGAGCTGGGCTTCAATCAGGCGACCGTCGCGCTCGCGGCGGGAATCACCAAACTGACGCACGTGTTTAATGACGAAATCGTCATGGACCCTGGCACGCTAATTCATCTGGTCGGGAATCCGATTGCGCCGGTTGAAACGTTCGTCGTTTCGATCACGTGGAAAGAATACGACCTGAACGTGTAAGGCGGGGGGTTAGATATGTACTCATATACAGAACCATTTTATTTCCCTCAACAGACGTTGAAGGAAAGGACGTTCATTGCGTCCACCACGTATGCGGGCGTTGTCGTCCCTATTTACAGCTCAACGTCGCCAACGTTCGGCCTATGGAATCCGTATGGCTCGACCAAGGATTTGGTGCTCATTCGGCTGAATATCGGCGTTTCGGACTCCACAACGCCCGTCGTGACCTCATTGGGCCTGGGATATGTGGCGAACACGGGCGCCACGGTCGCGACAGGCGCGCCTCTTTCGGCGCTGACCGAAACGCAACCCGTGTGCGGCTTGATTGGGCGAACGCCGTCGCATGCGTCGAGGTTCACCCTGTCGGCGACGCTCACAAGCGCGGCAAGCTTTTTCTATGAGCTGGGCGCGTCACAAGCGACAACAACCGCCGCTAATGGCCTAATGTTCAATTCCTATGAGTTTCAGGGGGATATCGTTGTTCCGCCAGGGACATTCATTCATTTGGTAGGCTCGCCCGTCGCGCCTGGCGTCCACCTGGCCGCGACTCTGGTGTTCACTGAAATCGACTCCACGAGCTAAATACGGTTTCAAGGGGGCGCGTCGCGTGACGACAACGACAGTAGGCCAGTATGACGAAACGCCGTCGACGTTTGTCGACGGCGAACGACGCGCCTTGCGATTAGATATTAAGGCGTTGGATATCAGGGCGTTAGATATCGGCGTGCGTTCGATCGTCATGCAGGAAACGTCTCTAACGTCCGAACTTATCGACGCTTCCGTTGAGTGGCGCGAGGTGATCGGTTGACTACAACCGGAACATACGCATTCAACCCGTCGACGGGCGAACTGGTCGCGGACGCGTTCGCACAGATTGGGATTCTGCGGACTGACATGACCGCGACCCATTTGCGCAACGCGTCGACGGCGCTTGGCTTGCTCATGGTCGACTTCAGCAATCGCACGCCCAACCGCTGGGCGTACGAACTGCAGACACAAGTTCTTTCGTCGAGTCTCGCCACATACACGCTGACCGCGCGAACAATCGCCATTGCAATCGCCTATATATCGACCACCGATAGTAGCGGCGCGGTGACTGACCGTGTCATAGGGCCAATATCGGCGACCGATTACGCCAGCGTGGCCAATAAGGCGACAACGGCGCCGCCAAACGCCTATTGGCTCAATCTGACCAATCCGCCCACGCTGACCTTGTGGCCTACGCCGGACGCGTCGACGATTTACACGCTGAATATGCAGACGTTCAGGCAAATGCAGGACGTTCGCTTAAGCAACGCGTCGACCGTCGACGCGCCGTTCCGCTTTCTCGAAGCGGTTTCGGCTGGGCTAGCCTGGCGTCTCGCCAAACGTTACCCTAAAGAGGCGATTGCGGCTCGCGGACCAAACGTCATGGCGGAGCTGAAAACGGATTGGTTGGAAGCCTTTAGCTTGGCGGCGCAAACGGATCAGGAAACAACGCCGCTCTATATCACGCCCGGCTTGTCGGGTTATTACAGATAGAGGCGTCGACATGGCCTTACGTTATAAGGGACGGGCTGAGGTTGACCCTGAAAACCCGCGCGCTTTCGGCATGTGTCACAGATGTAGGTTTCAATACAACCTGCATACTCTTGTCTGGCAATACGACTATCAGGGCGTGGGGATCGTCAAGAAAAACTTGCTCGTCTGCCCATCATGCCTTGACGAGCTCGCCCAGTTCAAGCGGACAATCATTGTCCCCGTCGACCCTCCGCCCTTGTATTTCACAAGTCCTGAAAATTACGACATCGACGAAACGGGGGACGGTTCGCTCCCTGTGATCCTGACCGTCGCCACGACGCCCGGCGCCGGTTCGATTGTTGTCGGGAACAGATACACGCGCGCCACGCTTCGAGTCATTGGCGGCGCGGGCGTCCAGACGAACAAGTTTTACGGCGCTGGCGGCGGCGCATGGGCGGACGCCAGTCTTTCCGTGGCGGCTGGCGATGTGCTGTATTGGTCCGTCGGAACGACGGAGCAACCGAGCTGGGTGCGAAAGAACGTCAACGCGCCGCCCACGCTCGCGTCACACGGATGTTACGCCGTCAATGGGCATGACACGTTAGGCGGTTTAGCGTCGGCTTGCGTGGGCGATCACGTGTTTTCCGGCGGCGACGGCCATGCGCCCAGTTACGGGAACGGCGGCGGCGGCGGAGCTGGCGGAGCGAGCGGGGCGGGAAAGTCCGGCGGCAAAGGCGCCCGTCAGTTGCCGAACAATTGGGGCGGCGGCGGCGGAGGGGGCGGAGCGAACGGCGGCGTCGCGGCCGTCGACCTGACCACGCAGACGGACGGCGGCGCGGGCGGATTGGGCGGCGTTTCGGGCGCCGTCGCGGGAACGGGCGGAACTGTCGCTTCGCCTAACGGCGGGCTGGGCACGCTCGGATCGGGCGGCGGCGGCGGCCATGGCGACGCGAGCGTCACGGGCGCCGGGGGCAATGGCGGATCGGATCTTACGTTCGACGCCACGCATGGGTGCGGCGGCGGCGGCGGCGGCGCTGGATCGTCAGGGAGCGCGCCTTCGCGTCGCGGGGGCGATGGCGGGTTGTACGGCGGCGGAGCAGGCGGCGGCGACACGACGGCGGGAACGTCCGCGCCTGGAATCTGCGTCATAGAGTTGAGGTGATTTATGAATTACGCGGGATTCCTTGCGGACTTGGCTAACTGGACGGAGATATCCGCCACGAATCCCGATTTCGTGGCGGCGATTCCGACGATCATAGAGTCGGCCGAAAAGCGCTGTTATCGCGACCTCGACCTTGTGGACGCCAGCGTCACGGACACAACCGGAACGTTGACCACGGCCGCCGGGCGTTCGTTCACGCTCCCCACTACATACGGCCGTTTCATCGCGCTCGACCAGTTGGGCGTGATCGTCGCGGGCGCGGTTAAACCCATGACGCCCGCGAGCGCGGGATTCATCGACGAACTTTTTCCGTCCGACACGGCGCTGAATACGACGGATATTCCCGCCTATTTTTCGAGAATTAACGACACTTCAGTGTTGATTGCTCCCGTTCTCGGATCGTCGTACGGGACGGTGAATGTGCAAGCTCGCGGCAACATTCGCCCAACGGCGCTATCGGTTTCAAATACAACAACATGGCTGACCTTATACGCGTATGATTTATTCTTCAGCGCCGCCATGGCGACAATTTCCGGATACATGCGCAATTTCGGCGCGCAGGCGGATGATCCTAAACTTGCGATCACGTGGGCGCAGGAATACGAAACTAGACTCGTCAGCGTAAGAGCCGAGGAAAATCGTAAGAAATTCATATACGTAGGGACGGAGCGCGACTGATGCCTTTCGCTTCGATGAAGCTTGTTCCCGGTCTGAACGTCGAACGCACGGACTCGCTCAACGAAGCGGGGTACACGGCGACCGAGCACGGCCGGTTTAAGGACGGCTTATTCCAAAAGCTTGGCGGCTGGGCTCGCCTTCGTCCAGTGAATTTCGAGTACGGAATTACAGCCCTTACGGCCTATCAAGACTTAGTCAACGTAAAATATTTAGTTCTCGGATCATCCGCCGCATTACATGTCGTAACTGACAGCACTGATTTTATAATAACGCCTCAACGAAAGCATACATTCCCTGCGTATTCCTTCGACACCACGGTTGGTTCAGATATAGTCACAGTCACCGATACGGGCGTCACGACAATAGAGCCATTCGATGCGGTTGTATTTTACACGCCAGTCAGCGTTGGCGGAATTATCCTATCGGGACTCTATCAAATCAATAGCTATGTGGCGGCGCACAAATTCACCGTCAAGGCCACCATGAAGGCCACGGCGGCCGTGACTGGCGGCGGAGCTGGCCCAGTGTTCGCCACGACGGCGGGCAGTGCGATTGTCGACATCACGTTCAACGATCACGGGCGGATCGTTGGCGACGTGGTCGCGCTCGATCAGAACACAACGGCCGTCGGCGGACTGCAATTTTGGGGAATATTCAAGGTCTTCAGCGTCACAAGCGCCAACGTTTTCAGTGTGGTGTTCAATCAGGCGGCCGCTTCTAACGACAGCCAGCCGATGGGTGGAGCGACGGCTGATCTGTATTACTATCTCGCCATTGGTCCGATTGCCGCCGCCCAGGCGTACGGGACGGGAAACTACGGCGACGGCGCCTATGGAAGTGGAATCAGCCCGACGATCCAGACGGGGACGGCCATTGCGCCTTACGACTATAGTCTATGTTCGTGGGGGAACGTCTTAATCGCCGCGCCGCGTGTTCGACCGCTCGCCTATTGGGATTATGCAAGCGGGTTTTCGACAGTTCAACCTATCGGAAATGGACCATTGTACAATGAAGGCGCGTTCATTAGTCAAAGTTCGCAAATCCTCATGGTCTATGGCGCAACGGTGGATTTGCGCGTCGGAAATGTCGGAATTGGCGAATATCAGGACCTTTTACTTATTCAGTGGTCGGATCAGGAAGATTTTCTTACATGGACGCCAACAGATACTAACTTTGCAGGGAGTTACAAACTTCCATCAGGAACACAACTCATTAGCGGCCTTTCGACGCCAACTCGTGATCTATTCTGGACTGACATTGAATTATGGGGCGCGACATTCACGGGATATCCATACACTTTCAGTTTCAGTAAACTTGGCGTTAATTGCGGAATTATTGGAAAAAGGGCTTGCTGTACACAAGCTAACGTCGTGTATTGGATGGGAGCTACAAACTTCTTTGTTTTTGACGGTTCGCAAGTTCGCCCGTTGCCATGTCCAGTCTGGGATATCGTCTTTCAGAATCTTCATCCCACATACAAAGACAATTCCTTCGCTTTCAGTAACGCATTGTTCAATGAGATATGGTTTTTCTACGTTTCGACGGAATCGAGCTTCTATCCCGACAAGTATGTCAAGTACAATACTTTGGAAGGGACTTGGGATTCTGGCGTAATGTCGCGCTCATGTGGTATGGATCAAAGCGTTTGGGGAAATCCGATACTTGTAGCGCCTGAAAACGGCGTTATTTACAGTCACGAGATAGGTAAAGACAACGACACATCGCCGTTAAGTTCTAGCTTTGAGACGGGTTACTTCACGATTTCTGACAGTCAGGAAATTGTGTTCATTGACAGAATTATTCCAGATTTCAAATATGGGCCGTACAGCTCGCCCAGTGGCGCGAACATAAACATAACGATCTATGCGCAAAACCATCCGAACGATACGCCGCGCGTTTATGGTCCGTACGCGTGCTCGACGGCGATTCCCGAGATAAGTTGCCGGATTCGCGGACGTTTGCTGAAAATGCGTGTCGAAAGTTCGGATTTAGGTTCATTCTGGCGATTAGGGCGCGTTCGTTTCCGTTATGCGCCCGACGGGAGACGTTGAGCATGGCGGACGCGAGCGGCGGCAACATTGACGGCGTGATGAAGCAGCAAGCGGCCATCGGCTTGCTGGGCGAGCTGGTCAGGGCGTTTCGAACGGCGTTCCCGACGAAGTGGAGCATCGGCGCCTTCACTTGCGCCGCCGCAGTCACAACGACGGTGAACGACATCAATGTCACGGCGACCGCGCACATAACGCTGACCGCTCTTAACGTCGCGGCGGCGAACATGGCGGCGGGCGTGACCGCGCCGTATGTCAGCGCACGAACGCCGGGCGTGAGCTTCGCGATATCGACGGCCAACGGCGCGGCGGCGGCGGGGACGGAACAATTCAGCTATCATGTGGTGAGCAAGTAATGCCGTTAAGGAAAGGGAAGTCGCGAGAAACGATTGGCCATAACATCGGCGAAATGCTCGCTTCCGGCCACTCTCGCGATCAGGCTATCGCGGCGGCGTTGAACACCGCGCGCAAGTCGCGGGCGGCGGGCGGCCATGTGGGCGCGCTCGACGGCCATGTGGGCGCGCTCGACGGCCACACGCCAGGGCGCGCGGATAAGTTGCCAATCGACGTTCCGAACGGATCTTATGTGATACCGGCGGACGTTGTAGCGGCGTTAGGGGACGGGAACAGTCGAGCGGGATTCGCCGTTCTCAATCGATTGTTCTCTCAAGGCCACGGGCGCGTTTCCTCGACTAGGCGCGCCCGTGGCGGCGTTGTTCCAATAGCAGCCAGCGACGGCGAATTCGTTGTTTCGCCAGAAGCCGTCATCGCGAAGGGCGGCGGCGACGGCGAACATGGGCGTCGGGTGTTAGACCATTTTGTAATTCATATTCGCAAGCAATACGCGAATAAACTAAACAAATTGCCAGGGCCTAGCGAGTAATGACGGTAAGATTGGCGACAACTTCGGATGAAGACGAGCTATTCAACATAACGTTGAGTATTCATAAAGAAGTCGGAATCTTCCCTCTTTCCCTGGCGCGCTTTAAACGAATGTGGCGACTCTGCATGGACGGCGAATGGATATGCGGGGTTATTGGCGAGCTGGGCAAGCTGGAAGGCGCTATTGTTCTGGCGCCCGCATTGTTGTGGTACAGCGATGTGGAGTTTCTGAATGAACAATTCGTGTATGTGTATCCGAGGTATAGAAAATCCTCTAATTCTAAAGATTTACTCGAATTTGCGAAACATGAGGCGGAAAAGAAGAAAATGCGGCTCATGGTTGGATTGATGCATCGCGACAGATTGAACGCTAAAATCCGCCTTTACGAAAGGCAGTTTGGCGAACCTCTTGGCGCATTTTTCCAATTCGACCCGATACATTAAGAGGGCGTCATGGGGAATTTGTTCGGAAGTACGCAAACAGAAAACGCGCAAGGAACAAGTCAGAACACCGCACAGAACGGTCAGTATGGCGGAACGTCAAATCAGACGTATACGCCTGCTGCGTATGACGCCTATCAAAATTTACTCAACAGTATTGGGCAACAAGGGACAGGATTAAGCCCTTTACAACAACAAGCCATTAGCGGCGTTCAGGGCTTGCAAGGCGCATATCAACCCGCAATGNATACGGCGCAAGGCATGGCGACAAGCGCCGCTGGGCCGATATCGTCGCACGCCATATCCAATTACTCCAATCCATATCAACAGCAAGTCATTGACTCGACAATGGCTCAACTTGGCAAACAGAACGCAATCGAGCAGACACAGTTGCGCGGAAACGCCGTAAGCAGCGGCGCGTTGGGGAATAGCAGGCGGGGCGTCGCGGAAAGCAACCTGGCGGCGCGCCAGGATATGAACGCCGCATCGACGCTCGCGGGACTCAATCAATCGAATTACAATCAGGCGTTGAGCGCGGCGCAGAACGACGCGCAACGCCAGTTGGCCGCGAGCCAGGGGTTGGGCAACCTGGCGCAGACGAGTCAGAGTCTTGGACTTCAAGGCAATCAGGCGCTCTATCAAGCGGGATTGGCGCCCTGGCAGAATTTGCAGCTCGCGTCCGGCCTCACGACGGGCGTGGGGTCGCAAATGGGCGGGACTAACGCCGGACAACAGCAAGGGACGTATTCCAACACAGGGACAATGACGGGTTACACGAATGGGTCGACTAAATCGACCCAAGATCCGGGATTGTTCGGATGGTTGTCCATGCTCGCGGGCGCCATGGCCGATGGCGGCGGCGTGCGATTAATGGCCGATGGCGGCGGCGCGGGCGATCCTAACAACGGCGAAATTATCCCGGCGGGCATTTTCAACCTGATGGCGCAACCGCAACCGCAACAACAACCTGTTCAACAGCATCAGGCGCCACAACAACCGTACAGCCCGAACAGCATGTTTGATCTTGGATCGAAGGCGCGCGCCAAAATCGGCAAGGCGTTTGATAAGCTCGGCGACAAGTCCGGCATGAACAAGATTGAAGATAAGACAGGCATGAATCCCATGGGGGGCATGGGCGGCGATCCGTTGAGCGGCGGCATGGGCGGATCGGGCGGCGGATCGGGCGCGCCTGGCGGACTCGGCGGAAGCTCGGCGGCTGGGCAAGCCGGAGCTGGCGCTGGCGAAGGCATGGGCGAAGCTGGCGCGACGGCTGGCGAAGGCATGAGCGCGGCTGGCGAAGGCATGGGCGAAGCTGGCGCGGCGGCTGGCGAAGGCATGGGCGAAGCTGGCGCGGCGGCTGGCGAAGGCATGGCGGGCGCCATGGAAGGCGCGTCCTCCGCCATCGAAGGTCTGATGATGGCGCTCGCGGCGAACGGCGGATCGATCAGGGCGTGGCGCGCCGATGGCGGAGAGAATTACAATCCCGCAACGGACGATTTGAACGCTGGCGATTACAGCCTGGATTATCGCACGGCGCATCCTGAACGTTTCGCGCCCGTCGCGCCCGTCGCGCCCGTCGCGCCCGTCGCGCCGCCAGTGAGCGAAGATCCGGGAACATACGCGTCGCGCAACCCGGAAGCGGCGCGCTCGACGTATGACAAGGGTTCAGAGCAACTGCAAAAATGGTGGGATAGAAACGCGCCGAGCTGGGCGAATGGCGCGCAAACTACGCAAACGCCGTTGGTCGCGCCAGGATCGGCGGGCGTGTCTGGGCTCGCCCAGCCGGCTGCGTCGGCGGGCGCGCCTGGGCGAGCCC
>WSSedL2TaDRAFT_1000054_pt1 | contig 10020 bp, 12 predicted proteins | sample WetSurSiteL2Tule_FD_9463 | JGI IMG/M metagenome (IMG submission 9463)
TAAAATAAATTCCCCCGCCACTTGGCGGCGGGGTATTAGACCCATAGCTTCGCAATAACTGAACAAGCACGTTGCAGAAAAGCTAAGAAATTGCCAAGATGACGCTCATGCCGGACAACCAGCCGCCTGAAGTTCTGAAGCCAGGCGAAAAGTCGTTCAACTTTCCAGCTGCGTTTACACCGCCTCAGCTTTCGTCCGTCCTGAGTCTTTGGTTTCTTCCGGTTGCGGCTATGCGGGGCGGTCATCTCAACGCCATGCTTTTTCAAAATATTTTCATCAAGATCATCGCTGTCATACGCTTTGTCACCGATAAGTTTCTCAGGCATTCCGGTGACAAAAAGGCTGTTAAGTGCCATTTCGGCCAGCTTCACCTCATGGGGCGAAGCACGTGCAAGGCAAACGGAGACAGGAAGCGTCCGCAATGGCCATGATCCGGCTCCCTTTGCCGCGTTTTGTCCAGCCGACGGCATCGCCCCTTTTTTTGCCGGGACAAAGCTGCCGTCTATAAATGCCGCCGCGTTTCTGTAAATCTGCCGCCAGTACCTCGATAATACGACGAAATACCCCTGCCTTCCTCCAGTGCTGGAATCGCCGGTGGCAGGTCTGGTACGACGGATATCGGTCAGGCAAATCCTTCCACGGCGCGCCGGTGCGCAGCACCCATAAGATATCGTTCAGCACCTCGCGCGGATCACGTGAATCTTTCTTGCAAGCCGACTGCGAAATAATCGGCTCAAGCCTTATCCATTCTGACTTTTTGTTCTTTGTTCAGCGGATGGAGTTTGATTTTTTTGAACGGTGTCTGGCTGTTGGGGTGAATTTTAGCCACACCCTTATACCCGGCATCAGCCAGCAACAGAACATGCGGCGGCAGACTGAAGCCAGTTTCTTTGAAAAGCTGAAAATCATGTTTTCTGCCGACGCAAAAGTGGCGGAAAGGATATTTCCTGTAGTCATCTCTGCAATCACGTGAGCTTTTTGCGTGTGACATTCGGTGCGGTATTCGCGCCAATACATCAGCGTTAGAAATAGCTGGTCAGCACGGCTCAATTTCGGCGGCCGACCAAAATCGCGCAAAATTTCCTTGACTGTTTTCAGCATAGTATCAAATGTGCTGCGCTGAACCCCTGTTGACCGCCTGAAATCCTCATCGCTGAGGCCCTGCACTGTTTCATATCTCATGTGCGTAGATTGCCATACGGAACACAACTTATGCAATAGGTCTATTGTCACCTCGAATTGCAGCACGCCCACCGCGCCGAGGATGTAATCATTGCCGAGCATTGGCCTGAACACCTGCACCGCGCCTTCCTCGGCCATCTGCACCAAGCCTTTGGCAAGCTGCTTCATCTTGAGCGGGTTCTTCAGGATCACCCGGCGGAAGTGCTCCGGCGCGAAGTTGGGGATGCCGGTGATGTCGTCGGGACAGGCTTCATCAACGTGGCTGCGCTCCTGGGCCATGAAGACGGTGGCATTGCTCAGGTTGATCTCCTTGCCGATGCGGTGTGATGCTTGACCTTCATCCCGCGCGTGAACTTGCCGGAGCAGATGCGGAAGAAGGCGATGCGGTCGCGGTGGGCAGGATCCATGTTGGCCTGAATCTTGAAGGTGAAGCCGGAGAAGGACTCCTCGTCTGGCGCGACTATCTCGAAGTATATTTTTTGGACTTTCTCATCTCTTTTTCCTATGAGGAAATAGACGGGGAACATTTTCTCATAGGCGGCGGCTATGAGAAAGTAGGAAGAATAGATGAGCAGATATAAAAAATATATTTTCTGAGGCTGCTGGAGGATAGAGCCTAAGCAGAGACGAGTTGGCGGGATGATATATATCTTGACAAGATAAAATGATACATTTTTTCAGCGGATTGATTTTTTGAAAATTTCAACGCCTTCCTCTCCATGATTAAACAGCAAATCTACCGAAGACATATTCGGAATAAATGGATCATGAAGTTGCTTGTAATTAGGATGAATAAAATTATAAAAAGAAATATCTATCCCGCAATCTTTAAATTTATTTTCATCTAAATATTTTTTACTTCCAGGCCCTGCAATATATCCTGTTGCTCCAACAGATCGACATATTTCTAGATTAACTTCTGTAGCACCAGATATAATTCCAATATCCATCTCGGATGAAATTAGAACTTCTGTTTTTATTTGATAAATTTTTAATAAAAAATTTATCAAATTTATATTTAATTTTGATAAGCTACGATCTCTTTCTTTAAGAATTAGCCCTATCTCTTCAATATAAAAATTGAAATATCTTGATTGCTTATAATTCGCACGCATTATTTTTATATGATTGCCTATCCAGTCTTGATCATATGAAATCTGTATATCTCTTATCAAGGTACGGTGAGACATTTTTTTGATAGGCACGGTAAGCCATGTCCATCCGTTTAATGTTCTAATTCTGTTCCTATTTTGAAAATTTTCTTTTTTGAATTGAACTGTATCTAATATGACAAACAAATCAGCAGAAGCTATTTTCCCAAGCAGTCCTAGCCAGACTATATACTCTGGCTGATGTATTGTAACTTTCATAATTATGAAATAATTTATTTATCTACAAGCGTAGCTTGAGCAAATGCTACAACAGCTCCCTCATCCCATACCTCACAAATATTTTTTTCTCCAATAGTATATTGTAAAAAATTATACATATTTTTCGTTGAGAACGATGGCAATCCGGTATGTGCATCCCATTTTCTATCATCGATAATCCTGCTATGTTCAAACCTGCTATCTCTGGCATATTTATAATTAGCTCTAACATTTTCAGCAGATGAATATATAGAAACATAAAAGCATAAAGATATGCTCATGTTTGGCAAATACAAAAACGCCCCAGTAAAACAGCATCTTGCAATAAGATCATCAAGATAATTGTCATTATAACAACTTATTCCGATAATTTCTTCACGCAAAGCTCTTTTTATCACATTATAAATATTTAATTTATTAGAATTAGAGGTGGAACTGTCTATCGCGTTAATAGCTTCATTTGCAGATATAAAGTATAGCCCAGCTTCTCCTGACGGATTGGCAGTATATGCAGATCTTCTTGTTAAGATCACACTGTCATCTTCGATGCAATGCACAAGAACGCTAACAGAGACCCCTAAATGAATATTTTTCTGGAGATTATTCCCCATATATTCTAACAATCCATTAGAAATTTTTTCATGAAAACCATGTAAATGAATCATGTCGTGACTAAATTCACTGATAACTCTATATGTATAATAATCAGTTTTTCTTAACTCAAATATAAATTCTTCACACTCTTTCATGTCCCTGCTATAAATAAAATTGTCGAGGGCAAATTTTTCACCATTAAAATGGAAACCATTATCTCGTTCAAGATAATTTTTCAGTATGATATTTTTAATATTTTTAAATTTAATTTTATCAGAAACAATTTTTAAATATTGCTCATATCTGTCGATGCAATTTAAATCTATCAATCCATTTTCTTTATTCTGAAAATTTCCTGCATTGTATCTATTTAAATATTCTTTGTATTTTCTATTATAACATTCACTGGCCATGTTGTTGTCATGCTTTTTCATTATTTCATCAATTGCTGTTTCTGGCTGAACAACAGCGGTCTTTATATCTGGCAACAAATTGTTTATATTGAACAATAATCTATTATTAGGATTCTTAACATCTATTACCGGATAAACTGAGAAATATTTACATTTCTTTAGGTTTCTTTTGATTTTCGTAAGAATATCAAATTGATCTTTATGGTCATGATCGAGTAATATGTTTTTCTTATGTTCGAGCTGAGGCGAAGCTATAAAGGTGGCAATAAATACCTCTGCGTAGCCCTTTGATCTTCCATAGGCTTCTGTATAATCAATTTTAGCCCGCTCCTTTATATGGCTTAAATATACATCTTTCTCCTTTTGAGTTTCATGACATTTACACAATTCAATTTTTTTATCTATAAAATCAGAGATATCTTCTGCTATATTTGAAATGAAAGACGATTGTTGCATCTTCATTTTTGGTATATAAAATTGTATAAGATTTCTCCCGGCAAAAACTCTGGTTGATATGTCAAATAACGTTTTATGGTCTGCGTGGTTGTCGTTTTGATGATGACAAAATACTGTTGTAGGGTTAAACGCATCTTTAATTTTCCTGAGCCATATTGAAAGCATTTCAGTGTTTTCATTTAGCTTTCCGTCTCGTACTTCTCCGATAAATAATGTTTTTTTGCTTTCTTCCAAACCAAGAAGAGAAGCAGCACGTTTTGTTTCTTCTTTTCTCGTTTCACCACAATCTGTTGCTGTAACGAAAGCTATTTGACAGCCTTGACTATGCAATTTAGCAGCAATACCACCACAACCTATCTCAACATCATCACTATGAGCACCTATAAAGAGGATTCTTTTACCGTAATTAATTGAATTTAAATTCATTTTTTTGTCCGTTGTTTTTGGATATTTTTTCTTTTTCCTAAAAATACACTGAAAACCAACGCCGTGAAAGCCTGTAGTTATGTTGCTGGCAGTTTTACGACGAGTTATGGGCAATCCATTGTTACAAGGGATTGCCCATAGAAAACGCCGCCTAATTATGCTCCCGCGTCTTATGAAAGACAATCTCAGGGAACAGCTCGGCGGTATGCTTGAGCCGCCACTGGCCATCGGCAAGGAAGGCGAGACAGCCTTCCGCGTCAAAGGCTAAGTTGCCTTGGCATTTCGCCTCAAAGGTCTTCAGCTTCTTCGGATCTTCGCAGCTCACCCAGCGGGCCAGATTGTAGTTGATGCCCTCGGCAATCGCCTCCACGCCGTACTCATCCTTGAGCCGGGCCATTGTCACCTCGAATTGCAGCACGCCCACCGCGCCCAAGATGTAATCATTGCCCAGCATTGGCCGGAAGACCTGCACCGCGCCTTCCTCGGCCATCTGAATCAGGCCTTTGGCCAGCTGCTTCATCTTGAGCGGGTTCTTCAGGATCACCCGGCGGAAATGCTCCGGTGCGAAGTTGGGAATGCCGGTGAACTTGAGTGGCTCCTTGTCCGTGAAGGTGTCGCCGATCTTGATCGTGCCGTGGTTGTGAATGCCGATGATGTCGCCGGGATAGGCTTCGTCAACGTGGCTGCGCTCCTGGGCCATGAAGACTGTGGCGTTGCTCAGGTTGATCTCTTTGCCGATGCGGTGATGCTTGACCTTCATCCCCCGTGTGAACTTGCCGGAGCAGATGCGGAAGAAGGCGATGCGGTCGCGGTGGGCAGGGTCCATGTTGGCCTGAATCTTGAAGGTGAAGCCGCTGAACGCCTCCTCGTCCGGCGCGACCATGCGGCTGACGGTCTGACGCGGGCTGGGAGCCGGGGCCAGCTCGACAAAGTTGTCTAACAGCTCGCGCACGCCAAAGTTGTTGATCGCGCTGCCAAAGAAGACCGGAGTCTGGCCCGCGTTGAGGTAGTCCTCGTACTCAAAGGCATTGGCCGCGCCGTGCAGCAGCTCCACGTCCTCCCGCAGCTGCGCGGCATCACGGCCCAGCAGCTCGTCCAAGCGCGGATCATCCAAGCCTTTGACCACAATGCGGTCTTCCGGTCGGGTGTCGCGGCTGGGCGTGAACAGATTCAGCTCGTTGCGGCGCAGATCGTACACGCCTTTGAAGCCCTTGCCCATGCCGATAGGCCAGGAGAGCGGCGCGCACTCGATCTGCAACTTCTCCTCGATGTCGGCGAGGATGTCGAATGGGTTCAGGCCATCGCGGTCGAGCTTATTGATGAAGGTGATGATCGGCGTGTTGCGCATCCGGCAGACTTCCATCAGCTTGGTGGTCTGCGCCTCCACGCCTTTGGCCGAGTCAATCACCATCAAGGCGGAATCTACGGCAGTGAGGACGCGGTAGGTGTCTTCCGAGAAATCCTGATGGCCGGGCGTGTCCAAGAGGTTGATTTCAAAGTCGCGATAGTTGAACTTCATCACCGAGGTGGTGACGGAGATGCCACGCTCCTGCTCAATCGCCATCCAGTCGCTGGTGGCGTGACGGGCTGTCTTGCGCGACTTGACCGCGCCGGCCATGTTGATCGCCCCGCCAAAGAGGAGGAGCTTTTCGGTGAGCGTGGTCTTGCCTGCGTCCGGGTGGCTGATGATGCCGAAGGTGCGGCGTTTCTGAATTTCTTCCTGCAATGCGCTGCTCATGAGAATGCCGAAGTTGAGGTTGAACGAATTACGGCGCAGCTTATCAGGAAGGCGGGTGGAGGAAAACAGAAAAATGCGCGGATGGACAGCAGCTAGGCTGTGACTTTCCGGTTGAGACCATGCCCTTTGTCTGGTACTATGCCGTCCACTATCAAGACATGTTCAGTGAACGGAACACGGTGCAAATCCGTGGCATATCCCGATGCTGTGACCCCTGTTTTATGCTGTTCAGCACCAACAGCCACTGTTTCTTTTCAGAAATGGGAAGGCTGCTGAACAGCGGGGGAAGCCAGAAGACGAACTGAGCATCTTTACGAGTTGGAACGCGATGGCAAAGGGTTCTGGAGAGCATTGCTCTGCCGGACCTTTTTTGCTTTCGGCAGGGCGCAGACGACCGCAGGAGGTTGTTATGAAAACCCAGCTGGAAGCAGCGCGCGAAGGCATCATCACTCCGCAGATCAACCAGGTGGCCCACGACGAGGGGCTGCCCGCAGAATTAGTCCGAACCCGCGTGGCAGCGGGCGAGATCGTCATCCTCAGCCATCCCAAGCGGCCTGAGCAGAAGCCTGTCGGCATCGGCACAGGGCTACGCACGAAAGTCAACGCCTCGATAGGCACCTCCTCCGACATCTGCGATCTTGATTTGGAGCTGCGCAAAGCTCGCATCGCGCAGGCGGAAGGCGCAGACACCCTGATGGAGCTGTCCGCCGCCGGTGATATGGATGCAATTCGCCGGGCTGTGCTGGGGGCTGTGTCCCTGCCGGTCGGCACAGTGCCGCTCTATCAGGCCTTCCGCGAGACTGCCCTGCGTTGCCACGATCCAGGACAGCTCGACCCAGAACAGCTCTTTGATCTCATTGAGCAGCAGCTTGCCGACGGAGTCAGCTTCATGGCCATTCACTGCGGCATCAACCGCTGGACCATTGAGCGGCTGCGCAAGCAAGGCTACCGCTACGGCGGCTTGGTCTCCAAGGGCGGCACCTTCATGGTCGCTTGGATGGACCGCACCGGCAAGGAAAATCCCCTGTACGAGCAGTTTGACCGAGTCTGCGGTCTGATGAAGCAATACGATGCTGTCCTGTCGCTGGGTAACGGCATCCGGGCCGGAGCAATTCATGACAGCCACGACCGAGCGCAGGTGGCGGAGATGGTGATCAACTGCGAGCTGGCCGCGCTGGGCCGAGAGATGGGCTGCCAGATGATGGTGGAAGGCCCAGGCCATGTGCCGCTGGATGAGATCGCCGCCAACATCCTGCTGGAGAAGCGGATGAGCGGCAATGCCCCGTATTATGTGCTTGGCCCGCTGCCCTTGGACAGCGGCGCAGGCTGCGACCACATCGCCGGTGCCATCGGCGCGGCCCAGTCTGCCCGGCACGGCGCGGACTTGATCTGCTATATCACTCCAGCGGAACATCTGGCTCTGCCTGATGAAGACGATGTGCGGGAAGGTGTCAGGGCGGCGCGGCTGGCGGCGCGGATCGGCGATCTTGCCAAGTACCCGGAACGTCGGGCGAACGAGAAGGCGGCGGCCAAGGCTCGGCGCGACATGCGCTGGGGCGATTTGGAGCGGCATCTTCTCTTCCCTGAGCTGGCCGGAGACGTGCGCCGAAGCAGGCTGCCAGACCAGCAGGAGACCTGCACCATGTGCGGGGATTTCTGCGCGATGAAGCGGGGAGCCGCCCTCTTCGGCAGTGACATTGCTGGAGACAAGAAGGCGTAGGGAGAGTAGAACACGGCGGGGCATGAACCTCAATCGTGCTTGTGAGATTGGTTCATTCATATTGCTGGTACCTTCTACCCGCAGTAGTTGCCCCCACAGTAAAGCTCAGTTTGCTCAGAGGCCATCAGTGTACGTTATGAGTTTATTCTGATTGATACATTGATGCCTGCTTGGTAATATGCTGCCGCATTTTACGGCAGCATTTCCCTATGGCTACATGCCCTCCATATCAATCTGGCTGAATACGAGGAAGGATGAGATTATGAAAACAGCTTGCGTTAACCCTGAATGCAACCACATATACAACAACATCAGTCATGAGGCGATAGGAAAAAAAGCACGCTGCAAACGGTGCAATACAGTGTTTGAAATTGTCGAATATATTGAGCCTGCCAGAGAAGAGCCTGAAACACAACCTGAAATAACAGAACAGGAAGTAAAGGTAGAGCGAAAGCGCAAGACTGTACAAGAAATTGTAAACGAAAAATTGGACGACATAACAGTAGCAATCAATAAAATCCTGCCGCTGCTCAATGCTTCATACGAAAGAAAAGACAATGAGAATGACACTCGAAGACTGATAGATTCGATCTTGCATGGTGCTCTTAGGTATGAAATTTCCGATATTAAAACAGAGCAGAAAATAGAAAGCAGGCGGGCAGATTACATCCTGTCCGTCAAAGGCGAACCGGTCATGGTCATTGAAGCGAAAAAGATCGGAATGACCTTGAAAGAGAACCAAATATTCCAAGCGGCGGCTTATGGCGCATATGCAGGAATAAAATGGGTTGTTTTGACCAATGCCTTGGTTTGGCAGCTTTACCGAATCACCACCGGTGAAAAAATTCAGCACGATTTGATCTTCACCATTGATCTGCTCGACGGATTAGACCGGGAAGAGGCGGAGCTGTTTTATCTGATTTCCAAAGAAGGGCTGTCCCGTAAGAATCTTCTGGAGCAGCGTTGGGAAAAAATTCGAGCCTTACGCCCTGAAAATATTATCAACGTGTTACTGGACGAGGACGTGCTGTCAAAAATACGTACTGCATTAATCAAGCGGACTGGATGCAAAGAAATAACGAAGGAAGAATTGAAAATAATTCTTGAGCAGGATGTGTTGCAATTATAGCAACATTACGGTATGCACGTAATTTCCCGCAAAGCCCTGCTCGAATTTGCCCAGCAGCATCCTGACAGCAAAACAGCCTTGGATGCATGGTTCAAGATCATGGCATCCAACCAGTTCGTCAGCTTCGATACGCTGCGCAAGGTATTTCCAAACGCAGATAGAGCTAAAGCAATATAAAATGCCTATAATGTACCCATGGGATACTCAATAGATTTTCGTCGGAAGAAAGTATTGGAGATCAAAAAGTGTGACGGTCTAAGTTGAGGAGAGACTGCGCAGCGTTTCGGCATCAGTGAATCGAGCGTGTTCCGCTGGGCGAAGCGGCTTGAACCCTGCCGTTTCAGAAACAAGCCTGCGACCAAAATTGATATGCAGCTTCTCGTTCGTGACGTGGAATTCTACCCTGATGCCATGAACGGGCGGAGCGTTTTGGATGCAGTCAGCGTGGAACAGACGACGCATTGAACCGATTGAAAATCAGCCGTAAAAAAACTTTTTTCCACCCGAAAGCCGATGAGGAGGCCCGCCGCCTGTTCAAAAAAAAGATCAATGTCTATGAACTGATGGGCATCCCTCTGATTTATATCGATGAAAGCAATTTTATAGAGAACATGCCCCGGACGTTCGGCCATACGTTAGAAGGCGCGAGATGTTTCGGAAAACATGACTGGACGGCGAAACAGCGGACTCATGTTGTCGGCGCATTGGCCGGGGACAGGCTGCTGACCGCAGTGTTGTTCGATGGTGGCATCAATACGGACGTTTTTGAGGCATGGATACAACAGGGACTTCTGCCGGTACTTCTAAACGGAGCTGTTGTTGTCATGGACAACGACAGCTGAGCGTGTGAATTCAAGTTCCAAGTGCAACAGTTATAGCTATAGCACAATAAAATGACTACAGAACGGCCTGCTGAAAAAGTTCATCGGTGGAACAGCCGAGTTTTCTCCTGAGGGCTTTAGCCTGTGCCCATTTATGCTCAATCGGATTGA
>WSSedL2TaDRAFT_1000055_pt1 | contig 9910 bp, 17 predicted proteins | sample WetSurSiteL2Tule_FD_9463 | JGI IMG/M metagenome (IMG submission 9463)
GCGCTAGGAGTCTCCGGCGCTGAGAATCTGTGAGCTGTACCTGCCGTTGGTAGATGCCGGTGACACGTGCTTCCTGGCAGATGTAGGTGGGGAACCGATCCTCGGCTGAGAGGATGAGTTCACCCACGGGTTCGACGACGTAGAGGGTCCCCCGATGGGCTAGGGATGCGTAGTATCGTCCGTATTCGCGGTCGGTGGTGACGTACACGCCATCGTGGTTGGGGATGGGGTCGACTGCCGGGCTGTTTCCGGTGTTGCGGGCAGCGCAGATGGGGCAGCCTTCGACGTGGCGTCTGTTGCCTTCCTGGCCTGGTTGGATGGTGTCTCCGATGTGTAGGTCTGGTGTTCCTCCGTGGTAGTACATGGTCCTCTTTTCAAGATCAAAAACCTCGAGGTTTTCACAAACCATCCTAAGACCCATAATCGACCGCCACGATCCTTCCACCGAGGATCCCAAAGCTGTCAGCCTTGTTCTCTACCGGAATCAGATGGTCCCCATGGTGCGCGAACACCTCAAATTCGGCATCCGTCAGCTCTCGATCTAGTGGCTCACATCGAATCATGACCAGCAGCCATCCCCCTGGAATAGAAAACCTCACTGGACACAACTCAGGCCATCCAGTCTTAGAGAACTCTCGCTCCTGCATATTCCCAAGCAATCCATACAAGAACATTTTCCACCGAAATTCTCCATAGTGCCAGAACCGGGGAATCTTAATGGCATATCGGCGAGTCAGGATTACAAATCGAGTCACGCCACGGGTGTTCAGCTGGATAACAACCATGTTCCCATTCTCCCCCAAAAAAATTGGGGTGGCCCGAAGTCCACCCCAGCAACTAGACCATATCCCTCATGATTAAAAACGGTTCCGAATTAAAAACGGTCCCGATCCAGTCCCCCGATTAACACAAATCTCAATCCTCACCCCTCCACCATCCGGAAGCCGCACACTACCCAAATCTGTCTCAATCACATGACTACCCTGAACAACCTCAGTAACCTCAACATCTATCAGAGCACCGTTAGTCATCTCAAGAGCCCAGACCACACCATCAGCATCCTGATAGCCGATCATCAACCACGTGCACCTAGGCACTACGTTACTGTCAGACGTCATCTATTCTCCAGAGAAAAAGGGGGCAGCTCGCCAAAGCTACCCCCAACCGGACTGACCGCTCCACACTATTTTACAAGACCAGCCAACCTAAAAACGGCTACTGTCAGTGTTCTTGAAATGTTCGGGCTGCAACCGTGGATGCGTTCTATCGCGGATGACATGATAGTTATAGAAGCCACTATGCTATCTGGATTGTCGAACACTGCAACAAAATCCTTGACCTTAGCTACCATGTCATCAATATCAGAGCTTACCTTAGCTATCTCACTAGCCGACTCGTTGATCGCATCGTCAAGGTTTCGCATCACAGGATCCCTGCACACTCGGCGTCGCAAAGCCAGCGCGCGTAGTTGATCGACAGCTGGCCGTACAGTTGCTCGTCTGTTAGGACACTGACCAGTCTGCCTTCCTGTGTTCTACACGGATCGATGATCAGATCAGCGTTGTCTACGACTCTGCCTCTCAGCAGGTCGAGGCGTGAGAGACGTGGGAACATGGTTTTTCCCATGCCGAAGAACTGCCAGAAGATGGCAAGGTTAGAGGATTCGACTAGAAGCCTTGATGTTGCTTTCTCGTCTTCTTGGTCTCCATCAGTCTGGAACAGTACTAGGGCTGGTGCTTTGATCTCGTGGCTCTGGTGGTAGTCAATTACTGTCCGCATTGCTGGTGCGAACCTGGTTCCACCAGACGCTGTGATGCTTTTTGCGAATCCTTGGTGTTGTCCGATTACCAGGTTACGTAGCTCTCGTACTCCAGTGTTGAATAGGACGGTTGGTACGATTCCGTCGTCGTCTAGGGCTGCTGAGAGGCTCAGCATTCTTTCGCCGAGGTCTTGTACGATTCCGTCTCTGATGAGTCGTAGCATGCTTCCTGAGGTGTCTATGACTAAATAGACTGCTGCTTCGCCTAGGTCTACGAATTTGCGTTTTGCCATGTCGTATCGGCTGATTAGGTCTGGTGCTGTTGCTGATAGTTTTTGTAGGGAGATCATGTGTGTTCCTTTGTTCGGGATGCCTTAAGCATATAGTGTACCGTTGCGTGACACAAGTTTAGGTTGGGGGTAGCGCCCGACCGCTACCCCCGGGCTGGTCTGTTGTGTGGACTTCCCCCCATGTCTGCACGTAACGGACTAGCTTTGATGATCTTTGCATATGATCTGGCGTCATCCAACTTGACATCCGTCACGTGGTGTGACATTATTACTTGACCGGAACACGAAAGGACAACCATGCTAGTCACAAGACAAGAGCTCCACCGAAAAAAAGATCCACAACTACACACCACACACAATAACCATAAGACACTATGGAAACGCGGGCTACATCCACCGCGAATTCGAATCCAAAGGATGCGCACGAGTCCTCATGGACCCAGAAAAACCACTAGAACACATCCTGGGAATCCCAGTAGTCGAAACCTACTCAACCGGAACAGTCACCGGCCTGCCCGAACCAGAAGTTGGCACCCACCTAATCGTGTCCATACAAACCTACATAGCGGCAAATGGACGCTTTGACCTACTCGTCCCACACGGCGCGGTACGAGACAGCAAAACCAATAGGATCCTGCACTGCGCGGGGTTCTGCCGTCCGATGCTTGATTTCACGATACTAGCAGGAGACTATCCTCGGAGAATGAAATGATTCCAAAGAAAATACGTGAAGCGGTACAAGAAAGACGCATCACTCCGGCTAACGCATACGTCTACCTGGTGCTCAGAGAGTTTGCGGATGGCGGGCGCTCAGTCAAGATCATGAGATCAGTTCTCGCCGACGCCGCAGGCTACGAATGCCTGGAAAGCGTCAGTGAGAACCTGAAAAGCCTAGCCAGAGCTGGTCTAATCGAAGTCAGGCGTTCACAGTATGGTGGCAACGAACACCTCCTGCTAGCGGAAGACCAGCCATCAAATCATCGGCGGACACTCGTAGCCCAGAAACCGACAGTCATAGGTGAGGAGTATGGCAATCCTGTCAGAGAAGAACGAGTCATCCCTAGACTCCTAGAAGTCAGGAACTTTGATGTCTGAGTTTGAGTTGATCGACTCGCTTGTCAATCTGCCGAGTCTGCTACGTAGGACTAGGAAGGCTCGTAGGTTGTCGGTCCGTGCTGCTGCTAGGGACATGGGTATTTCGTTCGCTACGGTTTCTCGGGTTGAGGATGGTAGGGATTACATGGTGAGTACTGCTCTGGTGGTTTTGAGGTGGGTGTACGAGGTTCGGTAGTAGGTTGGTATGGCTAGGTGGCTTCCAGGGGAGCCACCTAGTTTTCTATATGGTCTGGAGAGAACCATGAAACTGTCTCATGTTGGTATGGTTGCGCTGCTTCTCGTGTCCGTAGGCACGGTCTCAGCGATTGCCACAACCCCACGAACTCATACACCCCAACCAGTCGAAAGCCCTACCCATCCGATCAGAGTGTCAGCAACCTGCCTCGGAGACGTCCACGGAGAGCTGGTTGTACTGAACTGTAGGGATACGAAAGCACAGTATGAGGTGCTTGGGAAAGTTGAACGCATTACAGAGGATTTCGATGCGAAGGTTGTCTGCGCTGAGTGGCCAGGATCTACGGGGGCAATTTGGTCTGGCAGTAAAGGTGGAGTTGGAGGGGTTATGTGTGTGCGGAATGTTGTGAGGTAGGGAGTTGGGTTGTGTCTTCCCCTTGACAGGTGTCGCGTCGCGTGACACTATTGGCTGATCAGCCAACAAGGAGCCAAAAAAATGGACGCAACCACATTCCCCCTATCAACCGCCATCTACAACGAACTCAACACCACACACGAAATCGCGCTGTACTTCTACCTCGGAGCCATGTCGAGGATCCACACAGACGGTGCATACCGTTGCGAGATATCCATGGACCAAATGTGTGCAGCTCTGCATCTACCAAGATGGCGCACCAAACGAATACTAAACGGACTAACCAAAGCAAACGTCGTAATCGCAAAAGAACAGCACCTACCACACCTACTACCAATGATCAGATACACCTACCACGTGGTAGTACTCTGATACCACACACTGACGCGAGGATGGGCAGCTTCCAGGGAGGCTGCCCATCCTTGTTTCGTCTAACAAATAGGTGTTTATTATCTGATTAGTATCATTCTGGGCTGCATTGTGTGTAGAAAGGACGGATCGTAGTCTCTTCCCTGTCCGGCATACTCAGTTCGGTACCTTCGACCATCAGAGGAAATCACTACGATCTTTCCCTCTTCTCTCGCCCAAGTCCATCCCTTCCCTGACCAGGGATAGGTAGTACCACCCTCTACGGTACGGCTGATCTGTCCGTTCCGATCATATCGATGCAGCTGGGCGTAAACTACTTGCTCGTCTGCTGGCAGCTCTTCGATTACCTGCTCTAGGGTGCGCATAGCCTCTCCTTGATCCTTGGCTGGTCTTCCATGGGCATGTCCATGCGAGATGGACATGCGGCAAAGATGGCCAGAGTCAGATATTGGCTAGCTCTAGTTCCCAGTCTGGGGTCTGATCTTTTGTGGCTGCGTTGAGACGTTTGTTAGTTTGTGCTGCTTCCCGCTGATACATGGCTTCTAAATGCCGATGTTCCTTAGCACGATCCAGCATGGTTTTCGCTCCACGGCGTTCAATCGCTGCCCAGGACAGGTACTGGGCGGCATCCTTGTGGTTACCTGCTCGTCGTGCTTTGGCGGCAGTAGTGACCATTCGGAACGCTTTCAGCAGATAGTGGTCTGCCTCAGCTTTGGCAGACCTGGCCCGAATGTGTTCTTCCATAGCGTTGGAGTGGCAACGGGCAACAGTCTCTTCTAGGCACTTACGGTGGCGTGTTTCTGATCGTAGGGTTTCGGCGTCCCAGTGACTCCCCTGAGAGATGAAGTAGCCGTTGTCCACACTACTAGCGGCATTGATGGACCATGTGATTTTGATGTGTCCTGAGGCATCCTGTGCTTCCCACTTGGCGGATGGGGATGTGTACCTTCCGTGGCAGAAGCTGTTTGTCCAGGTGGTTTCCTTGAATCCTGGGATGGTGCGTAGTGCGTCTACTACCTGGATACGGATGTTGTGGGGAATGTGGGTGTATGGTGCGGGGATTTTGAAGCTTTCCATGATCTCGCTGATGTTCATTTTTGCTCCTTGTTGGTGTTTCCTTTGTCCTGACTCCTTAATACTGTCACACCACGAGACATTATGCAAGTGGGTTCCCCGAACGAGTGAAGAAACAACCACCTACCAGCAAAAACACTAGAGCGCCCTATCGCTGACCATGGCGGTAGGGCGCTCGTTCGTGGTTGCTGCTACGAGTCGTGGCTACGCTCCAAAATATGCAGATACGATGGCAACTTTGGCAAAATCATGCCATGTCCACGCATCTCTAAACGAATCGCTCGAATTGCTCCCAACATCGACAAACGCATGTTCTCTTCGTCGTAGGGATTCCACCTCCTAACAAGTTCGTCATGCCGACGTAGAAGCCCGATCATGACGAACTCACGAGAATAGCCACCTGCGCCGTAGTCGGGTGCGTTAGGTAGCTGGGACTCTCCGCTGAACCACCGAACCGCGTCCCACGCTGATACTGATCGCTCTGGAAGAACCTCTACCGACTCCATCTCATGCGCAGGAAACAAAAGCTGAACCGGGGGAATCTGTAGTGCCAGCGCTAAGACAACCAACTCATCGATGGTCAGGTGACGCCTACGCCTACCTTTCGAATCGGGTCTCCCTGACTCGATATTCGTCAGGGAAGAATAGGTCAGCTCCGCATGCCCTAGCGTGGCGCAACGTTCGGCTAGCTCTTCACGGGTGAGTCTGAGGCGCTTTCGGGCCTGGTTGATCTGTCTGGCTGCGAGATTACTCATGGACCATTCGGGACTGCCTGTCATTTCGACAAGGTATCATGTCGGATTGCTTCGGACAGAGCCGTGCTGCCCTACCGCTAGCCACGGTGGGCTGCCGTTCACTGGCAGTGATCGTGCTCTAGGGTGCGCATAGCCCCTCCTTGCTCCTTGGCTGGTCTTCCATGGACATGTCCATGCGAGATGGACATGCGGCAAAGATGGCCAGTTAGATGCTTGCTTAGAATGCCCAGAATGTTCCGTTTGGTGCACGATAGTTCTGCTCACCCGTTTTCCTTGACTGTTCCACATATTCTCCGGGCTGGAATTTGACTGCTATGGCTACGGCGCTCATGGGTCCGTATGCGTCTACCACGTGAAGTACTACTTCGTCCCTAGGTCCCTGCTCAATTCCCTCGACAAGTAGGTGCTTTGCCTTGCGCAGTTTGGTTTTGGTGGTGGCTGGCAGGTTTTCGGGCAAGTCTGCTGGGGAGATTAGGTCTCCATGTGCTACTCGGTTTACGCAGTCGGTTACAAATCGAATCTCTTTCATTTTTTGCTCCTTGTTTGGTGTTTCCTTGCCCTGACTCCTTAATACTGTCACACCACGAGACATTATGCAAGTGGGTTCCCCGAACGAGTGAAGAAACAACCACCTACCAGCAAAAACACCAGAGCGCCCTACCGCTGACCATGGCGGTAGGGCGCTCGTTCGTGGTTGCTACCATCAGTGTAGTTCTAGATCATGTAGTCCGACTCATGCCTAGGTTATCCATAGGCACGCCAATGGCTGGACAATCGTCCACCCTTAGCGATATTTGTGCAGGTCATGGCATGCTTGCACTTTGGGTGCACTGCTGATAGTATTCGATCATGACAGGCGAACGACGTAGCGTCACCTTTCGAATCCCAACAGAGTTGTACGACAAACTGTCTAAGTACAGTACCGAAACCCATCGATCCATGAACGCTGCGGCAGTAGTCCTGTTCCAGCAAGCACTGTCAGTCGATTTTGACTGGCTTCCAGTCGATCGACCTAAAGTCTCAAATGAGGCATGATCCATAAAGTTTTTTGCCCCACCGTTTGCCGACGGTGGGGCAAGTGTGGATCTAGCCAGTGATGTCACATGTGGTATCACGTCTCTGGTGGCAATGAGGTTACCAGGGACGCAACTTGATCACATCCCCCGTAACCCCATTGAGCAGAATTGAGAAGATTACGTGTTCCCCATTATCTGGGCTATGAAGCACGCGCCCGTGGCTGACTACCTGGAAAGACTCGTGTTGATCGCCATGGCTGACGCTGCCGACAGTGACGGATGCAACAGCTTCCGCTCGATCAGCACCATGATGAACATAGCTACCGGGGCAGACAAGCGAACGATCATCCGTCGCCAGAAGTCCCTAGAGGAACGTGGCCTGATCCGTAGGGACACCTCTAAGGCCCCTGCTAGGTATCTGGCCATACCGGTTGATAAGCGGCCCGTTCGTTGGGAGATCTGCATTCCGGTCTCGTGGTGGTCTGATTCTCAGCTGATGGAGATCCAGCGTGAGCGTGTTGAGCATGGTCTGTTGCCGTTGACTGCTGCTGGTCGGCCCGATTTGGGTGCTGCTCCGGTGAAGGCGGTTCGGGCTGATAAGGGTAAGGCTTGCCCCAAACGCAAGAACGCTAAGTCACTAGATGCTGACTCTGAGCGGGGTGTCTTAGAGACACTGGCTGTGGATAACGAGCGGGGTGTCTTAGAGACACCTCGCGGGGTGTCTTCAAGACACCTCGCGGGGTGTCTTGAAGACACCCAACCTTCCCCTTTTACCTTCCCCAATAACCCTCCATCCATCCAAGGGCTACCTGTTAACTCACTAGACGAGCACCTAGAGGTTCGGATGGATGGAGGGAATTTCTCAACGAAGGAAGAGCAGGGAGACTCAGGTGTTGCTGGTGCTCGTGTCGCTGCCGAGTCGTTGGTTGCTTCTCTTCCTCCGGTGAAGGGTGCGCATGCTGGTGCTTCTCTGGTTGGCTTGGTTGAGGCCAGGTTGGTTGAGGGCTGGAGTGTTGAGGCGTTGCGTTGTGAGCTAACCCGAGATTTGGCTACTGCGCGTAATGCTGGTGTCTACTATTCGCGCATGAACGGGCTGCTTGGTGCTCCTGCTCCGTTGCCGGTTGTGGCGCCTTCTCAGGCTCGTAGGTGTCCGGTGCACCCTGGTACTACCTCGTGGCCGTGTTCGTCGTGCTTGGGCGATTTGAAGGCTGGTGAGGATCCTTTCCAGGGTCGTGAGGATCTTCGGCCGGATGGTTGGCTTGAGGCTCATCCGTTGGCGCTTCGGTTGTTGGAGCGGTCGTTGGTTGAGGATGTCGAGCCTGAGGATGTTTGGGTGTCTCCGGTGTTTGATGCTGAGTCTGGCGATTGGGTTGCGGAGAGTGACGCCGGCGGTGACTCTGTGGAGTCATCGGCTTGTGCTAACCCTATGTGCCACGGTGGTTACATCAGCTTGGGTGCTAGTGGGCGTCGCCCGTGCCGCGTATGCGGTGGTCCGGTAGCCGTCGGGAAGCCTGCCAGCGTTGCTGCTGTGCTCGGTTCGTTCGCTGACTCGTTTGGTGGAGTGTGAGTTTTATGCATAACGACGCGATTGTCCCAACGTGGATTTTTACATATATTCGCACGACTAGTGAGGTTCGTACGTATGTGGCGCTTAGCTCTGCGTGCGGGTTGTGTAGTGGTCACTTGGTGGATGTCGAAGCTATAGCTAAAATGTGTAGATTTAGCGTGAATAGGACACGTCGTGCTATCAAGTCTTTGGAAGAAAAAGGACTTATAGTAACTAGTCCTAGTATCAGACAAGACAACATTTATTGCACAGTTGTGTATGTCGATCCTGCTCAGATCTGATCGGGGAGTGGGATGCTTCGACATCTAGCTACCTGGCCTTAGCTGACTCGTTCGGTGCATCCCTTTGACAAGTGTCGCATGATGTGACAGTATGGATTAGTTAGCGATAGAAGGAGACAGCGGAATGAGCACCACGGAGCCCGTAGCAAAACCAGATGGCGAATACATCCTCGTCAGTGGCTGTGTGTACCAGAAGATCCTCTCCGGGGGCGCACGCCGAGGAATCGGCATGACCCCAAAGTTCCTTGGCTTCTCCGACGAGCCCCAAGGTATCGGTGCTGTCGTGGCCGTCAACTACGGTGATTACCGTACTCAGGAACTCTGGGTATCCAGCGGCGCGAACATCGGCAACTGGTATCCACTCGGCGGGGAACTCTGGCCTGTATGGGATCGGCAGCAAATGCCACCCGGGGTCACCAAACAGCACCCAACCTGGACTGATGTGCTAGCACGCGGTTCGGTTGTGCTACTGACTCCCGCTACTAAAGAGGCGTACGAGTCCGGTTGGTCTGCTGGTAGGCGGCATCTCGCTAGGGCGGTTGAGACGCTTGCCGAGGAGGGGTAGCCATGGGAGTCCGGAAAACAAGCTTCGACGAGCGTAGATGGACCATGTGGGTAGCTAGAAGCCTAGATGGAAAACGCTCATGGCTCGTATACGAAAAGTGTGGATGGACCATACAGGCGGTTGAAGGCCCAGATGGAAAACGTGCGTGGCTCATAGCAGCATCAGACGGATACAGCTACCTGCACATGACCAACGGTGGCAGGAGCGAAGCCATGGACTTTGCGGACATGCGAATCAGAGAGCAGGAGAAAGCCAATGATCAGCCGGCATGAGACAATCCTAGAGAGTCTGACAGATCAGACATTACAACATACTGTGGACACTGATTTTGATACTAAGTGGGCGAAGACTCTATTGGGGGTTCAGCCTGAGTATAGGCAGGGCATTCAGAATCGGGTGTGGCAACTTATCTCCACATGCACTCATCTACCTAATGGTTTTATAGATCGTTTTGGTTCTGATATCAGTCCTGTTGATGCGTTTGCACGTGCTTTGCGTGAGTTGGATGCTCAGTTGCTAGAGCAGGGGG